>Ga0213876_10000016_pt1 | contig 300175 bp, 293 predicted proteins | sample BarmaccomBMRX_R9_FD_160113 | JGI IMG/M metagenome (GOLD analysis project Ga0213876, IMG submission 160113) | Root-associated microbial communities from Barbacenia macrantha in rupestrian grasslands, the National Park of Serra do Cipo, Brazil - RX_R9 | ecosystem: Host-associated > Plants >... | reverse complement strand
GGTTCTCGCCGAAATGGGCGATCGCACACTTCGTGTACTGGATGCGGGCGGCGGAGAAGGCCAGACAGCGATTCGTGTGGCAGAACGGGGTCATCATGTGACGCTGTGTGATGTGTCGCAGGAGATGATTGCGCGTGCTACCGCAGCCGCAGAAGAGAAAGGTGTGAGCGGTAACATGCATTTTGTACAATGCCCCGCTCAGGACATTGCGCGTCATTTGGAATCGCCCGTCGATCTGATATTGTTCCATGCTGTGCTCGAATGGGTCGCTGAACCGGTGGACGTTTTGCGAACGCTGTGGTCGGTTTTAAAGCCCGCAGGGACGTTGTCGTTGATGTTTTACAATGCAAATGGCCTGTTGATGCACAATATGGTGGCAGGTAATTTCGACTATGTGCTGGCGGGTATGCCTAAAAAGAAAAAGCGCACATTGTCCCCGGATTATCCGCGACATCCGGATGAAGTCTATAGCTGGCTGAATGCGATTGGCTGGCAGATCACGGGGAAAACGGGTGTTCGGGTGTTTCACGATTACTTACGCGAAAAACACCAACAACGTGACTGTTTTGACTCCTTGCTTGAACTTGAAACGCAATATTGTCGTCAGGAGCCGTATATCAGCCTGGGGCGTTATATCCATGTGACCGCGCTCAAGCCGCAGAGAGATGAAAGGATGAACGATGAGTGAATTTTCCCAGACAGTTCCCGAACTGGTTGCCTGGGCCAGGAAAAACGATTTCTCTATCACGCTTCCGGTAGACAGACTGTCGTTTTTGCTGGCGGTTGCCACGCTGAACGGTGAACGCCTGGATGGCGAAATGAGCGAGGGAGAGCTTGTTGATGCGTTTCGCCACGTCAGCGAAGCATTTGAACAAAGCGGCGAAACCATTGCTCAGCGTGCGAACAATGCCATAAACGATATGGTGCGTCAGCGCCTGTTAAACCGTTTTACCAGCGAGCTGGCTGACGGTAATGCCATCTATCGTCTGACGCCGCTCGGCATTGGCATTACCGATTACTATATCCGCCAGCGCGAGTTTTCTACGCTGCGCCTGTCCATGCAGTTATCTATCGTGGCGGGAGAACTGAAACGCGCTGCTGATGCCGCTGATGAGGGTGGGGATGAATTCCACTGGCATCGCAACGTCTATGCGCCGCTGAAATACTCGGTGGCAGAAATTTTCGACAGCATCGATCTCACCCAGCGCGTGATGGATGAGCAGCAGCAGTTAGTCAAAGATGATATCGCTCAGTTATTGAATAAAGACTGGCGTGCGGCTATTTCAAGCTGTGAGCTGTTACTCTCCGAAACCTCCGGTACGCTGCGTGAATTACAGGATACGCTGGAGGCGGCAGGGGATAAGCTGCAGGCGAACTTATTACGTATCCAGGACGCGACGCTGGCGCATAACGATCTGGAGTTTGTCGACCGGCTGGTTTTTGATTTACAGAGCAAACTGGACCGCATCGTCAGTTGGGGACAGCAGGCTATCGATTTGTGGATTGGCTATGATCGCCACGTACACAAGTTTATTCGTACCGCTATCGATATGGATAAAAACCGCGTATTTGCCCAGCGTTTGCGTCAGTCGGTACAGGGTTACTTCGATGCTCCCTGGGCATTGACCTATGCGAACGCCGACAGGCTGCTGGATATGCGCGATGAAGAGATTGCGTTGAGCGATGCCGAGGTTACAGGTGAGCTTCCGCCTGACCTGGAATATGAAGAGTTCAACGAAATCCGCGAACAACTTGCGGCGATGATCGAAGAACAACTGGCGATATATAAAACCAGACAAGCTCCACTGGATCTTGGGCTGGTTGTACGCGAATATCTGGCGCGGTACCCGCGCGCGCGGCATTTTGATATCGCGCGGATCGTCATTGATCAGGCGGTACGCCTCGGCGTAGCGCAAGCAGATTTCACCGGCCTGCCAGCAAAATGGCAGCCGATTAATGATTACGGAGCCAAGGTACAGGCGCATGTCATTGACAAATATTGAACAAGTGATGCCGATCAAATTGGCCCAGGCGTTGGCAAACCCACTCTTTCCGGCGCTCGACAGTGCGCTGCGCTCAGGCCGCCACATCGGCCTTGATGAGCTGGATAATCACGCCTTTTTAATGGATTTCCAGGAATTTCTGGAGGAGTTTTACGGGCGTTACAACGTTGAGTTGATCCGTGCGCCAGAAGGTTTTTTCTACCTGCGCCCGCGCTCGACAACGCTGATCCCACGCTCGGTGCTGTCTGAACTGGACATGATGGTCGGTAAAATTCTTTGTTACCTCTATCTCAGCCCGGAACGTCTGGCCAATGAAGGCATCTTCACTCAGCAGGAGCTGTATGACGAGCTGATGGCGCTGGCTGACGAAGCCAAACTGTTGAAGCTGGTGAACAACCGCTCAACCGGTTCTGATTTGGATCGCCAAAAATTACAGGAAAAAGTGCGTTCCTCCCTGAACCGCCTGCGTCGTCTTGGCATGATCTGGTTTATGGGTAACGACAGCAGCAAGTTTCGTATTACCGAGTCTGTGTTCCGCTTCGGCGCGGATGTGCGCTCCGGTGATGATGCACGCGAGGCTCAGCGGCGCCTGATCCGCGACGGTGAAGCCATGCCTGTAGAAAATCACCTGCAGCTCAATGATGAGAACGAAGACAATCAGCCGGATAGTGGAGAGGAAGAATAATGATTGATCGCGGTAAATTTCGCTCACTGACGCTGATTAACTGGAACGGTTTTTTTGCCCGTACGTTTGACCTGGACGAACTGGTGACCACGTTGTCCGGGGGAAACGGTGCCGGTAAATCCACCACCATGGCGGCGTTCGTCACCGCGCTTATCCCGGACTTAACGCTGCTGCACTTCCGTAACACCACCGAGGCAGGCGCGACGTCTGGCTCTCGTGACAAAGGCCTGCACGGTAAACTGAAAGCCGGGGTCTGCTACTCCGTTCTGGATGTGATCAACTCTCGTCATCAGCGCGTGTTGGTGGGGGTTCGCCTGCAACAGGTGGCCGGTCGCGATCGTAAAGTCGACATCAAACCGTTCGCTATTCAGGGGCTGCCAACGGCTATTCAGCCGACACAACTGCTGACAGAAACGCTTAACGAGCGTCAGGCGCGCGTGCTGCCGTTGCAGGAAGTGAAGGAAAAGCTGGATGCGATGGAAGGGGTGCAGTTTAAGCAGTTCAACTCCATCACCGATTATCATTCTCTGATGTTCGATTTGGGCATCGTCGCACGTCGCTTGCGCTCAGCATCCGATCGCAGCAAATTCTATCGCCTGATCGAAGCGTCGCTGTATGGCGGTATCTCCAGTGCGATCACCCGTTCTCTGCGCGACTATCTCTTGCCGGAAAATAGCGGCGTACGTAAAGCCTTCCAGGACATGGAAGCGGCACTGCGCGAAAACCGCATGACGCTGGAAGCGATTCGCGTTACCCAGTCGGATCGTGATCTGTTCAAACATTTGATCAGTGAAGCGACCAACTATGTAGCGGCAGATTACATGCGCCATGCCAACGAACGACGTATTCATCTCGATCAGGCGCTGACATTCCGTCGCGATCTGTTCAGTTCACGGCAAAAGCTGGCGGCTGAGCAATACAAACATGTCGATATGGCGCGCGAACTGGCAGAGCACACCGGGGCAGAAGGAGATCTTGAGGCTGACTATCAGGCCGCCAGCGATCACCTGAACCTGGTGCAGACCGCGCTGCGCCAGCAGGAAAAAATTGAGCGCTACGAGTCGGATCTGGACGAACTGCAAATCCGCCTTGAAGAACAAAATGAAGTGGTGGCCGAAGCCACCGATCAGCAGGAAGAGAACGAAGCGCGCGCCGAGGCCGCTGAACTGGAAGTGGATGAGCTGAAAAACCAGCTTGCCGACTACCAACAGGCTCTGGATGTGCAGCAAACCCGCGCGATTCAGTACAATCAGGCGCAACAGGCCTTACAGCGTGCAAAAGAACTTTGCCAGCTACCGAACCTGACGGCAGAAACGGCAGACGAATGGCTGGAAGCCTTCCAGGCGAAAGAGCAGGAAGCTACAGAGAAACTCCTGTCGCTTGACCAACGTATGAGCGTGGCGCAAACCGCGCACAGCCAGTTTGAACAAGCTTACCAGTTGGTCGTCGCTATCAATGGTCCGCTGGCCCGTGATGAAGCCTGGGATGTCGCACGTGACCTTTTACGAGAAGGGGTAAACCAGCGCCATCTGGCAGAACAGGCGCCATCGCTGCGCGCGCGTCTGAACGAACTGGAACAGCGTCTGCGTGAGCAACAGGATGCTGAACGCATGCTGGCGGAATTCTGCAAACGGCAGAATAAACAGTACGACGCTGACGAGCTTGAGGCTCTGCATCATGAGCTGGAGGCGCAAATTGCCGCGCTTTCCGAAAATGTGGCAATGGCCGGCGAGCAGCGTATGGCGTTGTGCCAGGAGCTGGAACAGCTACAGTCACGCATCCAAATATTGACCCAGCGCGCACCGATTTGGCTGGCAGCGCAAAGCAGCCTGACCCAGTTGTGTGAGCAGAGCGGCGAGCAGTTTGAATCCGGCCAGCAAGTGACGGAATACCTGCAACAATTGCTGGAGCGTGAACGCGAAGCTATCGTTGAACGCGATGAAGTCGGGGCACGCAAGCGTGCGGTGGACGAAGAAATCGAACGTCTGAGTCAGCCGGGTGGCTCCGAAGACGGGCGTCTTAACACGCTGGCTGAACGCTTTGGCGGTGTACTGCTCTCTGAAATTTACGATGACGTTAGCCTTGACGATGCGCCCTATTTTTCCGCGTTGTATGGCCCATCACGTCACGCGATCGTGGTCCCGGACCTCTCCCTCATTTCGGAACAGCTTGAAGGGCTCGAGGATTGCCCGGAAGATCTCTATCTGATTGAAGGGGATCCGCAATCTTTCGATGACAGTGTGTTCAGCGTCGATGAGCTGGAAAAAGCGGTGGTGGTTAAGATAGCCGATCGTCAGTGGCGCTACTCCCGTTTCCCGTCGGTGCCGCTGTTTGGTCGTGCCGCACGTGAAAGCCGTATCGAAGGGCTCCACGCCGAGCGTGAAGAGCTTGCCGAGCGTTTTGCCACATTATCCTTCGACGTGCAGAAAACGCAGCGCCTGCATCAGGCCTTCAGCCGTTTTATCGGTAGCCATCTTGCCGTGGCGTTTGATCCAGACCCGGAAGCTGAAATTCGTACGCTCAGTGGCCGACGTGGTGAACTGGAGCGCGCGCTGAGTAATCATGAGAATGACAACCAGCAGAACCGCATGCAATTCGAGCAGGCGAAAGAGGGGGTTGCTCAGCTTAACCGCCTGCTGCCACGCCTGAGCTTGCTGGCAGATGAAACCCTTGCCGATCGTGTTGATGAAATTCAGGAGCGTCTGGACGAAGCTCAGGAAGCCGTGCGTTTTATTCAACAGTTTGGCAACCCTCTGGCGAAACTGGAGCCCGTTGTTTCGGTGCTGCAAAACGACCCGGAACAGTATGAACAACTGAAAGAAGATTATGCGTATTCCCAGCAAGTGCAGCGTGAAGCACGCCAGCAGGCATTTGCGCTGATCGAAGTTGTACAGCGCCGGGCGCACTTTAGCTATTCCGATTCTGCGGAAATGCTCAGTGGCAATAACGATCTCAACGAGAAGCTGCGTCAGCGGCTCGAGCAGGCAGAACGTGAACGTAGCCGTACGCGTGAGGCGCTGCGTAGCCACGCGGCCCAGCTCAGTCAGTACAACCAGGTATTGGCATCGCTGAAAAGCTCGTTCGATACCAAAAAAGAACTGCTCAACGATCTGCAAAAAGAGCTTCAGGAAATTGGTGTGCGTGCTGACAGTGGCGCGGAGGAGCGCGCGCGTATTCGTCGCGACGAGCTGCATGCCCAATTGTCCGGCAACCGTGCCCGTCGTAATCAACTGGAAAAAGCGCTGACCTTCTGCGAAGCGGAAATGGATAACCTGACCCGTGCGCTTCGTCGCCTTGAACGTGATTATCATGAGATGCGCGAACAGGTCGTCACGGCGAAAGCAGGCTGGTGTGCGGTGATGCGAATGGTGAAAGATAACGGCGTTGAACGTCGCTTGCATCGTCGTGAACTGGCTTACCTTTCTGGTGACGAACTGCGTTCCATGTCGGATAAGGCGTTAGGTGCGTTGCGCCTCGCCGTGGCGGACAACGAACATCTGCGTGATGTGCTGCGTATGTCGGAAGATCCGAAACGTCCGGAGCGTAAGATTCAGTTCTTTGTCGCGGTTTACCAGCATCTGCGCGAGCGTATCCGCCAGGATATTATTCGTACTGACGATCCGGTTGAAGCTATCGAACAAATGGAGATTGAACTCAGCCGTCTGACGGAAGAGCTAACCTCCCGCGAGCAGAAACTGGCGATCAGCTCTCGTAGCGTGGCGAATATCATTCGCAAAACGATTCAGCGCGAGCAGAACCGTATCCGTCAACTTAACCAGGGGCTGCAAAACGTCTCCTTCGGTCAGGTACATAGTGTCCGTTTGAATGTTAACGTCCGCGAGAGTCATGCAATGTTGTTGACGGTGCTTTCCGAGCAGCATGAGCAGCATCAGGACCTGTTTAACAGCAATCGCCTGACCTTCTCCGAAGCACTGGCGAAACTGTATCAACGCCTGAATCCGCAAATCGATCTTGGTCAGCGTACACCGCAAACCATCGGCGAAGAGCTGCTTGATTACCGCAACTATCTTGAGATGGAAGTGGAAGTCAACCGTGGTTCGGATGGCTGGCTGCGTGCGGAATCCGGGGCCCTGTCGACCGGTGAGGCCATCGGTACCGGGATGTCTATCCTCGTGATGGTTGTCCAGAGCTGGGAAGACGAGGCGCGACGTCTGCGTGGTAAAGATATTTCGCCATGCCGCTTGTTGTTCCTCGACGAGGCAGCACGTCTGGATGCCCGCTCCATCGCAACCTTGTTCGAACTCTGCGAACGCCTTGAAATGCAACTGATTATTGCGGCTCCAGAGAACATCAGCCCAGAAAAAGGCACCACCTATAAACTGGTGCGTAAAGTCTTCCAGAACCATGAGCATGTTCACGTTGTGGGTCTGCGTGGCTTCGCGGCTCAGCTACCGGAGACATTACCTGGTACGGCAGACGCTTCTTAACGGTTCGCCTAAACAATGAGGGTGGCAGAGATGCCGCCCTTTTTCTTTTCTGAAACACCGCACCCGACCACAGGCTCTTCTTTAAACTTCTTTACATTTGGTAAGGCAAATGCTTTTTTGTCTTTATATACTGATAGAAAGAGCATTGTGAGTGTAATGAAGAAACAGGGGGCAAGGGATGTTGCTTAAGAAATCGTATGGTCGTCGGATGTCGACATTGAGTTTATGTCTGGCATTCGCATTTGCTCCGCTGTTTAGCGCTCAGGCCCTGGCCGATGAGCCTGAGGTGGTACCGGTTGACAGTTCCGCGACGCTTGGCGATCAACCCACGGCATTATCGCAGCCGCTGGAACAGTCGCCTGCGACGGCAATGATGGCAGGCTTGCAGCCTTATCCGGCAGCAGATGCGCCTGCTAACGCGCGTAGCGCATTGCAGGCACTCTTGCCTGCTAACTGGACACCGGTCTACATGGATTCGCTTTCCGCGTTGTATGCCGCGCGTGAAATGAAGCCGATGTGGGATAATCGTGATGCCGTTCAGGCTTTCCAGCAACAACTCGCCGAAGTCGCGATTGCCGGTTTCCAGCCGCAATTCACGACCTGGGTTGGGCTGTTGACCGATCCGAATATCTCAGGAATGGCGAGGGATTTGGTGTTATCGGACGCCATGATGGGGTATCTGCATTTCGTCGCCGGTATTCCGGTGAAAGGCAATCGCTGGCTCTACAGCAGTAAACCTTACACGCTGGAAACACCGCCGCTGTCGGTAATCAATCAGTGGCAATTAGCGTTGGATAAAGGCAACCTGCCGCAATTTATCGAAACCCTTGCACCTCATCATCCGCAGTATGCTGCGATGCATCAGTCTTTACTGACGCTGGTGGCAGACAATTCACCGTGGCCGCAGTTGACCAGTACCGTTTCACTGCGTCCCGGACAGAAGAGCAGGGATGTACCTGCGCTGCGTGAAATCCTGCAACGTAGCGGCATGATGGATGATGCACCGAAAATCGCGCTGCCTGGCGATGATGCAACGAGCAGCGTCGTCAGTCCTTCTGCCATCGCGGTTGATACGGCGGGAACAACAACGGCGCAGTTGACCAAAAAAGCGAAACCAGCAAGTACGCTCAGCAGCGACTATGACCGCCAGTTAGTTGCCGCAGTCAAACGCTTCCAGGCCGCTCAGGGGCTGCATGCCGACGGCGTGATAGGGCAGTCGACTCGCGACTGGTTGAATGTAACCCCAGCCCAGCGCGCCGGGGTTCTGGCGCTGAATATTCAGCGTCTGCGTTTGCTGCCGGGTAAACTCTCCACGGGGATTATGGTTAACATCCCGGAATATTCGCTGGTCTATTATCTGAACGGCAGCCAGGTGCTGGCCTCCCGCGTGATTGTCGGGCGGCCGGATCGCAAAACGCCGATGATGAGCAGTGCGCTGAATAACGTGGTGGTTAACCCGCCGTGGAACGTTCCACCGACGCTGGCACGCAAAGATATTCTACCGAAAGTATGGAATGACCCAGGCTATCTGGAACGGCATGGTTATACCGTGCTGCGTGGTTGGAACAGTAAAGAGACTATTGACCCGACGATGGTGGATTGGGCAACCATCACGCCATCTAATCTGCCTTTCCGGTTCCAGCAGGCGCCGGGTGCGCAAAACTCGCTCGGCCGCTATAAGTTCAATATGCCGAGTTCTGACGCTATCTATCTTCATGACACACCCAACCATAATCTTTTCCAGAAAGATGCGCGAGCGTTGAGCTCAGGCTGTGTGAGGGTGAATAAAGCCTCTGAGCTTGCCAATATGCTATTACAGGATGCGGGATGGAACGACACGCGGATTTCCGATGCATTAAAACAAGGAGATACCCGTTACGTTAATATCCGTCAAAATATACCGGTGAATCTTTATTATTTGACCGCATTTGTTGGCGAAGATGGTCGTACCCAATATCGTACAGATATTTACAATTATGATCTGACGGCGCGATCCGGCGCACAAATCCTGGAGAAAGCCGAACAATTAATCAGGTAAATGAAGCAGTTCGGGAAATAACATTGTCGTAATAATTAGCGAAAACGGGCCGGATCTGCTGTAAGGCCCGTCTTTGCTGGGGTTTGGCTACCTTGACGCGGACGTTTTTGCCCGGTAAGGTGCCTTTCGTGCGCAATAAAAGTGCATAAATTACGATCACTTTGTTATCTTGCAGACCTGATTATCATGGACAAATTTGACGCTAATCGCCGCAAATTGTTGGCGTTAGGTGGTATTGCCCTTGGTGCAGCCATCTTACCTCAACAAGCATTTGCAACCCTTTCCACCCCACGTCCGCGTATTTTAACGCTGAATAATCTCCATACTGGAGAAACAATTAAGGCGCAGTTTTTCGATGGCCGGGGCTATATTCAGGATGAATTAGCAAAGCTCAACCATTTTTTCCGTGATTATCGCGCGAATAAAATTAAAACCATCGATCCACGACTGTTTGATCAACTTTATCGCCTGCAAGGTTTGTTAGGAACAAGCAAACCGGTGCAATTGGTCTCGGGATACCGTTCTGTCGACACGAATAACGAACTCCGGGCTCACAGTTCTGGTGTTGCCAAAAAAAGCTATCACACCAAAGGACAGGCGATGGATTTCCATATCGAAGGGATTTCTCTGAGCAATATTCGCAAAGCTGCGTTATCTATGCGTGCAGGTGGTGTAGGATATTACCCCAGCAGCAACTTTGTGCATATTGATACCGGGCCGCTACGGCACTGGTAAAACTCAGTTAAAAGAGACAGGAGCAGTATGAACTATCGTATTATTCCGGTTACCGCCTTCTCCCAGAACTGCTCGTTAGTCTGGTGTGAGCAAACCCGGCTGGCAGCAATAGTGGATCCCGGTGGCGATGCTGAACGCATCAAACAGGAAGTGGCAGCCTCCGGCGTGACGTTAACGCAAATACTGCTTACCCATGGTCATCTTGATCATGTTGGTGCGGCTGCCGAGCTGGCGCAGCACTATGGCGTGCCAGTGATTGGTCCGGAAAAAGAAGATGAGTTCTGGCTGCAAGGGTTACCCGCCCAAAGTCGTATGTTTGGTCTGGATGACTGCCAGCCGCTGACGCCGGATCGTTGGTTAAACGAAGGCGACACGGTGAGCGTAGGCAATGTGAGACTGGATGTTTTGCATTGCCCTGGGCATACGCCAGGACACGTGGTTTTCTTTGATGCGCAATCCCGGCTGTTGGTGTCCGGTGACGTTATCTTTAAAGGCGGCGTAGGGCGCAGTGATTTCCCGAAAGGGAATCATGGGCAGTTAATTGATGCCATCAAAACCAAACTGTTGCCTCTGGGGGATGATGTGACCTTTATTCCAGGTCACGGCCCGATGTCCACGCTTGGCAACGAGCGGCTACATAACCCATTCCTGCAGGATGAACTGCCGGTCTGGTAAAATAAAAAAGGTCGCATTCGCGACCTTTTTTATTATCTATTGTCGTTTATAACACCGCGACGATAGCTTCACACAGCGGCGACATGTTATCTGGTGTCATGCCCGCAACGTTAATACGTCCTGATGCAACCGCGTAGATAGCGAACTCTTCACGCAGGCGGAGCACCTGCTCTTTAGTCAGGCCGCTAAAAGAGAACATGCCGTTCTGACGGGTGATAAAGCTGAAATCGCGATCCGCCCCTTTTTCTTGCAGGGTATTTACAAACAGTAGACGCATACGCTGAATGCGCTGGCGCATGTCTGTCAATTCTTGTTCCCAGATGGCACGCAGCGCATCATTGCTCAGGATCGTTGCCACAACGGAGGCACCGTGAGCCGGCGGGTTAGAGTAGTTAGCGCGGATGGTTGACTTCATCTGGCTGAATGCACGGTCCGCTGTCTCCTGGTCCGCGGCCACCAGCGTACAGGCGCCGACACGTTCATTGTACAGACCGAAGTTTTTCGAGAAGGAGCTGGCGATGATCAATTCTTTATGCAGCGCGGCAAAGGCGCGCAGACCTTCTGCGTCTTCTTCCAGACCGCGGGCGAAACCCTGATAGGCAAAATCGAACAGCGGCAGCCAGCCTTTTTCAATGGATAATTTGGCCAGTGTCTCCCACTGCTCAAGCGTCGGATCGATACCGGTCGGGTTATGACAGCAACCGTGGAACAGTACGATATCACCCGCTTGTGCGGCTTCGAGACTTGCAACCATGCCGTCGAAATCCAGCGCGTGGTTTTGCGCGTCATAATAGGCGTAATCACACACTTCAAGGCCGGCGGAGTTAAACACGCCTTTATGGTTCGGCCAGCTTGGATTACTTACCCAAATACGTTTTGCTGAGGTGTTTTTCGCCAGGAAATCAGCGGCAACACGCAGGCCACCCGTACCGCCCGGGGTCTGCGCGGTGCGCGCACGTTTGTCATTAATAATCGCGCTGCCTTTGCCGAATAGCAGTTCCTGCGTGCAACGACCAAACTCAGGAATACCGTCGATGCCGAGGTAATTTTTTGTGTTTTCGTTTTCCAGCAGATACTGCTCCGCTTTTTTAACGCTGGTCAGTACCGGTGTTTTCCCGGTTTCGTCTTTATAGACACCAATACCAAGGTTGATTTTGCCAGGACGTTCATCGGCGCGAAACAGATCGGCCAAACCCAGAATAGGGTCAGCAGGGGCAGCGGTAATATTCTCAAACATGACGAGGTTCCATTATGATGACAGAAGGGAGATCCGCTATCAGGTTAACGGTTGATGTGACAATTGCCAACCGTTTGCGATAAAAAGCATGCGTCTTTTTAGAAGTTAGTCTTTTTGGCGGCGAGACAATAAAAAAACAGGACCGAAGCCCTGTTTTTCACGCATATAATAACGAGGTGTGCTGATTAGAACTGGTAAGTCACAGCCATCGCAACCTGGTCATCACGACCATTCACGATACCAACGCTGTCGCTGTAGTTGCTCTTGTCGATCAGGTTCAGCTGGTAATCAACATAGATGTTGAAGTTTTTGTTGAAGTAGTAGTACGCACCGATTTCAACATATTTCTGCAGATCTTCGTTGCCGCCAGTGAAGGAGCCACGTGCAGCCAGGTCCTTGCCTTTAGACTGAACGTAGGACAGGGACGGACGCAGACCGAAGTCGAACTGGTACTGAGCCATTGCTTCGAAGTTCTGAGTTTTGTTAGCAAAAGAACCGTCGCCTTCGCGAGTCATGTTGCGGGTTTCAGCATAAACAGTTGCCAGGTAGATGTTGTTTGCGTCGTATTTCGCACCAACAGCCCATGCTTCTGCCTTCTCACCTTTACCGTCTACAGTCTGACGGTTGGTACGGTCAGAGTTGCTGTAAGCGCCGATTACGCTAAAGCCTTCTGCGAAGGAGTAACCCAGAGAGTAACCAGCGCCGTCGCCATTAGAGGTTTTAACGTCATTACGATCGTTTTTACCTTGGTACTGGATACCCAGGCTCAGACCATCAACCAGACCAAAGAAGTCGGTGTTACGGTAGGTCAGGACGCCAGTAGTACGGCCAGTCATGAAGTTATCAGAGTAGTTAGCCCAGGTCATGCCAGAGAAGGATGGGGCAACGTCGGTGTAAGATTCTACGTCGTAGACGATACCGTAGTTACGACCATAGTCCAGAGAACCTGCGTTGTTAACTTTGATACCAGCGAAAGCCAGACGGTTACGGGTACCCTGTGAACCTTCTGCATCGCTTGCCAGCGCACGGTATTCCCACTGACCGTAACCGGTTACATCGCTGTTGATCTGAGTTTCGCCTTTGAAACCAATCTGAGCGTAGGTGTTGTCGTTGCTGTTGGTGTTGTCACCAGAGGTCACGAAGTCGTGCTCACCAACAACTTTACCGTACAGGTCCAGTTTGTTGCCGTTTTTGTTGTAAACTTCTGCAGCGTTAGCTGCACCAGCTACCAGCAGGGCAGGGATAACCACTGCCAGGATATTGCGCTTCATCATTATTTATTACCCTCATTGGTTTTTTTGTACACCTGCCACTGCCGCCAATAAATTCCGTCAATAAAAATTTACGGAACTATTGATGAGAGTTTGGTGTCTTTCTGTGTCTGAGAGGCATCTTTCCATTCATATAATCGTTTCGCTAGCCTGAAAGTGCTACAAATGTCTTAAAGAGGTTACAAAAAGCAATTATGTGTAAGAATTTATGTATTTTAAGGAACTTTGTGAACCACCTCAAAGTTCGGGAGCGATCGTTGTCAAAAACAACGGCCTCATAACTATATATATGAATTGCTTATGTTTAATTGAGATAAGGGTGAATCTTGTACAGGAACCATTCTCATCTTGCTTTTTCTCGCTGACCTTTTTAGCCGTCTGGAAAGCTGTGCGATTTTTATCCAGACGTGCTATCAGATGAGATAAAACTAACCCACAATATAAGTGTGCTTTATTTTTTGTTCAGAAGTATTTCACAGATATAACGCCGATAAAGATAGGGAAGCGTTAACCGGTCCGGGATGTCCCGGTTAGGGTGAAGGAATAATGAAGAGCAAAAAAAGCCAGCATACGCTGGCTTTTATCATTAAAACGTGGCGCTACGAGGTGTGCGGGGGAACGGGATAACATCACGTACGTTTTGCACGCCGGTGACATAAGCGATCAGACGCTCAAAGCCCAGGCCGAAACCTGAGTGAGGTACGGTGCCATAACGGCGCAGATCGCGATACCACCAGTAGTCTTCTTTATTAAGACCCATTTCAGCCATACGCGCATCCAGCACATCCAGACGCTCTTCACGCTGCGAGCCGCCGATGATTTCACCAATGCCCGGCGCCAGAACATCCATTGCTGCTACGGTTTTACCGTCATCGTTAAGGCGCATATAGAAAGCCTTAATGTCTTTCGGGTAGTTTTTCACAACGACCGGTGCTTTAAAGTGTTTCTCGGCCAGGTAGCGTTCATGCTCGGAAGAGAGGTCAACGCCCCAGTAAACCGGGTTTTCAAACTTCTCACCGCAGTTTTCAAGAATGGTCACGGCATCGGTGTAGTCCACTTGTGCGAAATCAGCCGCAACAAAACGCTCCAGACGGGCAATTGCATCTTTGTCAACGCGTTCAGCGAAGAACTTCATGTCATCCATACGCTCAGTCAGAACTGCGTTGAAGGCATATTTCAGCATCGCTTCCGCCAGACGGGCGTTATCTTCCAGATCGGCAAATGCCACTTCCGGCTCCAGCATCCAGAATTCCGCCAGGTGACGGCTGGTGTTGGAGTTTTCCGCGCGGAACGTTGGCCCAAAAGTGTAGATTTTGGACAGCGCGCAGGCATAGGTTTCGCCGTTCAACTGGCCAGATACGGTCAGGAAAGACTCTTTACCAAAGAAATCTTTGTCGAAATCGACTTTACCCTGATCGTTACGCGGCAGGTTTTCCAGATCCAGCGTGGAAACGCGGAACATTTCACCCGCACCTTCGGTGTCAGATGCGGTAATCAGCGGTGTGGAAACCCAGAAGAAACCCTGCTCATCAAAGAAGCGGTGCAGCGCCTGCGCCAGCGTATGACGAACACGGGCGACAGCGCCAATCAGGTTGGTACGTGGACGCAGGTGCGCCACTTCACGCAAATACTCGATGCTGTGGCGTTTCGCCGCCATCGGGTAAGTGTCCGGGTCTTCAACCCAGCCGGTGACTTCTACCTGAGTTGCCTGCAGCTCGAAGCTCTGGCCTTCACCAGGGGACTCCACCACTTTGCCAGTGACAACAACGGAGCAGCCGGTGGTCAGATGAAGAACTTCTTCATTGTAATTGGGCAGAGAATTATTAATGACAGCCTGTACAGGATCAAAGCAGGAGCCGTCATAAACGGCGAGGAAGGAGATGCCAGCTTTTGAATCTCGGCGGGTACGTACCCATCCGCGCACGGTGACTTCTTGGTCAACGGTAACGCGGCCCTGGAGTACGTCGGCTACAGGCACAACGCTCATAATATTCTCTCTGTTAATTGTCTGGAAAAGATCATCGTTTGTCCGCCCACAAAGGGGGGATACCTATGTTACCTGGCGAGCGCCATCAGACAAGTAGAATTCGCAGCGAAAAGGGGGATTTCGGAAATTAATCTTTTGCTAACGCTGAGATACTGAGCGGAGAAGTGAAAATAGCGCGCGGTATTGCTTTTTATATTGGCCATATCGTGAATGTTCGCCACGAAAAAAAGCGTCCCGATAAGGACGCTTATTAACAGGGATTAGCTGGCCTTTTTAACCTGCGGCAGGTCAAATGCTTTGCGCAACGCACGCACAAACGCTTTGTCGTGACAAATCGTTTTTCCGGGGCTGTCAGACAACTTCGCCACCGGTTTGCCGTTACACTCAACCAGCTTGATGACGATATTCAACGGCTTCACATGTGGAATGTCGCAGGTCAGCCGCGTGCCAATACCGAAGCCCAGTTTGATGCGGGAGGCGAAGTGGCGGTAGAGATCCAGCGCTTTATTCAGATCAAGATTGTCTGAGAAAATCAGTGTTTTCGATAACGGATCGATGCCGAGCTTCTCATAATGGGCGATGGCTTTTTCACCCCATTCCACCGGGTCGCCCGAGTCATGGCGCAGCCCCTGGTAACGTTGTGCAAACACCGGCCCGAAATCACGCAGGAAGGCATCCATAGTGATGCAGTCTGTCAGGGCAATACCAAGTTGCTCCGGGTACTCTTCCAGCCACGCGGCCAGTGCAGCACGCTGACTGGTAGCCAGATCCGGGCTGATTTGCTGATGCGCCTGGAACCATTCGTGCGCCTGAGTTCCCATTGGCGTAAGTGACAGACGGCGCGCCAGATCGTAATTACTGGTGCCAATAAACCACGGTTCTTGTTTGAGACGTTCCACGATGGCGTACTGTACATCGCGCGAGAAACGGCGGCGCGTGCCGAAATCCATCAGACGGAAGCCTGACATATCCAGCTCTGCGGTGCGGGTAGCAAAATCTGCCAGTTTCGTTTCAAGATGTAGCAGGGCCTGCTGAACACCCACTTGTGGAGAGCGGCAGCGATGCACCAGTTCGCTAATCACTGCCAGTAGCGGCACTTCCCACATGATGACTTCACGCCATGGCCCGGACATACGAATGTTCAACTTGCCATTATCATTAATGACAGTCACTTGCGACGGGTCATAACGGAAATTACGTAACCACTGCAGGTAATCCGCTTTGAAGAAAGGGAGGCCGGACAGCCATTGGTATTCGTCTTCCTGCAGGCGCAGATGTTGCATCGCGTCAATTTCTTCGCGAATTGCGCTGGCATAAATGCCCAGAAGGTCGTCGCCGCGGCAGCGAAACTCCGCTGTGACATGCACATCGTAATAGTGATGGAACACCGCCTGTTGCATATGCAATTTGTAGGCATCAGTATCCAGCAGCGTCTGCAGAGCAGGGGAAGCGAGTCGTGTCATGGTGCGCCGTAGCATCCTCTCACAGGAGCGTTTAGTACAATAAACAAAGCAAGTGGAAACCGCTGGAGTATACCTTGTTTATTGATTTATTGAACCCCGATCACACCATAAGGCGCAAAACGGGTCGAGGGCATTTCGTGCCGCGTGTTACTAAAATGTAGCATAGTGAGCTTTTCTCCCTGAAAAGATGAACATTCTGCGTGGCGGGATTTACGCAACAGGAATAGACTGGAGACGTAACCAAACAGAAGATGCTAAAGGTTTTTTATGACACAACAGCCACAAGCCAAATACCGCCACGACTACCGTGCGCCGGATTACCTGATTAGCGATATTGACTTGACCTTTGACCTGGATGCTGCAAAAACCGTAGTCACTGCGCTGAGCACTATTTCGCGTCATAGCGCCTCTCCAGTGCCATTGCGTCTGAATGGCGAAGACCTGACGTTAGTGTCAATCCATGTTAATGACCAGCCATGGACACAATATAAAGAAGAAGACAATCACCTGGTCATTGACGGCCTGCCTGAGCGATTCACATTGCGTATCGTGAATGAAATCAGCCCGGCTGCGAATACTGCGCTTGAAGGCCTCTATCAGTCTGGCGAAGCACTCTGTACCCAATGTGAGGCAGAGGGTTTCCGCCATATTACCTGGTACCTGGACCGCCCTGATGTTCTGGCGCGGTTTACCACTAAAATCATCGCCGACAAAGCTGTTTATCCTTACCTGCTCTCTAACGGTAACCGCGTGGACCAGGGCGAGCTGGATAATGGCCGTCACTGGGTGCAGTGGCAGGATCCGTTCCCGAAACCGTGTTACCTGTTTGCGCTGGTCGCGGGTGATTTTGATGTGCTGCGCGATTCCTTTACAACCCGCTCCGGGCGTGAAGTTGCACTGGAACTCTTCGTTGACCGTGGCAACCTTGACCGCGCGCCGTGGGCAATGACCTCGCTCAAGAACTCCATGAAATGGGACGAGACCCGTTTTGGCCTCGAATATGACCTCGACATCTATATGATTGTCGCCGTGGACTTCTTTAATATGGGCGCGATGGAGAATAAAGGCCTCAACGTCTTTAACTCCAAATATGTGCTCGCCCGGACCGATACCGCGACCGACAAAGACTATCTTGATATCGAACGGGTGATTGGTCATGAATATTTCCACAACTGGACCGGTAACCGCGTGACCTGTCGCGACTGGTTCCAGCTCAGCCTGAAAGAAGGGCTGACTGTGTTTCGCGACCAGGAGTTTAGCTCGGACCTGGGTTCCCGTGCGGTAAACCGTATCAATAATGTCCGTACCATGCGCGGGCTGCAATTCGCCGAAGACGCCAGCCCGATGGCGCATCCAATTCGTCCGGATAAAGTGATTGAAATGAATAACTTCTACACCCTGACGGTGTATGAGAAAGGTTCAGAAATCATCCGCATGATCCACACCCTGCTGGGTGAAGAGAATTTCCAGAAAGGGATGCAGCTCTATTTTGAGCGTCACGATGGCAGCGCCGCAACCTGTGATGATTTCGTTCAGGCAATGGAAGATGCCTCAAATATCGATTTGTCGCATTTCCGTCGCTGGTATAGCCAGGCGGGGACGCCGATTGTCACGGTACACGACGATTACAACCCGGCGACCGAGCAGTACACGCTCACCATCAGCCAGCGTACGCCGCCCACAGCGGAACAGCAGGAGAAACACCCGCTGCACATCCCGTTTGATATTGAACTTTATGATAATGAAGGCAAGGTCATCCCGCTGCAGAAAGACGGCCACCCGGTGCACCATGTGCTGAATGTCACCCAGCCAGAACAGACTTTTGTCTTTGATAACGTCTACTTCCAGCCAGTGCCGTCGCTGCTGCGTGAGTTTTCCGCGCCGGTGAAACTGGAATATAAATGGAGCGATCAGCAACTGACGTTCCTGATGCGCCACGCCAGCAATGATTTCTCTCGCTGGGATGCCGCACAGAGTCTGCTGGCGACGCACATTAAGCTCAACGTTGCCCGCCATCAGCAGGGGCAGGCGCTGTCTTTGCCACTGCACGTTGCCGATGCGTTCCGCGCGATCCTGCTGGACGAACATATCGATCCGGCGCTGGCTGCGGAAATTCTGACGCTGCCTTCAGCAAATGAGATTGCCGAATTGTTTGACGTTATCGACCCGGTAGCCATCGTGACGGTACGTGAAGCGCTAACCCGCACCCTGGCCACCGAACTGGCAGATGAAGTGCTGGCCGTTTATAACGCCAATAAGCTGCATACCTACCGCGTGGAACATGCGGATATCGGCAAGCGTGCCTTACGTAATACCTGTCTGCGTTATCTGGCCTTCGGCGACGCGCAACTGGCCGATAAGCTGGTAAGCGAGCAGTATCACAATGCTGATAACATGACGGATGCGCTTGCGGCGCTGTCTGCCGCGGTTGCTGCCCAACTGCCGTGCCGTGATGCGCTGATGCAGGAATACGATGACAAATGGCATCAGGATGGTCTGGTGATGGACAAGTGGCTGATCCTTCAGGCCACCAGTCCGGCAGAAAATGTGCTGGATACCGTGCGCGGTCTGCTTAAACATCGTTCGTTTACGATGAGCAACCCGAACCGTGTGCGTTCACTGATTGGCGCGTTTGCCAGCAGCAACCCGGCAGCCTTCCATGCGCAAGACGGTAGCGGCTATCAGTTCATGGTCGAAATGCTGACAGAACTGAACAGCCGTAACCCGCAGGTAGCTTCGCGCCTGATTGAACCGCTGATTCGTTTAAAACGTTACGATGCGAAACGTCAGGAAAAAATGCGTGCGGCGCTTGAGCAACTCAAAGCATTGCCGAATCTGTCAGGCGATTTGTTTGAGAAAATCAGTAAAGCGCTGGCATAACATTCAGCGGGCAGGTCCTGCGTGATAACAAGCCGGGTTAGCGTCTACAGCGCGACCCGGTTTTTTTATTACGATGCTCTGGCAACACCCGGTATATGAACACCGAAGGTGGGGACTTGCGTGTCGCGGCGGTGTAAGGCCTGCCAGAATGTTTCCAGCGCACTGTCCAGGCGCGTCTGCAAATTCGCGGTGAAGCGGGGCTTATGCTGATAATCCTCCACCTGGCTGTCATCGGCGAAGACGCCATGCAACACTTCCTGGGCTTTCAGTGCGCTCAGAACTGGCTTGAGCGCATAATCCACGGCCAGCATATGTGCAATGGTACCGCCAGTGGCGACCGGAAGAACCACTTTGCCTTCCAGCGCTCGTTCGGGAAACAGATCAAGCAGGGTTTTTAGCGCGCCGGAAAAAGAGGCTTTGTACACCGGGGTAGCGATGATCAGCCCATCGGCCTCATGTAATTGTTCGAGCAGTGTCTGCAGCGCCGGGCTGTCGAAGCGGGCGTAGAGCAAATCTTCCGGGACAAAGTTATGCAAATGCCAGTGACACACTTCAACATCAAGGGCCGTCAGGCGTTCGCGCGCATATTCCAGCAGGGCGCTTGAGCGGGAAGGGTAACGCGGGCTTCCCGCCAGGGTAACAACTCGCATATTCACTCCTTATAACCATTTACTTCGTTTTATCAAGCATCGATAACTATTTTCTCAGTGTCGCAGAGGTTTTATATTCCGCTAAATGATTTTTTTAGTGAAAACACGTTAAAAAACGAATATGCAGAAAAGGATAAGGAAACGATTGCGTTCAGTTCACCTTTTTTTGCCCAAGGTCAATTCCATTTCTTCGGCTAATCAAAGATAATACGCCCCCGGTTTGCACACCGGGAATCCAGGAGAGTTCATGTACTACCCCTTCGTTCGTAAAGCCCTTTTCCAGCTCGACCCCGAGCGCGCTCATGAATTTACTTTTCAACAATTACGCCGCATTACGGGTACGCCGCTAGAGGCACTGGTGCGTCAGCGTGTGCCGGAAAAACCGGTACAGTGCATGGGGCTAACGTTTAAAAACCCACTGGGACTTGCCGCTGGCCTCGATAAGAATGGTGAATGTATCGATGCGCTGGGTGCTATGGGGTTTGGCGCGATCGAGATCGGTACCGTGACGCCGCGCCCGCAGCCGGGCAATGACAAGCCGCGCCTCTTCCGCCTGGTCGACGCAGAAGGGTTGATCAACCGTATGGGCTTCAACAATCTGGGCGTTGATAACCTGGTTGAGAATGTGAAAAAAGCGCATTTTGACGGCGTGCTGGGTATTAATATTGGCAAAAATAAAGATACGCCTGTAGAAAATGGTAAAGATGACTATCTGATTTGTATGGAAAAAATCTATGCCTATGCCGGTTATATTGCGATTAATATCTCCTCGCCAAACACGCCGGGCCTGCGAACATTACAATATGGCGAAGCGCTGGATGACCTTCTGGGTGCCATTAAAAATAAGCAGAATGAGCTTCATCAAACCCACCATAAATATGTTCCTGTTGCTGTGAAGATCGCCCCGGATCTTTCCGAAGAAGAATTGATCCAGGTGGCCGACAGTTTAGTTCGCCATAATATTGATGGCGTCATTGCCACCAATACAACGCTGGACAGAAAACTGGTTCGCGGAATGAAAAATTGTGATGAAGCGGGTGGGTTAAGTGGACGTCCGCTGCAATTAAAAAGCACCGAAATTATTCGTCGCCTGTCCCAGGAATTAAATGGCCGCTTACCGATTATCGGCGTGGGTGGCATCGACTCCGTGATTGCCGCGCGCGAGAAGATGGACGCGGGAGCATCACTGATACAAATTTATTCCGGCTTTATATTTAAAGGACCGCAACTGATTAAAGAAATCGTTCCTATATCTAATCTTTTGCTCACTATCGGACAACCAGGGCTTTATTTCCGGCCCTGGTTGTTTTATATTCCGTGATTGTTGCTAATTTGTACATTTTAGTCTTTGCTTATTTAGCGTAATAAGCGAAACGGCACAGGATGAAAAAGGCAAAGGGATGTTTACGGAGAGAGGGGAACGAAATGCGAATTAAACCTGACGATAATTGGCGCTGGTATTTTGATGACGAGCACGATCGTATGATGCTCGATCTGGCCAATGGCATGTTATTTCGCTCGCGTTTTGCTCGTAAAATGCTTACCCCGGATGCGTTTTCCCCCTGTGGATTTTGCGTAGACGATGCCGCCTTATACTTCTCCTTTGATGAAAAATGCCGCGACCTGATGCTCTCTAACGAACAACGTGCCGAGCTGGTGCTTAATGCACTGGTGGCCATTCGTTTTCTAAAGCCGCAAATGCCAAAAAGCTGGCACTTTACCAGCTACAATCAGCCGTGGTCTCCCTGTGCGGGAGAAGCTGCGAGCGTCGTGATGAGTGACAGCGGCGAAGAGGTGAGTTTACTGGTCGTTGAACCGGGTGAAAATGCCGCACTTTGTCTGCTGGCCCAGCCGGGTGTGGTTATCGCCGGGCGCACGATGCAATTAGGCGATCCCATTAAGATCATGAATGACAGGCTGAAACCGCAGCTCAGTGCTGCCAGTTTCAGCTTTGAACAGGCCGTTTAACTTTCCAGGCGAACTGAGGTTTTAGGTACGCAGCTACAACTCAGAATAGAACCATCTTGTGCGATAGCTGATTTTTTCAACGGGCTGACCTCACCCTCAATCAGGCGAATGCGACAGCAGCCGCAAATGCCCGCCCGACAGGAATAGGGCACGCGTATCCCCTGGTTTTCCAGTTGCTCAAGCAAGATTTGCTGATTGTTACCGCGAAAGCTTTGCCCCTGCCAGACAATATCCACCACGTCCTCTGTTTTCTGTTCTTGTTCTACAGACTCAACAGCCTGTCCTGCGCCATAGGGTTTAGCGGGTGCACTGGAAAGGACCACCACCTCATCACCTACCCGGACGACACCACTATTGCGGGCAATTAAGTTCTGACCGAAATCAACATTGCCATTATCTTGCGCAGTGCGAAAACGGGTGAGGGTTGCCAGGGGTTCGCCAGCGGGATGTTTTTGCCCGCGTTCGGGACTGACGGTGGTAAAAACGCAACGGCTGCACGGTTTCACCACGTCAAAGACGACATCGCCAATGCGTATTACTTTCCAGGTGTCCTCTTCCCATGCACTGGCACCTGTGACCACCAGGTTAGGGCGGAACTGCTCCATTTGTACACTTGCCGGGCAGCGGTTTTGTAAATCACGTAATGAGGCTTCGTTGGTCAATAAAAACGGAAAGCCATCAGCAAATGAGAGCGGAACATCCTCGTAACGTTTTACCCGGCGCGTGGTTTGCGGCCCCACCCAGCGAAGCTGAACGTCTCGTGCGAAAAAACCGCTGAGCCACTGGTTGATGTGTTCCGGCGCAACCCGGGCAGAAAAATGATTCCCCCATACTTCCGTTGGCTCACTCTGAGGCGCAAAATCATTAAAACGCACCACGGCGCTGCTGCCATCAGGCGCGGTTAAATGCAGGCCATCCGTCAGGGGAGAGGGAATAAAACGGACCATTTGCGGGAACTGTCGTGCAGTAATAAAGGTGCCATCCGCTTCGGTCACCATAAAAATGCGATCAAAGGATAACCCGCTGGTGTCTGCCAGGGCATGCGTCAGGCCAATACCGCGCATGGATTTCACTGGATGGATAAAAAGACGCGAAAGGGTAGCCACGTCATTTCCTCTGTGAACGAAAATAAGCCCTCAACTTTATGACATGAACGCCAGATTGGCTATAATGCGCAACAATTTTCTTCATCAATAAGTGATTTTATGATTTCTCTGTTTGCCAGTACGGCCCGTGGGCTGGAAGAGCTATTAAAAACTGAACTGGAAAACCTGGGCGGGCAAGAGTGCCGGGTGGTTCAGGGGGGCGTCCATTTCCATGGTGACACACGGCTGATTTACCAAAGCCTGATGTGGAGTCGTCTGGCCTCGCGCATCATGATGCCGCTCAGTGAGTGTAAGGTTTACAGCGATCTGGACCTTTACCTCGGCGTGCAGGCGATTCCGTGGACGGAGATTTTCAGCCCGAACGCCACCTTTGCGGTGCATTTTAGTGGCCTGAATGAAGAAATTCGTAACAGTCAGTATGGCGCGCTGAAAGTAAAAGACGCCATTGTCGATAGCTTTACGCGCAAAAATCTGCCGCGTCCGAATGTTGATCGCGAATCGCCGGATTTACGCATCAACGTCTGGCTGAACAAAGAGACAGCCAGCATTGCGCTCGACCTGAGTGGTGAAGGGCTGCATTTGCGTGGCTACCGCGATGGCACCGGTATGGCGCCAATCAAAGAAAACCTCGCCTCGGCGATTGTGATGCGCTCTGGCTGGCAGCCGGGCACGCCGCTGCTTGATCCGATGTGCGGTTCCGGCACTTTATTGATCGAAGCGGCCATGTGGGCTACCGACCGTGCACCAGGTTTACACCGCGGCCGCTGGGGCTTTGGCGGCTGGGCTCAACATGACGAGGCAATCTGGCAGGAAGTGAAAGCCGAGGCGCAGACCCGCGCGCGGGCTGGGCTGGCCAATTACACATCGCATTTTTATGGCTCCGATAACGATCCTCGTGTCATTGAGCGCGCGCAGCGTAACGCCCGTCGTGCCGGCGTTGGCGAGCTGGTCACTTTCGACGTAAAAGACGTGGCGCAGTTAAGCAACCCGCTGCCAAAAGGGCCGTATGGCACGATTATCAGCAACCCCCCGTACGGTGAGCGTCTGGAGAGCGAACCGGCGCTGATTGCCCTGCATAGCCTGCTTGGACGGACGTTAAAATCGCAATTTGGCGGCTGGAATCTGTCGTTGTTCAGCGCTTCTGTCGATTTGCTTAACTGCCTGCAATTGCGTGCTGACCGTCAGTTCAAGGCTAAAAATGGCCCGCTGGATTGCGTGCAGAAAAACTACCACCTGGCGGAAAACACCGGCGAGGCAAAAGCGCCGGTAATGGCTGAGGATTACGCCAACCGTCTGCGTAAGAATCTCAAGAAACTGGAAAAATGGGCGCGTCAGGAAGGCATCGAATGCTACCGCCTGTACGATGCCGATCTGCCGGATTATAACGTGGCTGTCGATCGCTACGGTGACTGGGTGGTAGTGCAGGAGTACGCGCCACCCAAAACCATCGATGCGCAAAAAGCGCGTCAGCGTCTGTTTGACATCATTGCCGCTACCATCGCCGTGCTGGGTATTGCACCGAATAAGCTGGTGCTGAAAACCCGTGAGCGGCAGAAAGGCAATAACCAGTATCAGAAGATGAATGAAAAGGGTGAATTTATCCAGGTTAGCGAATATAACGCCAAACTGTGGGTGAACCTGACGGACTACCTTGATACGGGCCTGTTCCTCGACCACCGTATCGCACGCCGTATGCTGGGCCAGATGAGTAAGGGCAAAGACTTCCTGAATCTCTTCTCTTACACCGGCAGCGCGAGTGTACACGCCGGGCTTGGCGGCGCGCGCAGCACCACGACCGTGGATATGTCGCGTACCTATCTGGAGTGGGCGGAGCGCAATTTGCGTCTCAACGGCCTGACAGGTCGTCCGCACCGTCTGCTACAGGCCGATGTACTGGCATGGTTACGCGAAAGTGACGAGCAGTTCGATCTGATTTTTATCGATCCCCCCACATTCTCGAACTCAAAACGTATGGAGGACTCTTTCGATGTCCAGCGTGATCACCTGGCACTGATGAAAGATCTTAAACGTTTGCTGCGTAAAGGCGGCACGATCATGTTCTCAAACAACAAACGCGGTTTCCGTATGGATACTGAAGGGCTGGCTACGCTTGGGCTCAAAGCACAAGAAATTACCCAAAAAACGCAGTCGCAAGATTTCGCCCGTAACCGTCAGATCCACAACTGCTGGCTGATTACCGCAGCCTGAAAGGATAAATAGATGTCATTAATTAGTATGCATGGCGCCTGGCTGTCGTTTAGCGATGCGCCCCTCCTCGACAATGCCGAACTGCATATCGAGGATAACGAACGTGTCTGTCTGGTTGGACGTAATGGCGCGGGCAAATCGACGCTGATGAAAATCCTCAACCGCGAACAGGGGCTGGATGATGGCCGCATCGTGTACGAACAGGATTTGATCGTGGCACGTTTGCAACAGGATCCGCCGCGTAATGTCGCGGGCAGCGTCTACGACTTTGTGGCCGAAGGGATTGAAGAGCAGGCGGAGTACCTCAAGCGTTATCACGAAATTTCGCATCTGGTGATGACCGATCCAAGCGATAAAAACCTGAACGAGATGGCGCGCTTACAGGAACTGCTGGACCACCACGGTCTCTGGCAGCTCGAAAACCGTATCAATGAAGTGCTGGCACAACTGGGTCTGGAAGCTGACATGCCGCTGGCGTCGCTCTCGGGCGGCTGGTTGCGTAAGGCGGCGCTGGGCCGAGCGCTGGTCAGCGGACCGAAAGTACTGCTGCTCGATGAACCAACAAACCACCTTGATATCGAAACCATCGACTGGCTGGAAGGGTTCCTGAAAACCTTCAGCGGTACCATTATTTTTATCTCGCATGACCGTTCCTTTATCCGCAATATGGCGACCCGTATTGTCGATCTGGATCGTGGCAAACTGGTGACCTATCCCGGCGATTACGACACTTATTTGCTGGAAAAAGAAGAAAACCTGCGCGTTGAAGAACTGCAAAATGCGGAGTTTGACCGCAAGCTGGCGCAGGAAGAAGTCTGGATCCGCCAGGGCATCAAGGCTCGCCGTACCCGTAATGAAGGCCGTGTGCGCGCATTGAAAGCCATGCGTCGCGAACGCAGCGAACGCCGCGAGGTGATGGGCAGCGCGAAGATGCAGGTAGAAGAGGCAAGCCGCTCGGGCAAAATCGTCTTTGAGATGGAAAATGTCGACTATCAGGTGGACGGCAAAGTGCTGGTCAAAGACTTCTCTGCTCAGGTTCAGCGCGGCGACAAGATTGCCCTGATCGGACCGAATGGCTGTGGTAAAACCACGCTGCTCAAACTGATGCTGGGTCAGTTGCAGGCCGACAGTGGGCGTATTCATTGCGGTACCAAGCTGGAAGTGGCTTACTTTGACCAGCACCGCGCGGAGCTCGATCCGGACAGAACGGTGATGGATAACCTGGCGGAAGGTAAACAGGAAGTGTTGGTGAACGGTAAGCCACGCCATGTGCTGGGCTACCTGCAGGACTTTCTCTTCCATCCGAAACGGGCGATGACACCGGTTCGCGCGCTCTCTGGCGGTGAACGTAACCGACTTTTGCTGGCACGTTTGTTCCTGAAACCCAGTAACTTATTGATTCTCGACGAACCTACCAACGATTTGGATGTCGAAACGCTGGAACTGCTTGAAGAGCTTATCGACAGCTACCAGGGCACTGTTATGCTGGTCAGCCACGATCGTCAGTTTGTCGATAACACCGTTACGGAGTGCTGGATCTTCGAAGGAGCGGGACGGATTGGTCAATACGTTGGCGGTTATCATGACGCGCGTGGTCAGCAAGCGGCATCGCAGGCATACAAAGCCGCATCCGAGAAGAAAGTTGCCGAAGTTTCGGTTAACAAAACAGAAAGTGTTAAACGAACCAGTAACAAACTAAGCTATAACCTGCAACGTGAGTTGGAACAACTGCCGCAAAAACTGGAAAAGCTGGAGGCGGAACTGGAAACACTGCAGGCGCAGGTGGCAGATGCCAGCTTTTTCAGCCAGCCTCACGACCACACGCAGAAAGTATTAGCCGAACTGGCTTCGGCGGAACAAGCGCTGGAAGAAGCGTTTGAACGCTGGGAGTATCTGGAGGCTCTAAAAAACGGCGCATAACTCAGGAAGTCAGTATGTGTGAACATCACCACACCACCCGGCATATTTTATGTAACCAGTGTGATTTATTGGTGGCTTTGCCGCCATTGCAGCATGGTCATAAAGCGGCTTGCCCTCGCTGTGGCGCGACATTAACCACGCAATGGGATGAACCCAGACAACGGCCCACCGCATATGCGCTGGTGGCGCTGTTCATGCTACTGCTTTCCAATCTGTTCCCCTTTGTGAATATGAAAGTGGCAGGCGTCACCAGTGAGGTGACGCTACTGGAGATCCCGGGCGTAATGTTCTCGGAAGATTACGCCAGTCTTGGGACGCTCTTTTTACTTTTCGTTCAGATGGTCCCGGCATTTTGCCTGGTGACCATACTGCTGCTGGTCAACCGCGTGCCGATGTCGCAGCAGGTCAAAACGTTTCTGGCGCGTATCCTTTTTCAGCTTAAAACCTGGGGTATGGCAGAGATTTTTCTGGCTGGCGTGCTAGTGAGCTTTGTCAAACTGATGGCCTATGGGGATGTGGGCATCGGCAGCAGCTTTATTCCATGGTGTCTGTTTTGCCTGCTACAGCTGCGTACCATGCAGTGTGTGGATCGTCACTGGCTGTGGGATGATATTGCCCCCGCGCCGGTGCCGGTCGCGCCGCTGCGCGTTGGTGTGCCGGGCATTCATCAGGGATTACGCAGTTGCCCATGTTGCACCGCCATCGTGGCGGCGGACGAACCCGTCTGTCCGCGTTGTCATACCAAAGGCTATGTCAGGCGCAGAAACAGTCTGCAGTGGACGATGGCGCTACTGGTGACGTCGATCCTGCTGTATCTGCCCGCCAATATTTTGCCGATCATGATTACCGATCTGTTGGGCGATCAGATGCCATCGACGATCCTTGCCGGGGTGATTTTACTCTGGAGCGAGGGGTCGTATCCGGTTGCGCTGGTGATTTTCATCGCCAGTATCATGGTGCCGACCTTGAAAATGATCGCTATCGCCTGGTTATGCTGGGATGCGAAAGGCCACGGCCGACGAGACAGTGAACGTATGCACTTTATTTATGAAATCGTAGAATTTGTTGGGCGCTGGTCGATGATTGATGTGTTTGTCATCGCCGTGCTCTCCGCGTTGGTGCGCATGGGAGGATTAATGAATATTTATCCGGCCATGGGGGCGCTGATGTTTGCGCTGGTCGTCATCATCACAATGTTTGCGGCAATGACGTTCGATCCCCGCCTGAGTTGGGATCGCGAGCCTGAATCGAGCCATGAGGAGTCGTAAGAACATGGAGAAAACCAGTGGGGAGGCGAAAGTGCAGAAAGTTAAAAACTGGTCGCCGGTATGGATATTCCCGATCGTCACGGCCCTCATCGGTGCGTGGATCCTCTTTTACCATTACAGCCACCAGGGGCCGGAAGTCACCCTCATTACCACCAATGCCGAAGGCATCATCGGGGGTAAAACGACCATCAAAAGCCGCAGCGTGGATGTCGGCGTGGTAGAGAGCACGACGCTGACGGACGATCTCACCCATGTTGAGATTAAAGCGCGCCTGAATACCGGGATGGAAAAGTTGCTCTACAACGACTCCGTTTTCTGGGTGGTTAAACCGCAGGTTGGCCGTGAAGGGATCAGTGGCCTGGGAACATTACTTTCTGGCGCCTACATCGAGCTCCAGCCAGGGAAAAAGGGCAATCAGCCGGAGAGATATAACCTCCTTGATTCGCCGCCGCTGGCACCGCCGGATGCAAAAGGGATTCGGATTATCCTGGACAGCAAAAAAGCGGGGCAACTCTCTCCGGGCGATCCGGTACTTTTCCGTGGCTACCGCGTCGGCTCTGTCGAGACAAGTACTTTCGACACGCAGAAACGTACGATCACCTATCAGCTTTTTATTAATGCGCCAAACGATCGTCTGGTCACCAGCAACGTGCGTTTCTGGAAAGACAGCGGTATCGCCGTTGATTTAACCTCTGCCGGAATGCGGGTTGAAATGGGATCACTCAGTACCCTGTTTGGTGGTGGCGTGAGCTTTGACGTGCCGGAAGGGAATGAACTGGGCGAGCCTGTTGCTGAAAAAACGGCGTTTATGCTGTATGACGATCAGCGCAGTATTCAGGAGTCCCTGTATACCGAACATATCGATTATCTGATGTTCTTCAAAGATTCGATTCGCGGTCTGCAACCCGGCGCGCCGGTCGAGTTTCGCGGTATTCGTCTGGGGACCGTGGCGAAAGTCCCGTTCTTCACGCCAGAAATGCGTCAGAAATTGAATGATGATTACCGGATACCTATTCTGATTCGTATTGAGCCTCAGCGTCTGATTAGCCAGTTTGGCGGCGATCCTAACGTGGATGAGCATATTACTGAGTTAATGAAACGTGGCCTTCGTGCGGCGCTGAAAACCGGCAATATTGTGACGGGTGCCCTGTATGTCGACCTGGATTTTTATCCGAAGGCACCACCCGTAACCGATATGCCGGAATTTGGTGGTTATCGCATCATCCCGACGGTCAGCGGCGGTCTGGCGCAGATTCAGCAAAAACTGATGGATACGCTGGATAAAATTAACAATCTGCCACTTAACCCAATGATCGAGCAGGCAACCAATACGTTGACGGCGAGCCAGCAGACGATGCGCCGTCTGCAGACGACACTCGATAATCTGAATAAGCTGACAGCCAGTCAGTCTATGCAGCAGTTGCCAGCAGATATGCAAAATACGCTGCGTGAGCTCAATCGCAGTATGCAGGGCTTCCAGCCGGGTTCGGCCGCGTACAACAAGATGGTGGCGGATATGCAACGTCTTGACCAGGTGTTGCGTGAGCTACAGCCGGTGCTCAAAACGCTGAACGATAAGAGTAATGCGCTCGTATTTGAAGCGAAGGGTAAAGACGATCCGCAGCCGAAGAGGGCGAAAGAATGAAAAAAGGAATGATAGCGCTTCTGGCAATGCTTCTGACGGCCTGCAGCGCGAGCGGTGATAAGAAGAGCTATTATCAGCTACCATCACCGCCGCAATCAACGGTGACGCAAAGTGATGCGCGTGGGCAACACCTGCTGTGGGTTGAGCAGGTGACGGTGCCGGATTATCTCGCAGGAAATGGCGTGGTCTATCAGACAACCGATGTGCAATACGTTATTGCCACCAATAACCTGTGGGCAAGCCCGCTGGATCAACAGCTTCGCACGACACTGGTGGCGAATTTAAGTAACGGTCTTCCGGGGTGGGTTGTGGCTTCGCAACCGCTTGGCAGTGAGCAGGACACGCTCAACGTCACCGTAACCGGCTTTCATGGTCGTTATGACGGGCGGGTTATCGTGAGTGGCGAATGGCTGGTTAATCATCGTGGGCAACTGATTAAGCGTCCTTTCCACATTGAGCTTAAGCAGCAGCAAGACGGCTATGACGAGATGGTGAAAATGTTGGCCCAGGCCTGGCAACAGGAAGCGGCAAGCATCGCCAGCGAGCTTAAACGTCTGCCATAGTAAAATTGACTGCATTATCTACGCCGTCAGGTCATTTTTGTCTGACGGCTTTTTTTATTTTGTGCTCAATTCATTACCTGTGCTGGTTCACAGTTTTTGTACAAATGAACTTCTGTTTAGGTCACATTTATGACACTGGCGTGAATTTTGCGCATTGACGACAAACCGTATCCAGGGTATTCGTAGCCTGTGGTTGCATACTTAGTAACCACTGTTTTCTTTTCCACCAGACCAAAAAATGAGGGAAACGAGGCATGAAGAGACAAAAGCGAGATCGCCTGGAACGGGCACATCAACGTGGGTATCAGGCCGGAATCACGGGACGGCCAAAAGAAATGTGTCCTTATCAGACGCTGAATCAGAGATCCGAATGGATGGGAGGCTGGCGAGAAGCCATGGAGGACAGGGCCGTCATTGCCTGATTCTGTCTCTTTAACAAGAAACCTCCGCACTGCGGAGGTTTCGCCTTTTTTGCCCTACGCCATTTTCTGACGCGTTACATGGCAATCAGCATCAGAATGCAGAAGTGTCCTGGAACAGGCCCACTTTCAGGTCGGTCGCAGTGTAGATAACACGGCCATCAACCAGTACTTCACCATCGGCCAGGCCCATCACCAGACGACGGTTGATGACGCGTTTGAAGTGGATACGGTAGGTTACTTTTTTCGCGGTCGGCAGAATCTGACCGGTGAATTTCACTTCGCCTACGCCCAGCGCACGGCCTTTGCCTTCACCACCGAGCCAGCCCAGGTAGAAACCAACGAGCTGCCACATGGCGTCCAGACCGAGGCACCCCGGCATTACCGGGTCGCCGATAAAGTGGCAACCAAAGAACCACAGATCCGGATTAATATCTAATTCAGCTTCAACATATCCTTTGTCGAAATTCCCACCGTTTTCGGTCATTGACACCACACGGTCCATCATCAGCATGCTTGGAGCTGGTAATTGTGGGCCTTTTTCGCCAAACAGCTCTCCGCGACCAGAGGCAAGAAGATCTTCTTTTGTATAGGATTCGCGTTTATCTACCATGTTCTATGTAAGCCTTATTGTGAGTTTCGGACGCAGGATAGCTAACACGTGTACGCTGAACAAGTCCGATCAGTTGGGACTGAACCAGCTAAGCCAACGAAGCGGCCACGGATAACGGTGACGAGCGTCTTGTTGCGTCGCCTGGGCGATACGCTCCAGGATGGTCTGCTTCAGTGTAGTTTGTCCTTCTGCATCCCAGACCAGTCTGGTCAATAAGGGGAGTGCATCCATGACATCTTCTATGGCCCAGATAGAGAATTGACCTGCCTTGACGGCATCCAGCAACTCCTGGCGCAGACAAAGATGGCGCACATTGGCAACGGGTATGATCACCCCCTGGTTGCCGTCCAGACCACGCGTCTGACAGATAGCAAAGAATCCTTCGATCTTTTCGTTGAGCCCACCCACAGGCTGGGCGCGACCAAACTGATCCACCGAACCGGTGATAGCGATACTCTGGCTGACAGGGACGTCCGCCAGTGCGCTGATCAAGGCGCACAGTTCAGCCATCGAGGCGCTGTCACCGTCCACTTCACTGTAAGATTGCTCAAAGGTCAGCGATGCGGAGAACGGGATCTGTTGCTCAAGCTCCAGCTCAGCCATCAGGAAAGACTGCATAATCATCATGCCTTTCGCATGAATGTTGCCGCCGAGTTCCGCTTTACGTTCAATGTCGTTAAATTCGCCATCGCCGATGTGCACAACGCAGCTTATACGCGAAGGTTCGCCAAATGCACGTGGATGTCCCGGAAACTCAACCACTGACAGGGCATTGATTTGACCGACCTGTTCACCTTCAGTCTCAATGAGGATCTGCTCTAACAGAATTTCATCTTGCATGCGCTCCGCCAGATAGCCTTCTCGCCATTCACGCTGAGTAAGCATGGTGATGAGCTGCTCAGCATCAAAGGTCTGGGCGTCGGTCATTGCGGACACTTCGCCTAACTGGCGTGTTAACCATAGCGGGCAGAGCGGGAGCGTCTCTTGATCGCCGGTATAACGAACGGCTTCCCGAATCAGTACCGGCCACGCATCTGCAGACGGTGAAGGCAATTCAGCCTCCCGGGCGATCAGTTGAACCCACTGGCACCATTGCGCCATTGTTTCCGCATCGCTAATCTGCAGGTTGTCTTCGTATTCGCTATAGATAGCTTGTTCGGCAAGCTCTGGTTCCATCTCCTGGAAATCAGCCAGAGATTCTCGTTCACCCACGAGGATAACCCGCAGCTCGAGCGGCAATGACGGAACTGACACGGGCAAAGGACGAGACTCATCGAATGCAACCCAGTCAAAACGACGACGCGTCACCATGGTTTTTAAACGCATCCACAGTAAAGGTTGCGCCAGAAGGGAGCGCAGAGAGATAACCAGCGTGCCACCGTTGGCCTGATGTACCAGTCCGGGCTGCAGGGTAATCTCGTTATTGAACTGGCGCAGGCAACCAAACAACTGCTCAGCTTCGACCCAATTGGCAATAACTACCTGGTTTTTACCGGCAAAATTGGCTTCTGCGTTTTGCGCAGGGGTAAGCGTAACTGTCGCACCATTAACCTGATAGTCGCCACCTACAACGTCGATCTCCTCGGACTGCAGCGCTGACACAGCCTCGGCGAGGATCGTCAGGTACTCTTCTTCTTCTGGCGCTTTGGCCAGCATAAAGCGTGACGTCGCCGCAGGATGAAGCAACTGTTCCAGCGCATAGTGTAATCGGGGTTGGGTATCGCCCAGGAAGAAGACCGTCTCGTCAGTGAGTGCGGACTGCTTAAACACATCCTGATAGCTCTCGGTATCCGGAGTCAGTTCATTCCATTCAAGTTTTGTAATGGTCAAAGTCGTTTTTTTAGTCTGATGTAAAAGGCGGGATTATACCGTAAACGCATGGGCAGCACACAGGGAATACACGTTTTCCCGTTGCAGATATGTTGTTGGGATAGACAGAATGTGATTTCTTTTCAGCAGAGCAGAAAAAAACTGATATTCTGAACAGAGTTACACGGTAACGTTGAGATCGCAATGAAATATCAACAACTGGAAAATCTTGAAAGCGGCTGGAAATGGAAGTATCTGGTGAAAAAGCACCGGGAAGGTGAGCTTATTACAAGATATATCGAAGCCAGCGTGGCCAAAGACGCCGTCGATTTATTGCTAACCCTCGAAAATGAACCCGTGCAGGTGAATGCCTGGATTGAGCAGCATATTAATCCGTCTCTCATGAACCGCATGAAACAGACTATTCGGGCGCGGCGCAAACGCCATTTTAATGCCGAACATCAGCATACGCGCAAGAAATCAATCGACCTGGAGTTTGTTGTCTGGCAACGTTTGGCCGCTCTGGCACAGCGTCGGGGCAAAACCCTTTCGGAGACCATAGTGCAGTTAATTGAAGATGCCGAGCATAAAGAAAAATACGCAACCACCATGTCGTCACTTAAGCAGGATTTGCAGGCGCTATTAGGCAAAGAGTGATTTTTTGTACAATTGGTTTTGTTCAGGCAATAAAAAACCCCGCATCGCGGGGTTTTTTTACAGCACGTGAACTTAAGCCTGAGGCTGAGTTACAACGTCTTTGCTGCCACGAACTTCGATTTCTACACGACGGTCCGGCGCCAGGCAATCGATCAGCGCAGGGCGCGCTTTCACGTTGTCACAGGTGCTGCCAGTAACCGGCTGGGATTTGCCCATGCCACGTGCAGAGATTTTGTTCGCCGGGATACCTTTAGAAACCAGGTAATCAACAACGGACTGAGCACGTTTCTCAGACAGACCCTGGTTGTAAGCGTCAGAACCGATACGGTCGGTGAAGCCCAGAACCACTACGGAACCGTCTTTCGGATCCAGGTTGCTCAGCTGACCATACAGCTGATCCAGTGCCTGCTGACCTTCCGGTTTCAGAGTCGCTTTGTTGAAGTTAAACAGGACGTCAGACTTCAGAGTGAAGTGTTTGGTCTGTACTTCCGGAGCCGGAGCCGGAGCTGGCGCTACTACTGGCGCTGCTTCTTCCTGCTGGCCGAAACGGTAGGAAACACCTACGCTCAGCATGCCGTTGTCCGGACGGGTACCAACGGTGTTTGCATCACCGATGTTGTTAACCCACTGGTATTCCAGACGGGTAGCGATATCACGGGTAACTGCCCACTCAACACCACCAGCGAATACCGGGGAAACACCGGTGTCGTGGTCTTTGAAGTTGTTGATGTTGGCTTTAGAATCTGCACGCCATACCATGCCGCCCAGACGGGTGTAGATATCCAGATCGTCAGTGATCGGGTAACCCAGTTTAGCGGTCAGCTGTACGCCTTGAGCTTTGAACGCACCGTTTACGTTGTCGCCTTTGTATGGCATACGACCTAACCAGTCGTAACCCATTTCAAAACCAACGTACGGGTTAACCTGATAGCCACCGAACGCACCTGCACCAAGCTGGCTTGAATGGGTCGGGCCGTCGTTCGGAATGAAGCCGGTGTCGTGGAACTGAGACCAGCCCAGTTTGCCACCTGCATACCAGGTATTATCTTTCGGAGCGGCCTGCGCTACGGTAGCGAAACCAGCCAGTGCCACTGCAATCGCGATAGCTGTCTTTTTCATTTTTTGCGCCTCGTTATCATCCAAAAATCGCCATGAAAATCTCGATGAGAAGTCACGGTTAAATCCTTCACCGGGGGCGTTGCTCATCAGTCCCTATAGAGATATCTTCACGATATCTTTGGCTTATGCCGAGCACCCCTGGCGATGTAAAGTCTACAACGTAGTTGAAAACTTACAAGTGTGAAGTCCGTCAGGCATATGAAAAAAAAGGCTTTGTATACACAATATTTAACACTTTTGCGGAACTATTCGCCAGTTCAGTTGCCTTGCAAGTCGCCTGAACCGGGCGCTGGCGGCGTATTTCGCTGATTACACGGCAAACCTTGTCAGACAGAAAAATAATACCAGGATTTATCTTAATTTTACTCAATGATACAAATTTGAGTGAATTTTTATCCCGGAATGCTGTCTCGCAGCGAGAGGATTACATTGTACTGGACGCATAACGAAGCCTATTGCATTCCCTTCTTCGGCTGCAATCGCCAGACGCTGGTGTTCTTCTTCGGTCAATTCTTCGGCATGCCAGCCAATCACAACGCTATAATTGCCGGTACGTAACGCACGAATCATCGATTCCAGCGTAATGCTGGGGGAGAGCTGACTGATCTGCATAACTTTAGTCAGCGGCAGGCCTGCCGACAATACCCATTCACGGCTTAATTTTTGTTGCGGCGTTAACCAGAGCTGCCAGCGCGATTGTTGACCCAGTTGCTGTAATAACGGCAACAGCAGCAATTGTGTCATTCCGGGCTGATCTTCGCGATAAACAACCTCACTGATCAGACCCGTAGAAGCCTCAATGGCCTCCGCGTTGTGTGCGGAAAGAAATTGTGTTGAACGATTTGCACGGCTTAATGAATGGTACATGATCAACCCAGCCCTGTTAGTTACTGTATAAACATACAGTAACCCCTGAACGTTCAAAGATCAACCTCATTTTCTGAAAGCATCTCGCAATTTTGTCTTGTATTGCGATGAAGCCGTAAAATTTTCTTGCTGAGTTGCGCGCACTTGCCTATGTTCCTCAGTAGTGGATCGGTTAACAGAATTAATGTTTTTACTCCATGATTTACAAGGGAATAATCATGAAAAACATATCCTATCAAAGGATCTATCAGTCACGGGAATACCTCGCACCTTTGGGGAAAATTCGCTTTCGCGCGCATTTTGGTGGCTACAGCTTATCAATAGACAACACTGTGTTTGCGATGATTTCAGAGGGAGAGTTATACCTGCGTGCTTGTGAGGAGAGTGCGCAATATCGGGTAACACGAAGTTCACCCCTTCTGACAATCCAGAAGCGTGGCCGCGCTGTTTCGCTTAACTACTATTTTGTTGATGAGCATCTCTGGCGTGACTTGCCAACATTGTTGCGGCTTTCATCACAATCGCTCGCGGCGGCCCGGGAGGAAAAAGCGGCGCGAGATACGCCTCATCGGCTTAAGGATCTACCAAACATAAGCTTTCAACTTGAGATGATGCTTTTTGATGCAGGGATACCAGACGAACGTATGCTGCGGCGTTTGGGCGCTAAAGCGTGTTGGTTGCGTTTGAAGGCGTTGAACAAACACATGGGCATCAAGGTGCTGCTGGGTCTGGAAGGTGCGATCATTGGGCTGCATGAAGCCGCGCTCCCGGCGTTGAGACGCCAGGAGTTAATCGACTGGTACCACGAGGTGGGTCAGAAAAAAAACCAGGATCATTAAGTCATGATCTGCCGCTGTAAACGGCACATTTCTGGCAAAAGGGCGATAAGTAGACCTATTTGTTGCAATACAAGGGGTTCTTTGCTGTCAGGTCGCGGCTCAAGATGCTTAATCCGTCGCGACAAATCTGCCAGTGTTAACTGTACGCGCTCTTCATCAGCAGGCTGGTGATGAAGGGCGTCATCAACATAGCAGACTGCATCATCCAATAAGCGAAGGATGGCCGGATGAGTAAGCTGTTCGCGATGCGCGCCAAGAGCAGAGATATAGCTGGTACAGGTATGATTCAGGCAAAGTAATCGAAATGCCACCTCACGCAGTTCAGGTGTCGCACCGGGTTCCGATGCCATATTCGAGACCACCGACGCCAGTTCGGCATCTCTGTTATAGGCGTTTCTGCGGGCAATACGGTAGGCCAGACGGTTATCACGACCCTGATGATATTGTTCGAGAATTGCGTCCAGATAACGGCAGTTGGCATTAAATGCCTGCTCGGTCACGCGTGCCAAATTGCGAAAACGCCAGTCTGGCCAGATAAAACTTACCGCAGCCCAGGCGATGGCGCATCCGATGATTGTGTCAATAACTCGCGGCATGGCGACTTCAAAACCTTCGCCGAGCAAATTAAAGCAGAGCAGCACCAGTAAGGTGATGAACATGGTGGCCTGTGCGTATTGTACAAGACGAAAGGCGAAAAAAAGCACACCGGTAACAACAATCAGTATCAGTTGCCCCTCCAGGGAGGGAACAAAATAAAGGACGGGGAGGCCGAGGGCGATACCTGCAATAGTTCCGACGATACGCAGCGTGAGACGGTGGCGCGTGGCGTTGTAGTTAGGCTGGCAGACAAACAGGCTGGTGAGCAGAATCCAGTATCCGTGGTGCAGACCGGTAATTTGGATGATGGCGTAGCCCGCACACAGCACAACAGACATCCGCACGGCATGGCGAAACAGTGCCGATTCCGGTGTAAGGTTGTTGCGTAAACGCAGCCATATATCGCTCAATCCATGCAGGCTGTCATCTGCCAGTAAGTTTTCCGTTTCGTTTTTCTGCGCAGTTTGCGGTTGTCCGGACTCGATACTCGCTAGCTGTGCGTCGATGGCGCGGAGATTGTCGAGTAAGAAACCCAACGCTTTCAGTTGATCAGACGACGTTGTACCGCTGGCTCGAATGCGATCTAGCGCGGCATCAAGATGTATAAATGCGCGTTCGAAGCGGTGATCATGCTGGTAAGGTGTGCGAAGCAGGATGGCGTTAGCGAGCCTGGAGCAGGCCTGGGATTGCAGAGTGATCAACCGTTGAAAACGGAACATCACGTCGCTGTAGCGAAAATGTTCCCGCAGTGTCTGGTACTGTATATGCGAAGAGCTGGCACGTTCATGAATATCCTGTGCGGCAAAATAGTAGTGCAGCGTACGCCGCGTTCCTCGCTGTCCGCGATCGCCCCGCAGGCGGGTTAATAATGACGCCTTGGTCTGGTTTAGTGTTGACACCAACTGCCCGTTGGCCAGCGCCAGCTCATAAAGCGGGGCCTGGCTTTCCTCCTCAATATCCGGATCGAACAGTCGCGCTTTGAGCTCCAGATATTGGGATAACTGCTCGTAGCAGCGCGCCAGATTATCCTGCAGCGGACGGATGGGGAAAACGAGGTGCCCGACCAGCGTCAGCACGTTAAACCAGATGGCGCCTGCCAGCAGTAAAAGTGGCTGCTGATACCATGCGGTATATAACGTGGTGCCAAGCATGGTGTAGATGGCGATAAGCAATGCGCCGAACGCAATGGTGGCGTAGCGTTGCCCCAGCCCTCCCAACAAAATAAACCCAATGGTCGACGTGATAAGCCCAATAGCAAATAACCAGGGCCAGGGGAACAGAAGCTCGACCGACGCCGAGGCGATAAAAAAAGAAATCAGGGTAATGATTAAATTACGTAGACGGCCGGTCAGGCGATCATCGAGATCCGCCAGCGCCGCGGCAACAACGCCCAGTGTTAAAGGGATCGTTAGTTTCGCGTCGCCAAGCAGCCACGGCAATGCCGCCGTTCCGCTTAGCGCAAGAAAGATACGGATGTTGTAAAGCCAGGCACTATTCCAGGTGTACCGGCGAAGGAGGGGGCTTAGCATAGTATTCGTGACTCGTTTACGGGAAACGACGGCGAGCATTGGCTTCGCGCGCGGCACGGGCCACTTCAACCGACACAACACGACGGCCAACCGGCCATAAGGCGATTGCCGCAATTTTAAAATTGGCGATACCGACCGGAATGCCGATGATGGTCATGCACTGGGCAATACCGGCCACAATGTGCATCACGCAGAGCCACCAGCCAAACAGCACGAACCAGAGAATGTTGAGCACGGTCCCGCCAGCATTCATGAGGGCATTTTTGCTGCCAGGGTTCAGCTCATCGACATGCACAGCTTCGTTGCCCCAGGGGATCAGCGACAATTTAGTGATTTCCCAACAGGAGCGCGTAAGCGGCAGGGTAATAACCAATGCAACACTCAAAATCGTTGTTAATAGCCAGCCGAGTGTGGTGGCAAAACCGCCAAGGACAAAGTTCAATATATTCAGAACGGTACGCATATTACCTCAATGCTATTCTGTCAGGGAATTGACCTGACAATTGTAACGATTTTTTTGGCTGGAGCACGTATTCTCTGGCGGTTAAACTGGCAATCACAGTCATAAGCTGAAAAAGGATGTGTGATGGAACTAAAAGCGACTTCATTGGGAAAGCGGCTGGCGCAGCATCCATATGATCGGGTAGTCATCCTCAATGCGGGCGTGAAGGTTTCAGGTGATCGACATGAATACCTTATTCCCTTTAATCAGTTGCTGGCAATCGAATGCAAACGTGGCCTGGTATGGGGCGAGCTGGAATTTGTTCTGGCAGATAATAAAGTCGTTCGTTTGCACGGGACTGAATGGAATGAAACACAGCGCTTTTATCAGCATCTGAATGAACGCTGGGTGGCGTGGAGCACCGAGATGAGCGAGGTGGCTGCGGGGGTGCTCTCCGAACAACTTGCGGACATTTCCGGACGTATGGATCAGGAAAAATGGCTCACTCGCGCGCAGCTTAAAGGTGTTCAGCAACAGCTTCACAAGGCGTTCGATGCGTTGCCTGTCCCCACCAGCCGCCTTGAATCTTTTGCTAACTGCCGGGACCTGTGGCGGCAATGCCAGGCCTGGTTAAAAGATACAGAGGCTGGACGCGCAAAACATAATCAGGACTGGACCGACAAAATGCTGGTCCAGTACGAGGCCTTTTTTAAAAATATCGAAAGTTCTCCGCTCAACCCGGCGCAGGCAAGGGCGGTGGTCAATGGTGAAAATGCGCTGCTGGTGCTCGCCGGGGCAGGCAGTGGAAAAACCTCGGTGTTGGTGGCTCGCGCAGGCTGGCTGCTGCTGCGCGGCGAAGCATCAGCGGATCAGATCCTGCTGTTGGCCTTTGGTCGAAAAGCCGCGCAAGAGATGGATGAGCGTATTCGTGAGCGGTTGCATACGGATGACATCACTGCACGTACGTTTCATGCGCTGGCGTTATACATCATCCAGCAGGGTGGAAAAAAAGCGCCGGAGATTAGCAAGCTTGAGAGCGATACCAGCGCACGACAAACGCTATTGCTTAAAGCCTGGCAAGCCCAGTGCGCAGAGAAAAAGGCGCAGGCCAAAGGCTGGCGACAGTGGCTGGAAGAGGAGCTGCAATGGCAGGTTCCGGAAGGCAACTTCTGGGACGATGAGAAACTGCGGCGTCGGATGGGCCCCCGGTTGGATCGCTGGGTCAGCCTGATGCGTATGCATGGTGGCAGCCAGACTGAAATGATTGATGCGGCGCCGGAAGAGGTACGCACGCTGTTCAGCAAGCGAGTCAAACTGATGGCACCCCTGCTGAAAGCCTGGAAAACCGCGCTCAAAGCGGAAAACGCCGTTGATTTTTCCGGATTGATTCACCAGGCGATTAACGTGCTGGATAAAGGACGTTTTGTCAGCCCCTGGAAGCATATTCTGGTGGATGAGTTTCAGGACATCTCGCCGCAACGCGCCGCGCTGCTGGCTGCATTACGGCGGCAGAATTCACAAACCACTTTGTTTGCGGTGGGTGATGACTGGCAGGCCATTTACCGTTTCAGCGGCGCGCAACTCTCGCTGACCACGGCATTTCATGACTATTTTGGCGAAGGCGATCTGTGCGCGCTTGATACAACCTACCGTTTCACTACGCGCATTGGTGAAGTCGCCAATGGATTTATCCAGCAGAATCCGCACCAGCTCAATAAACCTCTTAACAGCCTGAGCGCCGGGGATAAAAACGCGGTGACATTATTGGCGGCGGACCAACTGGATGCGCTTCTCGATAAGCTCAGCGGCTACGCCACCCAGGAGGATCGTATTCTGGTGCTGGCGCGTTATCACCATGGTAAGCCCGCCAGCCTTGAGAAAGCCGCCACGCGCTGGCCAAAACTGCAGCTCGATTTTATGACCATTCATGCCAGTAAAGGTCAGCAGGCGGAATATGTCATTGTGCTGGGGTTACACGAAGGGCAGGACGGTTTCCCGGCTCCCGCCCGTGAGTCCATTATGGAGGAGGCGTTGTTACCGGTACCGGAAGATTTTCCTGATGCCGAAGAGCGACGCTTGTTGTATGTCGCCATCACTCGAGCACGTAAACGCGTCTGGCTGCTGTTTGATAAAGACAATCCGTCGCGATTCGTTGAGGCGCTCAGGCAGCTTAATGTGCCGGTGGCGAGAAAACCCTGAGAGCAGGCGGCATCAGCCGCCCGCAAAGACTATTTCAGACGTTCAGCGAGGTAGCGCTGGTAATCCGGGATCAGGATTTCGACACTTTCTGCAAAACCGGGAGACTGGATGATGAAATCAGCGGTGGAAAGGTTGGTGGCGACCGGAATATTCCACACGGTCGCCAGACGCAGCAACGCCTTAACGTCCGGGTCGTGCGGCACTGCGTTCAGCGGATCCCAGAAGAAAATCAGCACATCAATTTTGCCTTCCGAAATGAGCGCCCCAACCTGCTGATCACCCCCCATCGGGCCGCTCAGCATGGCATTCACTTCAAGGCCGGTAGCCCGCTGAATCAGGTTCCCGGTTGTCCCGGTGGCATAGAGAACGTGATTAGCCAGTTTTGGCTGATGGCGTTCAACCCATGTCATCAGCATCTGCTTGCAATGGTCATGCGCAACCAGTGCGATGTGCTTACGCACGGGTAAGGAGCGTGTTGTCAGTTCCATAATCCGATTCCGTCAAAGTATTTTCGCTACAGATTACTGGAAGCGCCTGATGCTGCAAGAGAATGGCGTAAAAAATTATGCGCGAATGCGCGTAATGTTAACTGGCGCGGATCATGACGGGGGTTGTTGCTTAATCCATTGCATAAAACGGTCACGGGTTTGCGGGTCGGCCTGTTGGTACCAGAACCTCAGGCGCTGTTCTGTGAGGGTTTGCGATTGTGTCTGTGGGGTATCCAGTTCTGAAACGCCAGAGAGTAAGGTGCTGTCATCGGCCATCATCGTCGCAAATTTGGGTAGCGAAGCATATTTCCCCGCTTTGTTGTAATGCTCTGTCTCACGTTCATAGTCAATGACTTTCCCGCTTGCACTGATCTCAAGGATATCGAGTTTTACCGGAATCGGTGTGGCGTTGCCATCCAGTAAAGCCAGATGAGGCGTGGCGTTAAACGCTTCGGCTGCCTTTTGCGTGTCGATAGGGGGAAGGTTGAAGTTGACCTGGCTGATGCGCTGCGTATCGAAGGTGGCAATCAGCGGTACGGAAATAAATAGCCGGGATTCATGATTGCCAGGCTCCATATTTTTTTCAACCCGGAAAACCACCTGATGAACGCCGTTTTCCAGTTCTATACTTTCCGCGCCGCGAAGTAGTGAGCTGGACACCTTTTTGCCATCAAGAACCAACAGGTCGATATCGCCAGACAGACGAAGCGACGTGGCCAGTACATTAACCGGTATCAAACACGTGATAATGAATACTGTCCACCCGCACTTCATTGCACGCTCCCCTGTTCTCATTGCAAATTCACATTTCAATTTATTTATTAACTTATAGACATATAACCTGTTCTCGCACTCATACTTCTGTATGGGATACATGGTTGTAGCGCAATGTTTGACATACACTTTGGAAAACCGCTGGAGGAAACCATGAAAGAGACCGATATCGCCGAGATCCTGAAATCGACACGTACCATCGCGTTGGTGGGGGCGAGTGACAAACCTGACCGGCCGAGTTACCGGGTCATGAAATATTTGCTTGACCAGGGCTACCACGTTATTCCGGTATCACCGAAAGTTGCCGGTGAAACGCTTCTGGGGCAGCAAGGATATGCCACGCTGGCTGATGTGCCGGAAAAAGTGGATATGGTTGACGTATTTCGTAATTCCGAAGCGGCATGGGGCGTTGCCCAGGAAGCTATTGCCATCGGCGCGAAAACATTATGGATGCAGCTTGGCGTAATCAACGAACAGGCCGCCGTGCTGGCCAGTGAGGCGGGATTGAAGGTCGTGATGGACAGATGTCCGGCTATTGAAATCCCGCGGTTAGGGCTCGCAAAATAAAAACACCCCGCATTGCGGGGTGTTGTCAGTTACGCAGGCGGGGTGCCTGCAGTTGCCTGCGGATCGTCCGCGCCAGCTCATCCATCGAAGGTTGTTCAGGATGTTCTTGCTGAATCTCACTGGTCAGTTGTGCTTCGGCCAGATAGGTATGTACCGGCTGGCCGTCATCATCTTCCATCACCACATGGTACCAGGGCGCCGCCCGGAGTTCATCGTTAACCGCCAGCTCGTCGACTGACGGTTCGTCGAGTGAATACTCAGGGTCAATATCCACCACTACGCCAAGATAGCCCAGCAGCGAGTGGCGAACCTGCTGACCAATACCGTATTTGCTGGCAATCATTGTCACCTCCCGGGAACCTGTACATGACCCAGATATGCGGGCAAGGCTCCAAAAATCAAGTTACATGACGCGACAGGCAAACCCTTTAAGGTACAGTCCTTCCGGGTAGGGAGCGATCACCGGGTGATCGGCGGCCTGACGGAACTGCTCTATAAATTGTACATCACGGCCAGCATCTATTGCGGCGTCGGCGATGATTTTCTGAAATAAATCTGTGGTCATCAGGCCAGAACAGGAGAAAGTCAGTAATACGCCTCCGGGGTTCAACAGTTGGATAGCGAGCATGTTGATATCCTTATAGCCACGACATGCGCCCTGAAGCTGACTTTTATTTTCTACGAATTTTGGCGGATCCATGACGATGACATCAAACGTCTCGCCCTGATCGCGATATTTGCGTAACAGTTTGAAGACGTCATCACGAATGAACTCAGCCTTGCTGAGGTCAAGCTTGTTTAACTCAACGTTCTTTTTGGCAACGTCCAGCGCTTCCTGGGAGGTATCCACACTCACCACCTGACGGCAATTGCCCATCAGAGCGGACACGGCGAAACCACCCGTATAAGAGAAACAGTTAAGGACGCGTTTGTCGGCAACGTAACGGCGGGTTGCCAGGCGGCTGTCGCGTTGATCGAGGTAATAGCCGGTTTTGTGGCCGGCCTTAATATCGACATACAGCTTCATGCCATTTTCCTGGATAGGCAGCAGATCAGGCGGCAACTCACCCACAACCGGGCCCTGTGCAAGCGCCAGCCCCTCTTTTTTACGTACCGCAACATCGCTGCGATCGTAGATGGAGCATTGCGGGTAGAGTGTCTGCAGCGCAGAGATAATGGCAGCGCGCTGATATTCAGCACCAGCGCTCAGCAATTGCAGTACCAGGAAATTACCGAAGCGGTCGATGGTAACGCCCGGTAAACCATCGGATTCACCTGCGATCAGACGATAGCTGTCCAGCCCGTCGCGCTCTGCCAGCCAGTCACGCCATTGCTGTGCCTGCTGCAGGCGGCGGGTAAAGAACGCGTTGTCGATGAGCTCGTCTTTGTCGAAAGTCCAGACGCGAGCGCGAATTTGCGATTCCGGCGAAAAGGCGCCGCGCGCCAGCCATTTACCCTGCGCATCGACGATGTCGATAGTCTCACCGAGACGGGCTTTTCCTTCCATACGGCTTACGGCGCCGGAGAACACCCAGGGATGGCGGCGCAGCAAGGACTTCTCGCGCCCTTTGGCTAACACTAAACGGGGAAACCTTGCACTTGTAGATTCGGTCATACCGGGGAACCTCTGACGAACGTCAATATTAACCGGGGGATATTGGCCCGGCTCTTGATAATTAAACGGCGCGTAGGGTAGCACACATGCCCGGGCCAGGCACCCGCCTGATGGGGTGAGCGTTTCGGCACAAAAACAAAACGTTCAGGCACAACGTCCATGCACGCTAAACCTTAAATTGTATTTCTCAACATCAACGAGGAAATACAATGAAAAAAATCACCTTCACCGTCTTAACTTTTTTGGCCGCCGGGAGCGTTAATGCCTTCGCGGCTGAGACATTTAGCCTCAGCAGTGCGGATATTCAGAACCATCGTTTAACAGAACAACAGGTTTTTGCGGGATTTGGTTGTCATGGCGACAATACATCGCCGCAACTGGGCTGGCATAATCCACCCGCAGGAACCAAAAGTTTTGCGATTACCGTTTATGATCCCTCAGCCCCGACGGGAAGCGGCTGGTGGCACTGGACGGTGGTGAACATACCGGTGAAAACACAAACACTGCCAACGGGCGCGGGAGATGAAAAGAGCCCTACGTTGCCTGACGGGGCAGTCCAGGGGCGAAACGATTATGGCTATGCGGGCTTTGGGGGCGCATGTCCTCCTGTCGGCGATAAACCGCATCCGTATCAATTCACCGTATGGGCGCTGAGTACTGATAAACTGCCCATTGATAGCAATGCCAGTGGTGCTCTGGTTGGCTATATGCTCAACAGTAATGTCATTGCAAAAGCGAGTTTCACAGCAACATACGGAAGATAAAGGTGACACGGTGCAGAAAGTCCAGTTTCAGCATAAAACGTTAACGGCGGCAGAAGTTCGTTCGAACCATCTGCATCGTCTGCATCGTGTAAAGCTTTTCAGTGGCGCAATTTGCCATATTACGCAGGGAAGCAAGATTATTATTCAGGAAGAGAATCGGGTTGTCGCGACACCTGATGAGCTTATTATCGTTCCGGCGAATACCTCTCTTGAAATCATTAATCAGCCAGTACAAGGCCAGTTTCACTCCGATTTATTAGTATTATCGCCCGATCTGCTCACAGAGTTTAAAACACAATATGTACGCGATTTTCCTGCCGCCAGGCCTGCGTCCGTATGCGCCCCTCTAAGTCATGATCTGGCCTTTATGTGGGACAATTTATTGCATGCGGTTCGCCATGATTTACCGGAAAAATTACAAAAACATCAGGCGATGGGGCTTTTGCTAGCACTGCTTGAAGAGGGGGTTGCGGGTCCACTTCTGATTGAGCGTCGTTATAGTCTGACCGAGCAGGTGCGACAAATTGTCATGTTATCCCCCGCAAAAAACTGGAGTGTGCAAGAGATAGCAGGGCAACTTGCTATTGGCGAATCCACTTTACGCAGACGGCTTAAGGATGAGTCTCAAAGTTACCGACAAATTGTCGAGGAGGTTCGCATGTCGCTTGCCTTGTCACAGCTACAATCCACTGCCTTGCCTATTGGCGAAATAGCTTCTCGCTGTGGGTATCTTTCGGGTTCGCGTTTTACTGCCAGATTCCGCGAGCATTATGGATGTTTACCTAAAACTGTACGCTGATGATTAACGTTTCTACTATTAAAAGAGAGACTGATTCTGCGTGAGAGGAGGTGGTTATGGCGAACGAGACAACATCGAATTGCGTAATATGCTGGGTTCATGGCATGGTCCAGGGCGTCGGGTTTCGTTATAGCACGCAACGTGAGGCGCAGCGTCTGGGGTTAACCGGTTACGCGCGCAATATGGACGACGGCAGTGTAGAGGTTGTCGCTTGTGGCGATAATGAGAAAGTGGAGCAACTCATTACCTGGCTGAAAGCAGGTGGACCGCGCAGCGCCCGGGTTGAAAAGGTCTTAACAGAGCCTCATCAGCCCGGCAGAGAATGGACGAATTTTGGGATTCGCTACTAAATGCACTTTACCGGTTTTGGCAGGCCGGCAATTTTTGTTGCCTGCTTTGCCGGTCCTTTCGGGAAGAGGCGATACAGATAACGACTGTTGCCTTTTTCTTCACCAAATTTGTTAGCCATCGCTTTTACCAGCATGCGGATGGCGGGCGACGTATTGAATTCCAGATAAAACTCGCGCACAAAGCGCACCACTTCCCAGTGTTCTTCTGCGAGGGTGATACCTTCATTTTCGGCAATCGCCGACGCCAGTGCTTCATTCCACAGAGTCGTGTCTTTCAGATAGCCTTCGCTATCGGTTTCAATTTCTTTACCGTCAAAGATCATGGTCGTTCGCAAGGTGAGTCAATAACGCGTGGAGTGTAGCAAAAAACAAAACCCCGCATAAGCGGGGCCCTGGTAATGCACGATGACGCGATTAGTCGCGGCTGGCGAAGCCCAGAATGCTCAGCAGGCTTACAAAGATGTTGTACAGCGACACATACAGGCTCACGGTTGCGCGAATATAGTTGGTTTCGCCGCCGTGAATGATGTTGCTGGTTTCAAACAGGATTGCGCCTGAGGAAATCAGAATGAACACTGCGCTAATAGCTAAATGCAACGCCGGAAGTTGCAGGAAGATATTGGCAACCATCCCGACCAGCACAATCACAATACCTGCCATCAGCATACCGCCGAGGAAGGACATGTCTTTGCGCGTTGTCAGTACATACGCTGAGCAGCAGAAGAACACCAGTGCGGTACCCCCCAGCGCCAGGCCGATGATATCGCCCATGCCCGCGGACAGGTAAGCGTTCAGGATTGGGCCCAGGATGTAACCCAGGAAGCCGGTAAAAGCGAAGGCCGAAAAAATACCCGCCGGTGAGTTCGCCGTTTTATAGGTCAGGAACATCAGGCCGTACATCCCAACCAGCGTCAGAATTAAACCTGGAGAGGGCAGCATCAGCACGGTGCTTGCGGTTGCCGTGATGGCGGAAAAGGCCAGCGTCAGGCTCAGTAAGAAATAGGTATTGCGCAGCACCTTATGGGTGCTAAGCAACGATGAACGGTCGCGCGAGGAGGTAATTATACGATCCATGAGGCACTCTCTTTTAACATAACAGATGTCATTAAATGTCGAGGATAGGAAATCCCCGTTTCCTTACAAAGTTGTTTTACCCATCTTTACTCAAAAAGCAAGCAAATCCATTTGGTTAAATATGCTTCAAATGCTCAAAAATTAAGCATAAGCGCGCATTTGAAGAAAATAACCATACCAGTGTCTTATATGTCACTGAAAAATATTGCCCTGATGACTTGAGCGCGCTAAGAAAGAAGTCGCGTCGTCATCAGGAATATAATCAGGGCGAAAAAGATGAAATCACGATATTTTACCCGTATTACCCTAAGCGCCTTAGCGTTAGGCATTATGAGCGCCTCCGCGTCGTTAAGCGCAGCGACAGTTCCCGCAGGAACTGAGCTGGCGGCCCAGCAGGAGCTGGTACGTAACAATGGCAGCGAACCTGCGTCTCTCGATCCGCATAAAGTAGAAAGCGATGTCGAATTCGGGATTATCAGAGATTTATTCGATGGGCTTGTTGCGGTAAAAAAAGACGGCTCTGTTGAGCCTCGTCTCGCGCAATCATGGGAAAACAAAGACAACACGGTATGGGTGTTTCATTTGCGCCCTAACGTGACATGGTCTGATGGCACGGCCATTACGGCAAAAGATTTCGTCTGGAGCTGGCAGCGACTCGTCGATCCGAAAACCGTATCTCCCTATGCCAGCTACCCCGGCAACATGCATATAGAAAATGCCGCCGACATTGCTCTTGGAAAAAAAGCGCCCGAGACACTGGGTGTCAAGGCGCTGGATGATAATACCCTGGAGGTTCGCCTGACGCAGCCGACGGCGGCTTTCCTCGCTATGCTGGGGCATCCGGCAATGGTGCCGGTCGATAAAATACTTATCAACCGCTTTGGCGAAAAATGGACCAAGCCTGAACATATTGTTACCAGCGGCGCCTACAAACTTAGCGACTGGGTAGTTAATGAGCGTATCGTCGCGGTACGCAATACGCGCTACTGGGATAATAGCGCGACGGTCGTCAATAAAGTGACGTATCTGCCCATCTCCTCTGAAACCGCCGATGTAAACCGTTATAAAGCCGGTGAGATAGATATCACCTATACCGTGCCGGTAAATCAGTTTGCCCAGTTGAAAAAGACGCTCGGCGATCAGGTCAACGTTTCGCCGCTGCTGGCGACCTATTACTACGAATTCAATACCACTAAAGCACCGTTCAACGATCCGCGCGTACGTCGGGCGCTCAATATGGCGCTGGATAAAGATATTATTGCCGATAAGGTGATGGGGCAGGGGCAGCGTCCAGCCTGGTTAATCAGCCAGCCAAAAATCGGCGGAGTAACCTTATCCGCACCGGATTACGCCGCCTGGCCACAGGAAAAACGGATTGCAGAAGCGAAGCGACTGCTTAATGAAGCCGGGTTTAATGAGGCGCATCCACTGTCGTTTAATCTGCTTTATAACACCATGGAGACCCATCAGCGCATCGCGATTGCCGTTAGTTCGATGTGGAAGAAAAACCTGGGAGTAGAGGCAAAGCTGCAAAATCAGGAGTGGAAAACGATGCTTGATGCCATGCATACCGGTCATTTTGATCTGGTTCGCTATGCCTGGAATGCCGACTATGATGATGCCGCAACCTTTTTGAATAACTTCCGTACAGGCGATAGCGAGAATACCTCGCAGTACAGTAATCCGGCTTACGATGACGCATTACGAAATGCTGCCAAAGCAAGTAATCTCGCCGAGCGAAGCAAATATTACCAGCAGGCGGAAGATTTACTGGGGCAAGATGTCCCGGCGATCCCTGTTTACCATTATGTCCGCGTGCATCTTGTGAAGCCGTGGGTCGGCGGGTTTGACCCGGACAGGCTCGGGTATTATTTAACGAAGGATATGTACATCAAAAAACATTGAGGTGCTGTCATCATAAAAAAACGGCTGTAAAATGGTCAGTGTGTTGTTATTTCAGGCGATTAACACACATTTGGCTGTTTTTCAGGCATATGAACATTTCAGGGCTTTACAGATGCATCGGGGATGTTTATAGTGCGCCTCATTCCGGAAGTGTGGCCGAGCGGTTGAAGGCACCGGTCTTGAAAACCGGCGACCCGAAAGGGTTCCAGAGTTCGAATCTCTGCGCTTCCGCCAGATTAAACAAGGGCTTACCATTTGGTAAGCCCTTTGTTTTTGAGGCGAAGAATAAAAAGACTTTTCGAGAAGAATAGCTCACCCCGCCATTTGCCTTAACAGTGATTTTCCCCAATAACCGCACGATCACGTCTCAGACTGCTTTGCACTCTTCGGTTATAGATCAGCACCTGACTTTCTTTTTTGGCCTGCTGAATAAAACTCCCCTTATCAGACACCTGCATCCAGCCCATCAGCTTGCCGCGTCAGCTTTTTGGACTCAAATAATGCGTTAAAACTGATCATGGTCTTTCCTCAATTGATGGATTTGCGCTGGTCAGGCGCAGCTAAAACATGTCTTTCGACATCGGACTGCGCATATTCGTCGTGGAGACCATAAGCTTGTTTCTGGCGTGCGGGTTTAAATACAGATGAGTTGAAAGCGTGGTGGTGTGCGCTTCCATAGCGACTTCTGTGATATACTTTCAGCCGGGCCACGGCATCGTCGTTGGTCTTTCCTCGGCGCGGGATTGGTCTCCCGTTGCCACTACCCGATGGATTGGTCTCCGCTCGGGGTAAAAGAGCCCACTTCGGTGGGCTTTTTTACATCTTTAAGGTTGTGGTGCCAGGCGTTTATCTTCTGATTGCTGTCAATGCAACTGCAATTCACTCCGGGTCTTACCTCGGATCCTTTGTCTGTCTTTCCAGACTGTCAGAACGTTTTACTGAACAACTGCCGCGTGGTTAGTGCGTTGTTGGTGTGATTAATTTAGGTGTATCTAACATTTTATGCAAATTTGAAATTAGATAAAACTAACAAAACGAGTAAAAATAAAGTTATGTAATTGAAAAATAACTAATTATTTATTGTTTCTTGCTTTGAGCAATTCTTCGAACAACCGATTGAAATCTGCCACTTTTTCACGCAAGTCGGACAAATGTCGCTCTTTTTCAGACTCGGGAAGGGATGCAAATAGCGATAACAGCTCTTTTTCACTCTCGTTTAGCTGATTTTGCGGGGGGACGGGGTCGCCGGGGGCGCTGTTTTCGTCGCCGTAAAGAATCCATGTAGGCGAACATTGCAGCGCCGAGCTAAGGGAAAAGAGGTTCTTGCCCCCTGGTTCACTATCTCCAGTTTCCCATTGTGAAATAGTAACATGCGCGACTTTAACCAGCTTGGCTAACGCCCTCTGGGTAAGATTCAATTCTTTTCTGCGCGCTCTAATGCGCTCACCTGGCATCGTCATAGTTAGATAATTCTAAATTCCCTTGACTTCGTTATCTCGAACACCTAGCTTGTTAGAAAAATCTAACAGGCGGGAAGGGATATGTTAACAAGCGAAGCGATCAAACATTTCGGTAGTAAGAAAAAACTTGCTGAAGCCGCCGGTGTGAAAGCACCGACCGTATACGCATGGGGTGAGTTGGTGCCCGAAGGTAAAGCCGCTCGATTAGCGCTGATCACAGAAGGGTTTTTGAAATATGACCCTGAGGCTTACAAAAATCGCAGCCATTCAACCCATGATGCAGCTTAGCAACAGGAGCTGGCAGACTGGGAATGACCGCCCAGTATTTGATCTGCGTGGCAATTAAAAAATTTGCGGCAGCGATTGTTGCGCTGCTGTTCGATGCGAGAGGCCGACCGCAGCACGTTGCATGCGCCTTACAGACCCAGCAGGAAACACAGCGCCTGACCAGCGTTTAACTGTGCCGAGGAAAGACCAATGCAAACACAATGTATTACATGGCTTAATGGCTTTCGCCTGAATGCTGAGCCGGTATTTATTTCTGACGAACAGGAAATTTATGTGGTGCAGATTTACGCGGAAAACCAGGACGCCCCTGGATCGCGAAAAGCTGAAACTCGTAAACAACGCCTGTCGACAGCTGATGATGAACACGTGGGCCGATACCAGGCTGAATTGTTGGGGATCTAACGATGAGCATGACGCTGACAGCCCGCGCAATGAGCATTAAAACGGGCAACCCAATTCGTAAACTGGTCCTTATCAAGCTGGCTGATAACGCCAACGACAACGGTGAATGCTGGCCGTCGTACCAACATATTGCCGATCACTGTGAATGCAGTCGAAGTGCCGTGCGCGAACATGTTGAAGCCCTGATTGAAATGGGCTTACTACAAAAACTTAATCGCCCAGGCGTTAAAAATGGAAAGGGCAATGCATCAAACATTTACACGTTAAATCTTGATAAACCTGTGCCGCGAAAAAGCACTCCCCCTGTGCCACAAGAAAACACAGGTATGCCGCCAGTAAGCACTCCCCCTATGCCAGCTGGTGGCACCAGAATCGGTCACTATTCTGAATCATCCATTGATCCAAAAGATCCCCCTTATCCCCAGCGGGAGGAGGATATGGGAATTCACGCTGACGCTCAAAAAGCCCTGGACTACTACAACGCCAAAACAGAGACCCGCTGCCGTGACATGAAACCGTTCGTTGTATTGCTGACACCGACAAGCACCCGGACAGCATATAGCCTGGACGACATCAGACTGGTTATTCGCTGGGTGCTGGCAACCTGGAATCGACGCGGCACCGGCTTACCAAAACCGGTGAATATTTGCCGCGTGAACAGGTTCGATGGATACATCGCTGACGCTGAAAAATGGGCCATTACTGAGGCAAACATTGACCCGGTGGCTGTCATGGAGGGTTTCAATCAAATTTTTGCCGGGCTTATGCCGATGGCAGAACTGGACGCTGACCGTCGTCGCTCAATTATCCGTCTGGCTGCGCACATGAAAAACCAGACAACCGGGGCATTCCTGGGTTACTTCGAGAGATTCCGTGAAACCGCTTCTGATTTTTATTTCGGTGGTGAACACGACGATGGCTGGCGTGCCAGCTTTGACTACCTAATGAAGCCTGAGACACTCCGCAAAACACGTGAGGGGGCACTGTGACGCCGCAGGAACTGGAATCAATCGTGCTGGCCGGGCTGTTGAACGGCGGAGCAACGCCAGACGCGTTTGACGTTATAGCCACGACGCCAGATACGGCATTCAGCACTGGATTTTACCGCCGGGCATTTGCTGAGATAAAAAAACAGGCACTGACGGACGGCATGATCGACCTGCTGTTTGTGAGTGAGGCGCTGGGCGGGCAGGGGACCCTGGGTAACCTGGCGGAAATCTGCAAACAACCCGCTACTGTGCCGAACCTCAAGGGATACGCCGCAAAAATGGTTAAGGCATGGCGTAGTCGAGAAATGGCGCGCCTGCTTCAGGATGGTGCTGACGGCATACGCAATGCCGTCAATCAGGACCAGCGTGACCAGATCACAGAGAACACTATCGCGCAGTTGCTGGATATGACCGCCGACACCGGCCATGTTCAGCCGGTGCACATCCAGGATCTGTTACCGCGCTACATGAATACGGTTCAAAAACGGATAAATGGTGATGCTGAAACCCGCAATTTAATGACAGGTATAGAAGACCTTGATCGGACGACAGGCGGCATTAATACCACCGATTTAGTGGTTGTTGCTGGCCGCCCGGGTATGGGCAAAACCGAATTCAGTCTGAATATTGTTCATGCGGTCTCCGGACGTGGCGGAGGCGCGCTGGTTTTCAGTATGGAAATGCATGCCGGGCAAATTGTTGAGCGTTCGATCGCGGGCACCGGGAATATGTCAGTTTCGCGCCTGCGTAATCCGAAAGATATGGAGGATGGGGACTGGGCGCAACTGACCAGCGCGCTGGAGCTACTGAATAACAGGGATATATGGATTGTTGATGCAACGGATCTCACCGTTGAGCAAATCCGGGCTATCGCCGAAACCCATAAACGGCGTTATCCGCATCTGTCCATGATCATGGTCGATTACATGGGCCTGATTAAAAAGCCCAAAGCCGAGCGTCACGATCTCGCCGTCGCGCACATTTCCCGAAGCCTGAAAACCATGGCGATGCGCCTGCGTACCCCGGTATTTGCCCTGAGCCAGTTATCCCGTGCCGTGGACACGCGCCCGGCGGCACAGCGCCGTCCGGTCATGTCTGACCTTCGCGATTCTGGCTCTATCGAGCAGGACGCTGACAGCATTCTGTTCTTATACCGCGAGGACGTTTACACCCTGGATAAGCCACCAACGAACGTTGCGGAGGTCATCCTTGGAAAATCCCGCTTTAGCGCTGCCGGGACAGTGATTTATCAGGAATTTCGTAACGGGCATTTCCTGCCCATTGATCAGCAATGCGCAAGAGAGAAAACCCGCAGCCAACTGGAGGCAAGCCATCCTAAAAAGCCATACCGTTACGACCAGAAGTACAGCAAAGAAGCCTTTTAACCGCGCCTGACCAGCGCTATTGACCAAACCGAGGAAAGACCATGACCGTTATTATTTATGTTGACCGCACCAAATACGCTGACGACGGTTGCGACTGGACCCATGTCATTGTGTGGCATATGAAGGCCGGTGCACGCGCCCGCAGCCGTTCCGTGTTGGTTCCGGCACCGCCGCCGTTTGCTGCGCCACAGGTTACAACCACTCTGCCTGAGGTGTGTTCTGCTAAAGAAATCGCAGCCTGATGTCATAACCTGTCAGAAAACAATGATAAAACCGCCATCACAGGCGGTTTGTTAACCTTTTGGTAATAAAAGGAAATTTTGTAAATTTTCCAGAAATAGTGATCCTAAGTATTTGCACTGCGGATGATTGGAGAGTATAAATACTGTTATTATATACAGTACTCTGAGGTGACACGTGATTGAAATTGAGGAGGTAACAGAGCAACTCCCAGCGGATGGACGTGTCCTTATAACGTGTAAAAACGGTGTTATCTGCAGCGTGCGCCAGGTGCACGAAAATGAACATGTGGCATCACTTAACGCTCTGATTGAAATAGCAAAAATGGCTGGTTATACGATCACTAAAAACGGGTGCGTTAAGGTATAAAATGTGGGCTGGCCTGAACAACCAGTCACCACTTACTGAACAATTGCTGCGTTAACGGGGGAACCGATGGCGCAGTATAGTTTTATCAAATCTACTGGCGGGGTATTAATTCCCGCTACACCCGACACACGGGCCTTTATCAATTCAAAGGTTAAACCGGGTGCTGTTTTGTATGCTGATTTCAGGCAAGCGCGTAACCCGGCGTTTCACCGGAAATTCTTTGCGCTCCTTAACCTGGGCTTTGATTACTGGCAGCCTGGCGGCGGTGCAATTTTTTCGGCCGATAAAAAGCTGATTCGAGGTTATGTTCAGCTCGTCGCGCTCCATGCCGGGCATGAGAAAACCCTTCTGCAATTAGCAGAGCACTATCTTCGCGAACAAGCCGGGATACGCGCCAGAAATAGCAGTCTGGTGAAATCCTTCGACGCGTTTCGGGCATTTCCCACACCGCAGGCCGCTGAAAACGCCGCCGCTCAGTTGCTGGATTACGCCGCATGAAAAAAGTCGATCTCACCAAATACGTGTACGGGCGCGCACTCATCGTCCGCACTCCTGGTCTCTATAATTTCAATCCCAGCACTGGCGCTCCGGCGCATTATCGCATCGCAGAAACCTTCGGCACGCCGAGGGGATTTTTCGCACTTAGCAAATCTGGAGAGAAGGGGTTTTTAAAATGAAACTGGAATCATCACTCAAACATTTTAGCCCTCAGGGTATGCAGATTAGCGACAGCATAAAAGGGACTTCTCCGGATCGTCTTACTGGTACTGATGTTAAAGCTGCCATGGGTACCACCAGCACACGGGCACGCTTTGGACTTGCCGCTTTTTTGGGTAAAGCTGGCGTTAGCAAATCTGATGAGCAACTGGCGGTGCAGATGCTGGTACGGCACGCAATGGAGATTGCACCGAAGAATGTCCGAAAGGCGGCTGGCGGGCAATTCAGTCATTGTATGTTGTTGCTGGCTCAATTCGCTTTCGCGGATTACTCACGTTCGGCGGCAACTGACGCAACCTGCTCCAGTTGCAACGGTACTGGAAAAACGACCAGGACGCAGGTCACACGCAAAGTCTCTTATCCCTGGGGAAAGGCGCCTTACTGGGCCAGCCGATCCCGCGCGGTTCATCCATCCGACTGGGAAAAATGGACAGAGGTAACGGAGATTTTCCCGGTCAAATGCGAAGCCTGCGAGGGCAAAGGCCTACTAAGCGCCCGATGTCGCTGTGGCGGTAAAGGCGAGATACTCGACCGTAAGGCGACGAAAGAAAAAGGGGCTCCCGTATTCAAGACATGCAAGCGTTGCAATGGTCATGGATTTTCGACTGTTTCTTCTGCAACGGTCCATCGTGCCATCCTGACGTATTTACCAGACCTCCATCAGTCGTCATGGTCACGCAACTGGAAGCCTTTCTTTGAAAGGCTAGTGGATACGCTCCATAAAGAAGAGAAACATGCTGCGTCAGAATTCGAGAAGGTGACCTCTTATTGATGCGCCCGGATAAATGACGATAACTTTTTGCATGACGCTGTTGACTTTGCATAAACGCGTCCTGTATGATTCTAATCATGGGTATTAACGCCCGTAAGAAATAAATCATAAAGCCCTGCCTTCTGGCGGGGTTTGTTGTTTTTGTGCATTGAATGCCGTTGTTCAACGTGGGGTTACATATGCTGAACTGGCCACAATGATTGATGCGCGACCGCAGGATGTCACGCGCATTCTGCACTTACACCATTCAACAACAATCGCCACCCTTCAAAACGCGCTGGTGGCTCTCGGGCAAACCCTTGAGCTGAGCGCAGCGTAAAAATATTAACGTAAACAAAGGCTCGCTTCGGCGGGCCTTTTTCATTTCTGGCCTCGGGAATCGCACACAACCTTCACTTTTTACGAAAGAGCCCGAAGGCCAGATCTCTCTCATATAGCACCCCGACTCAATCGGAGGTGAATCTATGGCTAAGTGTATGCACGATAAAGAGGGTATTGCCGGGGTGACCTGGATTGTTCTGCTGGTCATTGCCGGCTGGGGCGGCCTGGTTCGCTATCTGATCGATATCAGACAAAACAAAGCAGCATGGAGTTGGGTAAACGCGTTAGCTCAAATGGTCGTCTCAGGTTTCACTGGTGTCATTGGTGGGTTAATTAGCATTGAAAGTGGCCTGAGTATTTACATGATTCTGGCTACTGCCGGAATTAGCGGCTCGATGGGATCGGTCGCCCTGACGTATTTCTGGGAGCGGTTTACCGGGGTAAAAGTTCAATGAATCTCAATCAGTTCCAAAAGGCGGTCCCCATTGACGCCGGTTCAGCTTCGCGCTGGCTCCAGCCACTTAACGACGCGATGGCCGAGTTTGGCATTACCAGCACAATCGACCAGGCGATGTTTATTGCCCAGGCCGGACATGAAAGCACCAGCTTTAGCGCGCTGGTGGAAAATTTTAACTACAGCGTTTCAGGTCTTGCGGGTTTTGTCCGTGCGGGACGTATCACCCCGCAGCAGGCTCAGGCGCTCGGACGCAAACCTGATGAGAAAGTTTTACCCGTTGAGCGTCAGCGCGCGATTGCCAACCTGGTTTACAGCAAGCGTTTTGGTAACACCGCTCCCGGTGATGGCTGGAAATACCGGGGACGTGGACTGATTGGCATTACCTTCCTGAACAATTACCGGCGCTGTGGTATCGCGTTGAAAATCGACCTTGTTACCTCTCCTGAACAACTGGAACAGGAGGCAAACGCCGCGCGATCCGCCGCGTGGTTTTACGTCACTCACGGCTGCCTGCAATATCCCGGCGACGTGGGCCGGGTCACGCAAATTATTAACGGCGGCCAGAATGGTATCGGTGACCGCCTTGACCGTTACAACCGCGCAATACACGCATTGGGGGAATGATGGTTATCGAAAACTGGAAACAAAGCTGGAAGTTATTCAGCGTTCAGGCTCTTGCTGTCGCCGGGGCAATCCCCGTTGTCTGGTCACAATTACCCGATGACGTGAAAGCAATGATCCCTGCGAGCTGGATGGGGGCAATCACTGCGGTTGTGGCGGTGTGCGGCATCGTTGGTCGCCTGGTAAAACAGCCTGCGGCTTCGGACCCGAAGTGATGGGCGCCCTGGAAGCCATTATCGGCGGCATTATCACTCTGGCCCTTCTTCTGTTTGGTGCACACCGTGTCGGAAAGAGTCAGGGTAAGGCAGAGGCGCAGGCCAACGTGCAAGAGCAGACCGCTGCCGTTGCTATCGCCGTCACTAAACGCCGGGTTGAAGCAATCAAAGAGGCCAGCGATGTACAGCAGACTGTTAACCATATGCCTGATGACGATGTTGATCGGGAGCTGCGCGACAACTGGACCCGCAAAAGTTGACGTTATCGACACTGCCTGCGACTGGGTAAAGCCAGTCTGCCTGACTTTAGAAGACATCCGGGTAATGGACCCGAACACAAAGAAAGACATCCTGATTCATAACAATTCCTGGCGTAGTCACTGCGCTGCTGAAACAGAATTCCCACCTCACTAAAAGAGGTCACGGCCAGTGTCATTCAGATCTAAGTAAGCGTAATGAAAAAATGTATTTTTGCATTCATCTGCCTTTTTTCTTTATCTGCTCACGCTGAAAAATACCTGACTTATCCTGACTCCCCCGGTACTGCAGTGGGATTTGCCACTCAGGTTGTTTCGTATAATCCGGGGTCCGGTGCGTCGGGTAACTCGGCGCTGCCGAAAAGTGCGTTTAGTACAGGCTCATGGCTGGGTTTCAATATTGATAGCCAGGTTGATCCTCTCCTTTCTTACCCGTATGTGAAAATTGTGGATACCAGTAATAGCTCTTCCACTGTTACCGGAACTGACGGCTCGCTTATTGGCGTTGTTGATAATTCAGTGACTAAATAAAAAATTGCATATTGCTGATATAGTCCACTCGTTAATTTTTTGAAGGCGTAGATATTATCGGCGATAAACCACATAAACGATTATCGGGATTTTTAACCGAGAATAATTTCAGGCTTCGGGCACGGCTCAATGATTTTAAAAATAGAAGCTTGAAAGGCCGGAAGTTAATTTTATTAATTTCTTGAAATTATGTGAAAATATATGGGGGGCGGGCGACATGTAGAGTAAGCCAATTTCGGGAATATACAATGCTAACTGTCTGCAACCTTAAAATCATCTCTTGATATAGCGTCTCGCAATAGCGGGGCTTTTTATTGTGCGTCGCATATGCATTCCAAAGAAAGACTTATCCGTTGTGAGCCCTGCCGAGTTGTTAACTCCAGGCGGGTTTGCCACCGACAGATTCAGATACGGGATGAGGACAACTTTGCAGCCCATTCGCCGCAACATATCCCTTCATATCCCTTTTACCGGAGGTGCCTAGATTGAGTAATGACAGTACAGAACCGGGGTACCTGACGCCCGTCGGCACGGACCCGGAGTATGACCAGGAACTGGAGCGGCAAATCAGCCGCTGGATCTGCGGCGTCACCGGGCTGGATGCCTCCCTGGTGTTCCCGCGTTGGACCGACCCACAATCATCCATCCCGAATGACGGTGCAACATGCGCATTGTTCGGAATAACCACTCTGCCCGGTGACGCCATGCCAGCACTCGTGCAGGTCACTGACGAACAGAGCGAGCAATGGACCTGGGAACTGATAACGGTGCAGGCCAGTTTCTATGGCCCACAAGGTTCTGCTATGGCGTCGCGTTTTCACGATGGCCTCTACATCGAACAGAACAATATCACGTTGCGGAGTGCCGCCGGGCTTTCGCTGGTGGAAGCAGGAAAAATTTCTAACGTTCCCGAATTAATTAACAACCAGTGGGTGCGCCGGTACGACATCAATGTGACGTTACAACGCAAAAACACCCGCAGTTTTAACATCAAAACTATCCAGTCCACACCTACATTATTTTACGGAGAGTAAGTTATGGCACAGGGTTTACCTGTATCAAACGTCGTTAATGTCGACGTGATTATGTCGCCTAAGGCGGCCACGGGTCGAAATTTTGGTACGCTGCTGATCCTCGGCACATCGACTGTTATTCCGGTATCGGAGCGCATTCGTCAGTATTCCAGCATAGAGGAGATTGGGAAAGATTTCGGTACTGACGCGCCGGAGTATGCCGCCGCGACTGTATTTTTTGGGCAATCACCGAAACCGACGCAAGTGCTGATTGGCCGCTGGGCTAAAACAATCGGCACGGGCGAAACGGGGAATATTGAAACGTTGCTTACGGCGGTGAATGCCTGTCTGCAGTACACCACCTGGTACGGGCTGGCCATTGCTGACAGCGCCGAGCTGGTGGATGCGGATGTGATTTCCGTTGCTGCTGCGATTGAGGCGTCCAGTCTGAGCCGCATTCTGGCTGTGACCACCAGTGACGTTAAAACACTGACTGCGGGCGACACAACCAATCTCGGCTACAAATTGAAAGCGGCAGGCTATGCGCGCACCTTCTGGCAATACAGCTCGTCCAGCAGGTACGCGGCGATTTCTGCGTTTGGCCGCGCGTTCACGGTAAATTTCACGGGCAGCAACACCACCATCACCCTGAAATTCAAACAGGAGCCGGGCATTACGTATGAAACGCTGACGATGGGCCAGGCGGCCGCCATCGATGCTATCAACGGTAACGTTTTTGTTTACTACCAGAACGACACCGCCATCCTGCAACAGGGCGTGATGGCTAATGGCGACTTCTTCGACGAACGCCATGGCCTCGACTGGCTGCAGAACTACGTACAGACCAACCTCTTTAACCTGCTTTATACCAGCACGACCAAAATTCCGCAGACCGACGCAGGCGTTACCCGGCTGCTGGCAAACGTAGAGCAGTCTATGGATCAGTCGGTAACTAACGGGCTGGTGGCGGCTGGTGTGTGGAACGGTGGCCCTATTGGGCAACTGGCATCCGGCGACACGCTGACTAAGGGATACTACGTCTACGCGCAACCTGTTGCTGAACAGGCGCAGGCAGACCGTGAAGCCCGTAAATCGCCACTGATTCAGGTGGCCTGCAAGTTGGCTGGCGCAGTTCATTACGCCGATGTACAGATTAACGTTGTTCGATAAGGAAAAAAAAATGGCTACTTATTCTTTTATGGACGTCACGGCGACCCTGGCAGGTCCGACGGGTGAAATTGACCTTGGCTACGGCTCAGCAAATGGCGAATCGGGCATTACCATCACACTCGCAGATGTCAAAAACACCATGACTATCGGTGCTGATGGTGAGGTGATGCATTCATTGCACGCCGGAAAAAACGGCACGATCACCGTCAGCTTGCTGAAAACGTCCCCGGTAAACAAGAAATTGAGCCTGGCCTATAACGCACAATCAATGTCATCTTCTCTCTGGGGGAATAACGTGATTCTGGTGCGTAACAATGTATCCGGGGATACCACTGTCGCCCGTAGTGTGGCATTTAGCAAACAGCCCGATCACGTTAACGCAAAAGATGCTTCGCTCGTCGCCTGGACGTTTGACTGCGGCAAGATCGATCAAGTGTTGGGGGAGTTTTAACAGATGGAATTTACGATCAATAGCGTGGATTACCGCACCACTAAACTGAGTGTTTTTGACCAGTTGAAAGTCTGCAGGAAATTATTGCCAGTGCTGTCGAGCATCGTTCCTGACCTGTCAGCACTGCATAAAGCCGCCACAGTTGCTGGTGAAAGTGAAAAAACGGGACAGAGCATTAGTACCATTCTGCCGAAAATCGCTGATGTGGTGGCAGGGATGCCCGAAGAGGACGTTAACGCGATTCTGTTCCCGTGTCTGTCGGTGGTGACTCGTAAAGCGATCACCGGAAACTGGACGCCTGTTTTCAGTAACGGTGAACTGATGTTCAAGGATATTGACCTGCTTACCATGCTGAATATCGCTGGCCGGGTGGCAGCCGATAACCTGGGAAATTTTTTGCCCGTCCCCCCTATGAGCGAGACAGCGGCCCAACAGCCAGCCTGACACTCAATACCCTGCCGGATGACGAGGACTATTTACGGCGTCCGGTACAGGCGGGTTTTATCCCCTATACCGCATTGAAAGATGGCTCCATTGATCTGGCGGATATCGCACGCATGAACGACTGGATAGATATCAAAGCGGATAACGATGCGCGTATCGCGCGCTGGGAGAGAGAACAGGAATGAATGCTGAAACCATAAAATCATTTTTGCACTCCCTCGGATTCGATGTTGATGGCGCGGGTGCCGCTAAATTTGAAGCCGCGATTTTGGGCGCAACCGAAGCCGTTATCGCACTGGGCATGGCCGTCGAGGCGGCGGCACTGCCTGTCGTGGGATTGACGACTAAAGTTGCGTCAGGGCTGGACGATCTGTCTTTGGCACCACAGCGCAGCGATGAGGCCGTGGCGGATATCCAGGCGCTCGGGTACGCAGCATCCCAAACAGGGAAGAGTGTTACTGATGTGCGAAGTTCTCTGGAAGGGCTTGCCCGGTTCCTGCGCAGTAATCCTGGCGGTGAGGGGAGCCTGAACCGCCTGAACGTGGATACTCACGACGCTAACGGGCAGGCTCGCAATATGGAGGCGGTATTCTCCAGGCTGGATCAGAAACTCAGCACTATGCCGTCTTATCTCGCGAACCAGTACGCGCTAATCCCTGGCATTGATGAAAACACACTGGTGGCGATACGTCGCAGCCTGGATGATTTCAATGCGCTGTATTCCCAAATGACGAAGGCTATCGGCAACAATGCCGATACCGCGACCGTCAGCAGTAACCGCTTTATGACCTCGCTTCCTGCGTTCGGTCAGATAGCGGGTATGGCAGGCAATAAAATGGGTATCAGCCTGTCAGACGAGCAGGTCGGAAGCATTGATCACCTATGTAAGCAGATCCTGGATGACTTCTCGAAAATCGAAGAGGCAGAGGCTGGTGTTATCAAAGGGACTCTCTGGCTGGGCGATTTCGGCAACCTGTTTGATAAGATCACGAAACTGAGCGGCGCAATTGCCGGTGCCGGGAAGGCCTTCTTTGAATTCCTGAGCATCGATACCTCGATGTTTTCCGGTAAATGGCTTTTTGACCCAATAAGTGAATCCATTCAGAGCACTATCAAATACGTTAGTGCGTTGGTGGATGTGCTTAAAAAACGGGTTAAGGATGATTTCTCCGGTTCGTGGGGGCTGGCGAAAGACGCGGCGAAAGTCCTTTCTGACAGCCCCGTTGTAAAAGGGGTGACAAAGGTGGCCGTTGGACTGGCTGGCAGCGTCGCTGATGTCGCGCACGAATCGCTGCCAGAGTGGATGGAGAGTAAGCCGTTACAGCCTGTATCTGAAACAGAGCCAGGGCTGCAAGCTCAGCCTGTCAGAAATCCACAGTTGAACACGCTGAACAAGGCGCAAATCGATTTACGCCAGGAGGCAGCGAAAGGCCGTCAGGAAAGCAACGCGTCTGTCTCCGTCGCCAATACCTGGTTTGGGCGTATTTCGTCAGGTGTTCAGAAATCCAGTAAAGCGTTGATGCCGCTGCCGTCTAAAGAAGGGGAGGCATTGCAAGGCTGGTTGCGCCCAGCGCTGGCGAATCTGGAGCGACTGTATAACCTCTCCACGGGATTATTACGCGGTACGGCTGTAACGGAATCCGGGGGAGACCCGTTCCCAGGGGGAAAAGCAGGCGCGCACGTGCTGTTTCAGTTGATGCCGGGTACGGTGAAAGGTCTGGATCCGAAAGGCAGCGATGCTTTCGATCCAATGAAATCTGCCGAAACTGCCGTGCGTTACCTTAGTCAGCTATTGCGAGATAACGGTGGCGGATTGAGCAAGACTCTGGCGTCCTATAACCGGGGCATGGGTAACGTTGAGAAATACGGTATGGGCCTTTTACCGAAGGAGACGCGCGAGTATATCCCCCAGTTGCAGAGCAATATGTTACAGGGCAAGTTTGTCTCCGGGCCGCAAATTCAGCAGCAAAACACATACAACATCTACGGTGGAAACGCCCATGATATTGGCCGGGAAGTCGAGCAAAGGCAGATAAGTGTGAATTCACGTGTGTTACGAAGAAACCAGACAGGGGCGGGCTAATGGATATTCTATCAACGCTGTTTCACTTGCAGTCACGGAATATAGGGATACTCGTTCCGTCGGTCGTGGTGAGTGAAAAGCACACCGACAAACTGGAGATAACGGAGCACCCTGTCGAGACGGGCGCGGCGATTTCCGACCATGCCTATAAAAGCCCGTCGGAAGTTATCATGGATGTCGGCTTCGCGGGAGGGGGGGAGCTACTGGATTTCAAGAATAAACTGGCAGGTCCTCCTCTGCTTGGTATGAGTCCGAGAGAAACCTACCAGCAATTACTCGATTTGCAATCCAGTAGAACGCCGCTGGATGTAGTGACCGGGAAGCGTATTTATAAAAATATGCTCCTGCGCAGTATTGAGGTAAATACCGATCAAAAAACTGAAAACGTGCTTTCTGCCTTATTGACGTTACGTGAGGTGATTATCACCAGCACGTTGGTAACACAGGTGGCTGATAAGTCCAATATGGCCCAGGGAGCTAACACGTCAGCGGTTCAGAACGCCGGGGTAAAGACAGCCACGCCGGCAAATAAAACCATTCTGAAATCGAAGGGTATTTTAGGTGGTCAGAAGGGAGCCTCCAGCGGCAATATTCTGGGGAGAAAGTGATGGTATCAATCAACGAAATTCCGCTATCAGCAGATAATCAGCAGTTTTCCATCGCTATTGCCGGGGCCAGCTACAAAATGGCTGTGTCATGGCGTGATCCTGTCTGGTGCCTTGACCTATTTCGCGACGATTCCACGCCGCTGGCGCTGGCGCTGCCTTTGGTGTCGGGGGCGGATTTGTTGGCGCAGCATATTTATCTTAACCTGGGATTTGCGCTGGTGGTCGGTACCGATATTGTCGGGCAAGAAAACCCGACAAAAACCGATCTGGGTATCACCAGTCATCTCTATGTTGTCACGGAGTAACCATGTCAAAGAACTGGATGCGTCATTTCGAGTTACTGTTGACGGACAGCAAAGGCCAATTGACAGACTTTGGGAAATTCAAAGTCCATTTCGATATCAGCTGGGTTAAAAGCAGTACGAATACCGCTGTCGGCACATTCAAAATCTATAACCTGGCGCCAGAAACTGTGAAAAAGATCTGCAAGAAGGAGTTTACCCGCATTCAAGCCATCGCAGGTTATGACGGCATGGCTGCGCAGGTGGTTGATGCCAGTCAGGTAGGGATTGCGAGAACGGTTAACGGCCAGTCTGACGGTCGCAACTACGGGCAGATATTCAGTGGTGAAATTCGTTATACCATTGAGGGGAAAGATGAAGATAAAACGGTGGACAGTTATGTCCTCATCCAGGCCGCTGATACCGACCAGGCATTTTCCACCACAGTGACCTCACAGACTTTAGCCGCCGGTTACCGTACCACTGATTTTGATACGTTGCTGATGAAAGACTTCCAGTTGAATGGCGCGGAGGTTGGGCGTACACCAACCATGCCGGATACCGTTTTCCCGCGCGGGAGAGTCCTGTTCGGGATGACGAGACATCTGATGGATAATGTTGCGGCGCAATGTGAAGCGACATGGATGTTTGTGAATGGCAAGCGTGAGATGGTTGCCAAAAATGAGGTGGTACACGACGCCATAGTGCTGAACAGCGAGACGGGGTTAATCGGCATGCCTCAACAGACGTTTGGCAATGGCGTTAACGTCACGTGTCTCATAAACCCGAATATCCATGTTAATGGATTGATCGAGTTGAACCAGAAAAATGCTTTCATCAAACGCAAACAACTCAGCAATGAGGATCTCGGAAAGGATGGAAGTCACATTACTACAGAAACCAGGAACGGTAACATCACTGTTTCTGGTACAACTGAAAAACCTGCAAGTATTGCAACAGATGGTGTTTATGTCGTTCAGGGTATTACCTATTCTGGTGATACAAGAGGCAAGGAATGGTATATGGTTTTGACGTGTGTAGCGCGAGGGGCGTAGGCGCGGAGAATACCTGATTCTCTAAAAGGGAGGCATTAAAAGCGTCAATATTTTGTATTGCTGCTTTTATCTGTTTTGGGGCTTTTACCCGCGTTATATTGCTCACGGCGGCACTTATATCCTTATATAACCAAAGGTGGCGAGATGGATATAATTGATGTCGAGCGTGTCACGTAGCAAAATCACACTCCCAGGTTCTGAAGGAATCAATGTCGACTCTGGACGCATGCAGGACAGAGCCGATAATAATATGGATTTCAGTCTATCCATCAGCCTGCTGATAAGTCCCGGTTTTTGAACGTTCAGCCTTTACAAAATAATATGGATGCGCCGACGTTAATTGGCATGTATCCATATAGGATAGTTCGCCAAATAGGGCGGTAATGTGCCAAATATCTAACTGGTGACATTTTAAGATATTCACAACTCATCCGATTCGTGTGCAATCAAAAATTACTTGAAATTGATCAACTGATATCAATTTTCAATAAGTTTGGGTTTAATTATGGTCGCGCAATGGGCGTATGATGTCGTTAATAAATTCAAGGGTCGCTTCGGCGGCCTTTTTTAATGTCCGGAGTAACCCATGTCAGCTTCAATCCAGTCTCGTAACGGCTCATTTGATGATGTTCTGGCCTCAGAACGTCAGGCGATAAATGAGCAACTTCGCGTAGCACTGCCTGGTATTGTCCAGTCGTTCGACCCTGGCTCGGTGACAGCGACAGTTCAGCCGTCGGTCCGCTGTATGGTGCGAGATAACGACGGACACACAACGACCAAAGAGTATCCGCTTTTGGCAGACGTACCTGTTATTTTCCCACGTGGCGGCGGCGTTACGCTGACATTCCCCGTCAGTCCTGGCGATGAGTGCCTGGTGATCTTCTCCGATCGCTGTATTGATTTTTGGTGGCAGAACGGTGGAGTTCAGGAACCGGTAGACCCGAGAATGCATGATTTGTCCGATGCATTTTGTATCGTCGGTCCTCAGTCTCAGGCAAAGAAAATCAGCGGCATCAGCGCCAGCGCTGCACAGTTGCGAACCAATGATGGGGCCGCGTTTGTTGAAGTGGCTGTCGGTCACGCGATTACCGTTAAAACGCCGGGTAAGTTGACGGCCAGCGCCGACGGTGGCACCGAAATAACGTCCCCGACCATCGTGCTAAACGGCAACGTAACCATTAACGGTAACCTGTCGCAGGGCATGGGCGCCAGCGGAGGCAGTGCAACAATGCTCGGCCCGGTTAACGTCACCAACGATGTTAAAGCCGGGAATAAAAGCCTGATGATGCACACGCATGGCGGTGTACAGATGGGCAGCGGAAATACCGGGGGGCCAAATTAATGCAATACCGACGTGAGGACACCGACGGCGATTATACATTTGGCCGTGGTGATGACACCTGGCTGATTAATTCACCGGAGGCGGTGGCACAGGCCATCAAAACACGGTTTGAGTTGTGGTACGGTCAGTGGTTTCTCGACACCACCGAGGGTACGCCATGGATCCAGTCTGTGCTCGGTAAGCAGCGTCCGGAGCTCTATAACCTCGCCATCCGGCAGCGCATTCTTGAAACGAAGGGCGTCAAGTCCATTACCGAATTTAACACAGCAGTAAACACCTCATCCCGGCGCGTAACGTTCACCGCGACGGTCGAAACCTTCTACGGAATGACGACCCTTACAAGCGAGGCATAAATGGCTTTGAACTTCGACACGCTGGGGTTATCGGCAACGATAACCGCCCAGGGGATCAGTGCGCCTGATTACCAGACAATACTTGATACCGTAACCGGGTATTTTCAGCAGATCTACGGCGCTGATGTGTATCTGGAACCCGACAGCAAAGACGGCCAAATGGTCGCGCTGGTGGCGCTGGCAATTCACGACGCCAACACGACAGCTATTGGGGTCTATAACAGCTTTTCTCCCTCAACGGCACTGAGTGACGCTCTTACGCGCAACGTTAAAATCAACGGGATAGTGCGGCGCGGAGAAACGCGTTCGACGGTTGACCTGCTGCTGACGGGGACCGCCGGGACGATCATCACCAATGGTTCGGCGAAGGATGCAAACGGAATCATCTGGCATTTTCCGGCGTCAGTTTCCATTGGAGTGAGCGGTAGCGTCACGCTCACGGCCACATGTGATGCCAACGGCGCTGTTGCCGCTCTGGCAGGGTCAGTGACGCATATAAATACCCCCACGCGAGGCTGGCTGTCAGTCACTAATCCACTGGCAGCTACGGTCGGAGCTGCCGCAGAAACCGATGCAGAGTTGCGCGCCAGGCAGGGCCAGAGCGTGGCATTACCCTCACTGACGCCGTTCGCCGCTGTTGATGGCGCGCTGGCGAATATATCCGGCGTGACACGCCACAAACTCTATGAAAACGACACCGGCTCTGTGGACGCAAACGGCTTACCGGCCCACTCCATCAGTGCCATTGTTGACGGCGGTGATGCAACAACGATTGCGCAGACGCTGCGGGGGAAAAAAGGGCAGGGGGTGGGAACATATGGCACCATAACCATTGTGGTTGCTGACATCTGGGGTAATCCGCATCCGATATCATTTTCCCGCCCGGTAAACGTGCCGGTGTTTGTCTCTATCACTCTGCGGGTATTTCCAGGCTACACCTCTTTGATTGCCGACCAGATAAAATCGACCATAGCCAGTTACATTAACTCGCTGGCTATTGGTGACGACGTGCTGATCAGTCGTGTTTACTCCCCCGCTAACCTCGGTGTCGTGAGTGGGGGAGATGCCCGTTATTACGACATTAACAGCCTGTCTATTGGTAAAACCGCTGGCAGTGTGGCGACGGCAAATATTGATATCGGTTATGCGGAAGCCGCCAGTTGCTCACCAGCGAATATCGCCATCACGGTGGTGCCATGAGCCAATACACCGATCTGATTACCAATTATCACGCCACGAAGCCTCTGTTCTTCCAGCATGTCGATTTGTCAACGCGTCCGTTTCTGGATACCAGCACTACGTTAAACCGCCTGGTGACGGCATTTGATATTGATAATGCTGTGGGCGTGCAGCTTGACATTCTGGGGGAGTGGATCGGACGCAGCCGCTACGTCGCCATTCCCATATCCGGCATTTTCTTCGCCTGGGATACCGAGGGGCTGGGCTATGACCAGGGCGTGTGGCAGGGGCCATATGATCCTGACAGTGGGTATACCGCGCTCAGTGACGAAACTTATCGGGTAATCCTCAAAGCGAAAATTGCCATCAATAACTGGGATGGCACGAACGACACGCTACCGTCCATTCTCGATAACGCGCTGGCCGGTTCCGGACTGCGTATGCAAATCGTGGATAACCAGGACATGACTATTGGTCTCTGGGTTTTTCCTGAGACCGACATTTCTCACGTCTCACTCGAGCTGATAGCCGCTATCAGGCAGGGCTACCTGACCGTTAAAGCGGCGGGCGTGTGGGGTGGCAGCATTCAAATTCCGGCGGTGGAAACGCCGTCGGAGGGAAATCGCTTTTTTGGTTTTGACATGGATAACGAATACATAACCGGTTTCGATACCGGCGCATGGGGGACTTTACTGTAATGGCTAAAAATGACTTTAAACCGTTTGCGACAGGGGCCAGTGCAAACGTCATCACTCAGGCTGAGTATGAGGCGCTGACCGCTCTGTTGACGGGCTTTCAGGCTGGTAAGGCTAGCAGTGCCCAGATCAACAAGGCTATCCGGCAGGCAACATTTGTTGCGGCGGCGCTGGCGCAATACATCACCAATAAAACCGGGCAGGATGTTCCGGATAACGGCGATGTCGCTGCGTTCATTACCAAAATGGCGGCAGCGCTCGGTAAAGACTTTCAGGCACTGGATGCCGCGCTGACGTCTCTGGCCGCGCTGCCGGGTACTGCTGATACTCTGGCTTATTTTACCGGGCCTGATACCCTGGCATTAACCAACCTGACCGCCGCCGGACGTAATCTGATCAATAAAGCGGATGTTGCCTCCATCCTCCAGTACCTGGGATTGCAAAACACAATCAATCTGGCGGCTAATGCCCTACAGCGATCGGGCGATAATATAGCCTGGCTAAACGTTGCTCAGTTGCTCCAGGCGGCCAGCATGCACGTCAATCAACCTGGTGTAGCCGATACGCAGGGATTAACTATTGACTGGAACAGAGTGGGGGCGGGAGGTGGGGCAGGATTTACCAATAACAGAGGGTTGGGGGCCGGAGGGTTTGTATTCCAGACGGTAGATAAAGACAATAAAATTGCCTCTGGCACAGTAACTTTTGATCCAAACGGTCAAATATTAGCTCAGTCTAATGTATTCGCCGGGCCTGCTAAATACGCCATTGATGGCAACAGCTATGGCACCATTTGGGGTTCTGGCAGCAATAGCGAATGGTTGTCAAATAATCTGAATGCCCGTTTCAGTGCCATTCCCGTGAACAATACTACGGGGGATGTGAACGGCACCGCATGGGGCGGTTCGCTGGCCGTTAATCTGACCGCACGCTTTAATGATGTGCAAAGCAAAATCAACGCTATTCCGGTTGATAACCCGTCCGGGAATATTCGCGGTAGTGCCTGGGGTAATGACTGGTTGTCGAATTATCTGAATAATCGATTTAACGCAATCCCCGTCAATAATTCCACGGGTGATATTAATGGCCCTGCTTGGGGTGGGCTGTTGTCTGCTCATCTCTTTGCGAAATGGGAAGATATTTATAACCAACTTAATGCAAGAATGCTGATGTCGGGTGGGACGTTTACAGGAAATGTTGGAACGGCAGCTGGTTTCGGACTTTATGAAAACGGTCAACGAGTTTACAGCCCGCTGAATCCGTCTGTGATAGCAGCCATGAATCCTAATGGTGGCTGGGAAAAAGATATACGTACCGGACGCATCACTCAATGGTTCCGTGTGACATACAGCGGTCCGGGCCATGTAGCGGTCACCTGGCCTATTCCGTTCCCGAATGCGGTTATCGCCATAAACGATACAGTGATTCAAAGCGGTACGGGGGCAGATAACCTTTCAATGGTACAGACTGGAAGTGTGACACTGACCGGAGCAATAGTCGGATGCGACGGAAATGGATCTTATGTAACAGTTACAGGATATTAAAATGGCCTATTTTTACAGTGCAAAAACAAACGGTTTTTATCCCGATGATTTAAAAAGCGATTATGAAAAATCAGAAACGGGCTGGCCAGCTGATGCGATAAAGGTTTCTGATGATCTCTACAATGAAATGTTCGCCGGCCAGACCGCTGGTAAAGTTATCAGCCCGGGCACTGATGGCTTGCCGATCCTGACTGAGCCTGTAATTGATTACGAGCTAAAAAAACAATCACTTCTTCAAGGCGTCACCACAAAGACACAGGCATGGCAGACTCAGTTGATGCTGGGGATCATCACGGATTCTGATAAAACGCTACTTCGTACCTGGATGAAGTATTACCAGCAAGTTCAGGCTGTAGATATCAGTAAGGCACCTGACATCACCTGGCCGGAGCAGCCTGCCGTGTAACGTTTTTGTTAACCGTGCCAATGGGGATAATTGCCCACTGTACAAACGAAAACCCATAGAACAAAAAACCGGCGACCCGCAGGGTCTTCAGACTCCTAACCTCTGCGCTTTCGCCAGATTAAACAAAGGGCTTACCATTTGGTAAGCCCTGTGTTTTTGGCTTTTAGACATCTCATCAAATTTGAACACTTCAATGCTGGCAGTTCGCTCGTCGGCGCGACCTTAATTTTTCGGTCATACACCCCACGTGCCCCTCAGTTTTAAATCCGCTGGACAGTTCCTTTCCGGTTTCCCGCTTTATTCTGTTCCAACAATGGGTTAGCGTTTTGGCGTTGCGCCTTCCTCTCTCATATCTGCCCGTTTCGCACGCTCAGTTTGGGAAATGAGTTACACGGTAAATCACACCTGAGCAAATTTGTGAATGTGCTCAGGCATATATCGGCTACCATGATTCTCAATGCCATCGACACATCGCCTGGCAACTCTAAGCTGGCTTTCCTGCGCGACGGACACAGGTGGTCTTTGCCGCAGGGTCAAAGCCCTGCGAGAGCGATAAACAGAAGATCTCAGTAAATGCTCAAACAAAGGTTATTTACGGAGGGATTTAATCGCTTGTTTCACCAGCGCGGCATGTCTTTTCATATCCGCTACCATTTTTTTATCCCTATCCCCGGTAGACTTCAATGGGTTGGTGATTTTGCAGATTATTTCTGCTCTCCTGACGATTTCATCGCTGATCTGAATCAATCTTTCGGACTCGGTAATTGCCATGACTTCTCCCTGTTTGAATTAAACATTTAACAACGGCAGTTTCAGAAAAGTCTTAAATTTATTCTTCTCTCTCTTCCAGTGCAAGTGGGATTTTCTTTCTGAACGCAGATAGCAGCATCTGGTTTTACCGGCTGACACAGGTCTTTCGCAAATCTACGGCAATAAACTCAGGTTTTGCCGGAGCAAAATGAGAACTCCGGATGCCCCGGCTACTGGATAAAGGCTAAATCTATGAGCAGGTTAGGTTAGTTGCTATTCCAGGTAACGAGCGAGCTGGCGTTAGCAAATAACACCCACTAAAAATGGTAGTGCTGACGATAACGGGTGTCATGATGAATAAACGAAATAATTGAGGATATATATTATATCGTCAACGCTACTGAAGGCTATTTCATCACCGTAATTCCAGCTAAGTGATATAATAAATACCCATACAGAGTTCCCCACCTGTTAAACACAATGCCGCTTTGATGGTTCTGTATTTTTTAACGTTTATGTAGTACGGCTTAATTTTCTAAAAATGGGCACGGAGGCAGGGCAAATGTCAGGAAAACAGAGCTCTTTTTTTTCTACAATCTTACATACTTCATTGGGAAGAAGTATGGCATTGTTTCTTTTTATCGTCAGCGTAGCCGTCGCAGCGATAAACAGTTGGACTATGTGGCAGTCCTGGCAAAATGAACTCGCAGAAAGTGAAAACGATGCACGAAACCTTTCTGTGTCGCTGGCTCGCCAGGCAGAAGATACCTTTTTACAGGTGGACATCACGCTTTCTGAGGTGGTGCGGCAATTAAACCTCTATGGTATGGAGTATGCAAATACGCCCCTCTTTGCCCGGCACCTGAAAGCACTGCACGATAAACTTACACAACTGCATGGCCTGTTTATATACGACGCCAGGGGAAATTGGGTCGTCACCACAGGGAATTATATACCCGCAAAAGCTAACAATGCCGATCGTGAATATTTTATATGGCATCAGCAGCATCCTGAGCAAGGCATTCATATCGGTCACGTGATACGAAGTCGCTCCACTGGCGATCTGGTGATTCCGGTGTCAATACGACTCAATGATGCGAATGGTGATTTTGCGGGGGTAGCGCTGGCTACAATCAAAGTAGATTATTTCCGACACTTCTATAGTTATTTTATTATCGGTCCGAAAGATACCCTCGGGCTCATTCTGGCTGATAGTTCTACCCTCTATGTTCGCCCTTTACCGGACTCCGCTATCAATAAGAATTTGTCTAACAGTCCTCTTTTTACTTTCGCACTTAAAGCGTCTGAGAGTGGAAGTGCCACTTGGGTTTCATTACTCGACGGCGTGGAGCGGATTTTTGGATATGCTCGCCTGGAACGGTATCCATTAATTGTGACTGCCGGTTATGACAAGGACCGAATTCGTACGAACTGGCTGCAAGAAAACATAGCCGATGCACTGCTTAATATCGCCATGCTCTTCATGATGCTTATTCTTGGCTTGTTTGTGCTGCGTCAGATTAACACAAATGCGCGAAATCAGGCTGAGCTGGCCTTAGTGCGGGACGAACTGACGACCATTAATCATACCCTCCAGTTGCTGGCACTGCTTGATGGGCTGACTGGCCTTGCCAATCGCAGACAATTTGATGAGTTTCTGGAAAGAAGTCTGATTCACTCGCAAAAAAGCAGGCTGCCTGTTTCTCTTATCATGATAGATATCGATTTTTTTAAACGTTATAACGACACCTATGGTCATGTGGCAGGTGATGCTTGCCTGAAAAAAGTCGGCAGCATGCTGGGTTCTCTCGTTCATCGGCAGGGTGATCTGGTTGCCCGCTACGGTGGTGAGGAATTTGCCATCATTTTGTCTGAGGCTGATGCCTCGCAAGTAAAACAATTTGCTGATCATGTGGTTATGAGTATCAGAGCGGCGGCAATTGCGCACATCTCGACAGACCTCCCCGAAAAGGTCGTCACCATCAGCGCAGGTTGTGCAACCATCGTCTCCGAGGGGCAGCAGTGGGAAGCCGAAATGCTTAAAAAAAGTGCTGACAAAGCACTGTATGAAGCAAAGTTAGCAGGCCGAAACTGCGCGCAAGCCGAAGAGAGTTAATTACCGAATCGCAGGGGCGGGAATACCCTGGATTGCAGAAATTACAATTTTGCTATGATGATACTGCCCTCATGTCAGAGCTTACTGAGTAGTTTTACACTTTTCGAAAATTAAACATGTTGCTCGTTACGGGCGTATCACCTGCCGTCGATCCGCAAGGGATCAGCGTTTGAATTTCTGCGCTTTCGCCGGAAAACGCCTGCTCATATACTCCATTTCTTCTTCGTCTCCTTTCCCCTGAACCTCCACTTCTGTTTACAGCCCCCCGCGTAATCCAAATTACCTGCCTCATGTGCTTTCGCCAGTCAAACCCAATCCCGGTCTCCTATAGAAAAAGTCTGCATTAGGCTAGCAATATTAAATCGTAGTTCCCCTGGTATCGAAGTGCTATCACTCAGCAAATGACTGAATGCATTGACACAAAAGGATAACGACGATGTCACTTTCTTCGATTTCCCCCATTACATCATCCGAAAGGGCAGAGCAGGGGCTCGCCGCGCTGGAAGCCCGAATCAAACAGGATTTGGAATGGCTGGCGTTGCCTGCAAAACGCTGGTTGCCACAACAATCTGACGCACAGGCGCAGAACGTGGTGATCATTGGCGCAGGCATGGCGGGCCTGGCGGCGGCGTTCGCACTACGCCTGCAGGGTATTGACGCCGTGCTGTATGACAAAGCGCCCAAAGATTTTGAAGGTCCCTGGGCAACAACCGCGCGCATGGAAACGCTGCGCTCGCCTAAACACCTTACCGGGCCGGCGCTTGATATTCCCTCTCTGACCTTTCGCGCCTGGTATGAAGCACAATTTGGCCTTGAGGCCTGGAATACGCTGGACAAGATCCCCCGTCTGCAATGGGCCGCGTATCTGCGCTGGTACCGCCAGGTGCTGGCGCTGGATGTGCGTAACGATCACGCCCTGACAGGTCTGAACCTGCACGACCCACAGCGCGTAGAACTGACCTTTTCACACCAGGGTGAGATCCGGCGGGTGAGCGCGCGCAAAGTGATCCTGGCTATCGGAATGGATGCGTTTGGCGGACCTGCTATTCCTGATTTTGTCAGTGATGTACCAAAGCAGTATTGGGCACACTCAGAAGAGGCGATTGATTTTGCCGCTCTTGCGGGTCGTCGGGTTGCGGTGGTTGGCGGTAGCGCCACAGCGATGGATGTTTCGGCCACGGCGCTGGAAGCGGGGGCAGCAGGGGTTGAACTGCTGATCCGTCGTCCTGATTTTCCCCGCGTGAACCTGTCAAAAGGGGCAGGCAACCCAGGTTTTGAATCAGGCTATTTTAATCTGCCGGATGAGTGGAAATGGCGGCTGGCCCAGCATATCGCGACCGTCCAGACGCCACCGCCGCACGGCAGCACGCTGCGCGTGTCGCGTCATCCTAACGCCTGGTTCAATTTTAACGCCCCGGTTGAGCGCGTCGAAACCCGTCAGGAGGGCATCGTTGTTCATACCCCGCAGGGCGAAGTGCCGGTAGATTTCCTGATCCTTGCCACGGGATATGCTCTGGACTGGCATGCCCGTCCGGAATTTCATGCGCTGGTGGATCAGGTGAAAACCTGGGGCGATGCCTGGCAGCCTCCTGCTGATAAGCAGAACGCGCAACTGGCGAGTTATCCCTATCTGGGGGCTGATTTCGCGTTTCAGGCAAAACACAGTGACAGCCCCTCTTCGCTGGCGAGGGTGCACTGTTTTAGCCACCCCGCGCTGTTAAGCAACGGTCATGTTGTCGGTCTTATTCCTGGAATCAGCCAGGGCGCACGTACCCTGGCACAACATATTTCCGGGCAGCTTTATTTTGAAGATCGTGAACACCATTATCAGGCCATTATCCATTACGATGATCCCGAATTGCTGGGTGATGAGTGGCAGCCTGCCGTGCCCTATGCCTGGCGAGAACGCTAATTTCCTTGAGGCGCAGGCTGGGGCACTGTTGGCATTTCCCCGCCACCAGATTGCCCCAACCTGCGCCTTGCCGCCTGATAGCGATTGCCCTTTATTTGCTGAATCCAGTCTGGCCTGGACCCTGCGCTGCTGCCGATTTGGTGTCACATCTCGCTAACAAATTTACGCATATTCATTATCAGTATTGTTCTTTGCGGTTTACCCATCGCTGTGAAAATATCAAATCAGGTTTCGGACGGCTAGCCGCCTGTATGGGGGCATCCGGCCGCGCTCAGCACGACGCTTAAACGATAACTACAGGAAAAATAACAATGTCGATTTTGCTCTCCACATACCGATTTCGCCTTTTCGCCACGATGGCACTGGCAGGGATCAGCACCGCTTCAGTGGCCGCAGAAAACGCGCCCAAAAACGGCGGCACCCTGATCTATCTTGAACAACAGGCACACACCAACCTCTATCCGCCTGCGGGCGGGTTTTACCCGAACGGCGGAATTCTCAACCAGATAACCGACAAGCTGACCTGGCAAAACCCGAAAACCCTGCAAATTGAGCCGTGGATTGCGCAATCCTGGACCACCAACGCGGATTACACCGAGTACACCTTTAAACTTCGTCCTGGCGTCACCTTTTCGGACGGCACTCCGCTTGATGCCAACGCCGTAGCGAAAAATTTCGATACCTATGGTCTGGGTAATAAAGCGCTCAACCAGCCAGTCTCCGAGGTCATCAACAACTATCTGAAAAGTGAAGTGGTCGATCCGCTGACGGTGAAATTCTTTTTCAAATCTCCGTCGCCAGGTTTCCTGCAGGGCACCTCCGCCATTGGCTCAGGGCTGGTCTCGCTCTCAACCCTGGAGAAAAACTTTAACCAGCTCGGCAGCGCGCGCAGCATTATTGGATCCGGCCCGTTTGTGGTGGAGAGCGACCGTCCGGGCCGCGAAGTGAAACTGGTGGCGCGTAAGGACTATAACTGGGCGCCGCCGAGTTTTGCCCATCAGGGGCGTCCTTATCTGGACGGCATTAACGTGCTGGTGACGCCGGAAGATAGTGTCCGTATTGGCGCGCTGCTCTCCGGGCAGGCTGATGCGATTCGCCAGATTCAGGCCTACGACGAGAAACGCGTCTCCGACAAAGGCTTTGCCGTTTATGCCTCCCCCACGCGTGGGGTGAACAACAGTGTTAACTTCCGCCCTGATAACCCGCTGGTGGCGGATCAAAAGGTGCGTGAGGCGCTGCTGCATGCCACCAATACCAAAGAGATTGTCCAGACGCTCTTCTCTGCCAATTATCCGCAGGCCACATCAGTGTTAGCCAAAACGGCGGTGGGCTATGTGGATCTTTCCGACAAGCTGAAATTCGACCCGGCCCAGGCGGCGCGTCTGCTCGATGAAGCGGGCTGGAAAAGCGGCCCGGACGGCGTGCGACAGAAAGACGGGCAATCCCTGACGCTAACGGCGTACGAATCGCCGCCACAGCCGCAGAACAAAGAGACGCTGCAACTGGTGGCGCAGCAGTGGGCCAAAGTGGGCGTCAAACTCAACGTCCTGGCGGGGGATGCGGGCAGTAAAACCCTCGATAACCTTGACCCGGCTAAAACGGGCGTATATCCGAGCATGGTGGGCCGCGCGGATCCGGATGTCCTGAAAAGCCAGTACTATCCGACTCTGCGCAATGTGCTGCTGCAAAAAGGGGGGGCCAGCGACAAGGTTAAGCAGTTTGAGGACAGCCATCTGAACGGGTTACTGGAGGGTATCGCCTCCGCCACCTCACAGGATAAGCGTATTGCGCTGGTCAATGAGGTGCAGCAATACCTTATCGATAAAGCCTACGTCATCCCCATCTTTGAAGAGCCGCAGGTCTATGCCGGTGCGCCATCCACCAAGGGGCTGAGCTTCGAAGCCGTAGGGCGTCCGAGTTTTTACAACACCTGGTTAGATAAATAACGCACGGGTTTCCCCTTGTCGTCGGGCGAGGGGCACCGTGAAAGAGGACAAGCCATGGGCAGATATCTGACGGTACGTTTTGGTCAGGCGCTGATAGTGTTATGGGCCGCCTTTACGCTCTCATTTGTGCTGTTACAGGCGCTTCCGGGCGACGCAATCTTGATCAAGTTCCAGAATCCGGATCTTGGGCTGAGCGCCGATCAAATTGCTCAGTTGCGCCTGAGCTATGGTGCTGACACACCGGTGCTGACGCAATATGTCCACGCTGTGGTCAGCCTGTTACATGGGGATTTCGGCCTTTCCGTCCAGACCGGTGTGCCGGTCAGTGATTTGCTAAGTGAGAATCTTCCTTCCACGCTCCTGCTGGCGCTGTTAGGGCTTATCGTCGCCACGCTTCTGGCCTTTGTACTGGCCGGGCTTTCGTTCCTGTCACCGTTTAGCGGGCTACGCGCGGCGCTGCAATCGCTGCCATCACTGTTTATTTCGGTGCCGACTTTCTGGCTCGGCATCGTGTTAATCCAGATTTTTTCTTTCCAGTTAGGGTGGATCCCCGTTATTAACCCAGGCCCATGGCAGGGGCTGATCCTGCCCACATTGACGCTGGCGTTACCGATTTCCGCGCCGCTGGCGCAAATTTTGATGCGCAGTATCGACCAGGTGCAAACCCAGCCATTTGTCGCCGTGGCGCGCGCGAAAGGGGCCAGCCGGGCGGGGGTATTGTGGCGGCACGTGCTGGGTAATGCGCTATTGCCAACGCTAACCGTGGCAGGGCTGTTATTGGGCGAACTTATCGCCGGCGCGTTGATAACCGAAACCGTATTTGGTCGCAGTGGCCTGGGGCAACTCACCCAGGAAGCGGTCAACACCCAGGACAGTAGCGTGTTACAGGCCATCGTGGTGATTTCCGCCAGCGCTTTTGTGGTGATTAACCTCGCCATCGATCTGCTGTATCCCTTGCTCGATCCCCGCCTGAAAAACAGTACAGGAGTCACCTCATGACGGTCGTTCCTCAGGGGAAGCTCAGCTTCCCGTCATTATACAAACGCGTTCGCGTACCCCGCATTACGCTGCGTCCGGGATTGATTGCCGCCTGGCTGGTTTTGCTGATGGTTGTGCTCTGGGCGCTGTTTCCTGCCTGGTTCACCCATTTTAGCCCGACAGACGGCGTGGCGGGCGCACAGCGTCTTGCCCCTGGCAACGGCTATCTGCTTGGCACCGACCAGTTGGGCCGCGACCTGTATACCCGCATTGTCTATGGTGCCGTACATTCACTTTCCGGCGCGCTTATTGCGGTTGGTCTTGGGCTGACGCTCGGTAGCACGCTTGGGTTATTGGCCGGTGCGCTCGGGGGCTGGCTCGATAGCCTGATCATGCGCGTTATCGATATTCTGCTCGCTATTCCCGGGCTGCTGCTGGCGCTGAGCGTCATCATTCTGCTGGGCTTCGGCACGGTGAACGCCGCCATCGCGGTGGGGATCACCTCGATTGCCAGTTTTACACGGCTGGTGCGAGGTGAAACCCTGCGCGTGCGCCACAGCGATTTCGTCGAAGCGGCATGGGGCAGCGGCGGCACTTTTTTCAGTGTTCTATTACGCCATATCGTGCCTAACGCCCTGAGTACCGTCTTTGCCTTTGCCGCCCTGCAATTCGGCAGCGCGATTCTGGCTATTTCCACCCTCAGTTTCCTGGGTTATGGCGCACCGCCGCCCACGCCAGAGTGGGGATTGCTGATCGCCGAAGGCCGGAATTACCTTTCAACGGCCTGGTGGCTGACGGCCTTCCCGGGGATTGTCGTCGTGCTGGTGGTGCTGGCGGCTAACCGCGTCAGCCAGTCATTACGCAGGGGGCAATCATGAGCCTGAACCTGAGTCTGCAACAGAGCAGCGCCACCGTACCGGTACTGGAGCTGGAGGATGTCACCATCCGTTACCGCACCGCCGAAGGCGATCGCACGGTGGTTGAAGGGGTGTCATTTCAGATCAACCCCGGTGAAGTGGTGGCGCTGGTAGGGGAGTCCGGTTCCGGCAAGACCACCACGGCACAGGCGGTGATTGGCTTGCTCAGTGAAAACGGTCGCCTGACCCGGGGGGCGATTCGCCTGAACGGCACCGATATCAGCCGCTGGTCGCAAAAGCAACTGGACGGCATTCGTGGCGCGCGTATCAGTCTGATTCCCCAGGACCCCACCAGCTCGCTCAATCCGGTCAAAACCATCGGCGCGCAGGTTGATGAGATCCTGCGTTTGCACCAGCACGCACCCCGTCAGGTGATTCGCCAGCAAACTCTGGCGCTACTGGCCCGCGTTGGGCTGACGCAACCCGAGCTACGTGCGCAGCAATATCCGTATCAGCTTTCGGGCGGTATGAAGCAGCGGGTCTTGATTGCGATTGCCATTGCATTGAAGCCTGCGCTCATTGTCGCCGATGAGCCGACCAGCGCGCTGGACGTGACAGTACAAAAGCGCGTGCTCGATTTACTGGATGAACTGCGGCGTGAAAGCGGCACTGCCGTGCTGTTTGTGACCCATGATTTAGGCGTGGCGGCAGAACGCGCCGACCGGCTGGTGGTCTTCCAGCGCGGACATGTGCAGGAGCAAGGCCCCATTCAGGCGGTGTTGCAGGCACCCCGCAGCCAGTACGCGAGAGCGCTGCTGGCGGATGTCCCGTCGCTTAATCCCACGCCGCGCGCGCCACGGACAAGCGGCGGTGACACAGTGATTCGGGTGGATAATCTGGTCCAGACCTATCCGCTCTCCACAGACAACAAAACGCTGTTCCGTGCGGTGGATAATTTGTCGTTTAGCGTTGAACGCGGCACCACACATGCCATCGTGGGGGAGTCGGGGTCGGGGAAAACCACAACGGCGCGCAGCCTGCTTGGCTTTCATCGCCCCACCAGCGGACAGATTCTGATAGAGGGGACAGACATCACCCGCCTGAAAGGAGAGCCGCTGCGTCAGTTCCGGCAAAAAATTCAACTGGTTTATCAGAATCCGTTCAGTTCGCTCGATCCAGCGCAGCGTCTGTTCGACATTGTGGAGGAGCCGCTGCGCAACTTTGGCCGCTTCGACCGGGCAACGCGCGCGCAGAAAGTCCATGAGATGTTTGAACGCGTGGCGCTACCGCACGAGCTACTGACCCGTAAACCGCATGAGCTCTCCGGTGGCCAGCGCCAGCGCGTAGCCATTGCGCGAGCGCTCGTTCTGGAACCCCAGGTGCTGGTACTCGACGAAGCGGTTTCCGCTCTTGATGTGACGGTACAGGCGCAAATCCTGCGCCTGCTCGACACGCTGCAGCGCGAGCTCGGCCTGACCTATCTGTTTATCTCCCACGACCTCTCCGTGGTGCGGCAAATTGCCGACACCGTGAGCGTGCTCCACCGCGGAAAGCAGGTGGAGTCCGGCCCGGTAGAACACATTTTTAGCCACTCCCGTGATCCTTACACGCGGGAGCTGATCGACGCCATTCCCGGCATGACGCACCGTACTCAACAACAGGAGATTTTATGACGTTGCATGACCCTTTGATTCCGGAAAAAGAGACGGCGTTACACGCTCACGACCTGCTCGACAGCCTGGCCAGGATTGCGCCGGACAGTGAACTGGCCGCTGCTCGCCAGACGCGGGAAGCGGCAACGCGCCATACCCAGGGCAGCTATGAGGCGCTTTTTTCCGCCCGGGCTGTACAGGGAAAGCTGTCGCTCGCCGTGCGATTCTGGCTGGCGGCGCAGATTAGCAACTGGCTGCGGGACAGCGTACTGCGCCGCTATTACGAGCAACGCGGCAAAGACGTTACTATCCCGAACGTTACCCCGGCGCTGAACGCGGCGCTGGCCCATGCCAGGACACTCACGCTGCACCCGGTAAGCGCGCAAGCGACTGACTTACAGACCTTGCTGAACGCCGGATGGTCAGAGGACGATATTGTGACCCTGTCGCAATTAACCGCCTTTATCAGTTTCCAGAGCCGCTTATTGCGCGGCTATCGTTTACTGGCAGACCAGGACGTGGACATCCCACAGCCACAAGCCGTAACGGCAGGGGAGTGGCATACGCAGCCACAGACGCTTACGGGCAAACGGGCGCCGGTTGCCTTTACCCAGGCGGAGCTCGGCTGGGAGCCGTGGATTGCGGCAAAAGCGCTGCCTGATTTTAACGCCGACGAGCAGGCGACCCTGGCCCGCTTCGGCCATAGCGAGTCGGACTATTTCCGCCTGCTGGGGCGTAATCTTCCCGTGCTTGAGCAGCGTACGCTGACGGATAAAGGGATTTTCTATACCGCGTCGGGACTGCCGCGCGCTGAGCGTGAACTGGCGGCAACCGTCGCCAGTAAGGTCAACGGCTGCATTTATTGCGCCTCGGTACATGCCCGTAAAGCAAGCCAGCTTTCTAAACAGCAGGAGGCGGTGCAACGTCTGTTGGATATCGTCCCCGGTGGCGATTTGGCACAAGGGCAGTCGCCACGCTGGCAGGCGCAGATCAATTTCGTTGCACGTCTCTCCAGCACGCCCGCCCAGGCCAGCGCGCAGGATGTGGCGCAACTGCGTGAACAGGGGCTGAGTACCCTGGAGATTGTGGATCTTGTGCAATCAGCCGCGTTTTTCGCATGGGCCAATCGCCTGATGCTGACGCTTGGCGAACCTTACTGGCCGCAGGCGTGAGCCGTTAAAGAGAATATAAAGGATGATCCGCGACGATAAAGAGCGGATCGTCCTTTCCCCCACCTTCATTTCCCCTTAATAGTTTAAATATGTCAATTTCCGCAAATACCCCCATTTCGGAAATGTTTTTTTCAACTTTGCATATGTATTTTTCTTGTTTGTCTTTATAGACCCACCGGCAATATAGTTTTTGTAAAGAAATAGATGCCGCCGTTGTGCATTTATCAGGGATAGCCCGCTGCGAAAATATAATGATGATTGCCATTGAGAAAATCAGTAAAAGTTTTACTGGCGAAAAAATACTAAAAGAGGTTTCGCTTTCCATTAACGCAGGGGAAATTATCTGCATTATTGGCCCAAGCGGCTCGGGTAAAACAACGCTGTTGCGCACGCTGAATTTTCTGGAACCCGCCGACAGCGGTCAAATAAAAATTGACGATGCCATTGTTGATTGCGCCAAAGCAGGAAAAAAAGAGATTGAAAAAATACGCGCGAAAACTGCGATGGTCTTTCAATCCTGGAATCTGTTTCATAATCTCACCGCCTTGCAAAATATTACCGAAGGCTTGATCTATGCGCAAAAGCGCCCGCGTCAGGAGGCGGTAGCAGTGGCTGAACGCCTGCTAAAACAGGTCGGATTGTTGCATAAAAAAGATCACTATCCGAACAGCCTTTCTGGCGGGCAAAAACAGCGTATTGGCATTGCCCGTGCGCTGGCGATTAACCCGGCGGTGCTGTTGCTGGATGAACCCACATCGGCGCTGGATCCTGAGAAAGTCGGCGAGGTTCTGACACTCATTCAGGAGATTGCCGCGAACGGGCAAACGATGATTATCGTGACTCATGAAATGGAATTCGCCCGCCAGGTCGCTTCCAGAGTGGTGTTTATGGAAAACGGCGAAATCGTGGAGCAGGGGCCGCCGGAGCAGATTTTTGGCGCGGCGTTACACACGCGCACACAGGCGTTTCTTGCCCGACTCCGCTTCCACGCCTGAGGCTAATGTAATGAATCCACAACCGTTATTGCGTTCCGACGATCTGCTATTGATTGTGCCGAAATTACTGGAAAACCTGCCGATCACCCTGGGGATCACGCTGGCCTCTTTGTTGCTCGGTCTGGCACTTGGTCTGGTCGCTACTGTTTTGCAGTTTAGTCGCTCATCGTTATTGAGATGGCTGGCAAAAGCATATACCGATGTGCTGCGCGGTGCGCCGCTGGCGCTGTTAATCCTGCTCTTTTTCTTCGGCGGGAAACTGATTCTCTCAGCGCTGGAACTTCCTGCGCTACTGATTAGCGATACGACTTTTGCCATCTTGTCTATTTCCGTCGGCATCAGCCCTTATTTTGCCGAAATGATGCGCTCGGCCTGGAACGCCGTGGATGTCGGACAAAAAGAGGCGATACGCAGTTTGAATATTCCCTGGCACATTGGTATTGCGCGCGTTATTTTTCCGCAGGGGCTCATTATCGCTATTCCCAATTTCGGCAATCTGTTAATCAATCTGGTGAAGATGACATCACTGGTTAATATCATCGGTATTGTCGATATTTTTGGTCGCGCACAAAAAATCTCGCAAAACAGTTATGGTGCAAAGCAGGTCGCGGCGTTTATTAGCGTCATTCTCATCTACTGGTTGCTTAACATGATTATCTTTTATCTCACACGTCGTATTGAGAAAAAGTATCAATATTTACTGGAGTAAAAGACGACTATGTTTAGCATCGATTTTATCCGGGATAATTTCACCTTTATATTAAGCGCGCTACCGGTCACGTTACTGATCACTTTTTTATCGTTACTATTTTCAACGTTATTAGGCGGTGTTTTTGCCTGGGTGATTATTGGCAATGTGCCGTACGTGAAATATCTGGTGCAGGTGTTTATCTCTTTCGGGCGCTCTATCCCCATGCTGGTAATGCTCTATTTTGTCTTTTATGTCTGGCCGTGGATTGCCAGCGGGCTTTGGGGCGGGCCGCAGGATACGCCGTTTAGTTACAAACTCTCACCGCTGGTGGCCGCCGTAACTGCTTTTTCCGTGGTGTTTAGCGCCTACTTTGCCGAGACTTTTCGCTCCGCGTGGAATGCCGTGGAAAAAGGGCAACGCGAGGCCGCATGGTCGATAGGGCTGAGCGGCTTTACCCAGTTTCGACGCATCATTTTTCCGCAGGCGGCGGTATCCGCGCTACCTAACTACACCAGCGTCCTGATTGATCTGATCAAGGATACGTCACTGGTTTATACCATCACGGTGGTGGATGTGATGGCAAAGGCGAATATCGCTGCGGCGCGCGGTTTTCACTATGTGGAGGCCTATTGCATCGTACTGTTTATTTATATTGCGCTCTGTCTGGTCCTTACCTGGATATTGCGACATATCGAAGTGCACCTCAGTAACCGGTGGAAAAACCCTGCACGTAAAGTGGTTCCATCTCATTCATTTTGGGAAAAGAAATATGTTCAAAAATAAGGTGTTGTTGGTAAGTTCACTGCTCCTGGCAATGAATATAACGGTGGCGCAAGCGGTCGAAAAAAGCCCTGATGCGCAAACTGTTGAAGTGGTGGTGAATGCAAACGGGTTCCCGTTTAGCTTTGTAGACGATAACAATAATATTACCGGTTACGACGGTGAGTTATTAAAGGTCATTGATCAGAAGCTCACCAACTATAAGTTCCATTTTAATGCGGTCTCCCGCGATGCGATGATTGTCGGTCTGTCCACCGGCGCATACACCCTTGCTGCTGACCATTTTTATCTGACAAAAGAGCGTGCGGCGCAATATGCCTACTCCGGCCAGCCTTCGGGCATCAGCGACCTGCGTTTAATTGTGCGTAACAATGAAAACGACATTCATACGCTGGCCGATCTGGCGAGCGGCAAGAAGAAACTGGTGCCGATTCATACATCCGATGCGCGTTATACCGTGATTGATAACTACAACAAAAAGCACCCAGGCCAGCAAATCAATCTACAGCCGAACGGTGAGCAGTCTGCGGCGGACATTTTCAAAGCCGTTGCTTCTGGTGAATATGATGCGGCTATCTATCCGATTGGCGCCTTACTGGCGTTAAACAAAGCGCTGAATCTGAACCTGAAAGCCTCCGAGTCTGTCGGCCTGTTCCCTAACGTCTATCTCTACAAAAAGAGTGCTGACCCGAAACTGATCAAAGCCATCGACACGGAGCTGGAAGCCCTCAAAAAAGATGGCACGCTCGCCGCGTTGTCTCGCAAGTGGTATGACGAAGACGTTTACGGCCTGCCGGGTGCAGAGAACGTCAAAGTGAACACCGACTGGGAATAATCATTCAAGGGGAGTGCTGTCTGATGCGTACAAAACAGCCCGCTTCGGCGCATAACGCGCCGACCCTGGACGATGAGGTTACCCTGGCATTGCGTGCCATCACCGAAAAGCGCGCTGCCACGCTGGGTTATCTGCTTGATGAATCCCGACAACGCAGTCAACCCGATGATTATGCGCGTGACGCAATCCGCCGTTATGGGCGTGATATCGGGCATTCCGTGCGTGCGAAGATGCGTCATGGCGATGACTTGCAAGAATTTGCCACGGTATTTACCGGTGGGCTGGAATCGCAGGTTTACGAAATGGAGACCGTTTCGGCTGGCCCGTCAGAGTTTATTGTTCTGTTCCACTATTGCCCTTACGTCAATTGCTGGCGTCAGCAGGGGCGAGATGCCCGGCAGATTGAGACGCTGTGTGATATCTGCATGGAAGGGGATCATGCGTTAACCGATGCGTTCGAGGGCATACAGTTAACGGTTGAAGCCGCGCTGGCGCGGGGTGATGCTGCCTGCCGCCTGCGTTTCTACCAGACTCAGGAGGCGTAATGACCACATTAAAATGGGACCATGCCGTGCAGTTTGTTAACCAGCCGCAAGAGGCCATCGCCATCTTTACGGGGCAGAGGCTCAACGCGCTTGCCGGTGGGCGTCACCCTGGCTGGGGAACCTGGAATGCACTCAGCTATTTTGGGCTGACCTATATTGAATTTCTCGCCATCGCTGATCAGGCTGAGCTGGCGTCGGCACAGACCGATTTTTTGCTCTCCCGCGATGCGGCGCACCTGTTGCCGGAAAACCAGGCACTACATCGGGTGGCGCTGCGCACGGATGATATTGACCAGACGCATGCGCAATTGCGCAGCAAAGGATTACAGGTCTCGCCGATAGTCGATGGCCAGCGTAACGACCCACAGGGCAATGTGATTAGCTGGCGCATCTTCACCATCGATGGGGATTTTAACGGCCTGCCTTATCCCTTTATTTTGCAATGGGGTGAGGACGATAACGCCCGGCTGGCGCGGCTACGTGCTCAGGGGCTCGACAGGCCACATCCCGCAGGCGAAGTGACATTACAGAGTGCCATTTTTGACGTGCAGGATCCGCAGGCCGCGCGAGCACACTGGCATAAGTTGTTCGGTTTCAACGAATCGCCGGAGGGGCTGGCGGTGGGCGAACAGCGTTTTATCTTTCGCCAGAGTGCGGCTAATCGGTTAGTTGAACTGGTCTTTAACGTCTCTGACCCGGCGCTGAAAGGCCATCGCTTTCATGTAGGTAACGGCGAATATCGCTTTCAATAAGGAGAGGCGGCTCATGGCAAAAGTCCATTTTATTGGTGCCGGGCAAATGGCGGAGGCGATTATTCGTGCCTCTCTGGCTGCGGGAACACTCCGTTCGCAGGATATTTCGCTTGAGGATATCGACCCAAACCGTATTGCACTGCTCACTGAACGTTATGGTCTGACGCCGGAGCGGCAGAACGGGCAACGGCTACACGAGGCTGCGCTGGTGGTTTTGGGGATCCGTCCGCAGGATGATTTAGCAAGTGTCGCTGCGCGTATTCAGCCTCATCTTTCTGCCACAACGACGGTGGTCTCTCTGATTGCCGGGGTGACATTGCGCCAACTGGAAGCGGCGTTAGGCACGGGAAAATCCATTGCCCGCGTTATCCCCAATACGCTTACCGACACCGGGTTTGGCTACAGCGGGGTGGTTCTGAATGCGCAGGCGAGCGCCGAACAGGTGGAACCTTTTCTCAATGGCTTTGGCAAGGTGCTCTATCTGCCGGAACGGCTTATCGACATCTTTACCGGCTTCGGTGTTGCCGGGCCGAACTACATTTATTACTTTATCGAGTCGTTTACCGACGCGGGCGTTCTGGCCGGTCTGTCGCGTGCGCAGGCAAGCGAAGTGGTGCTCGAAAATCTGCAGGGCGCGGTAGAGATGCTGCGCCGAAGCCAGAAACATCCAAGACAGCTTCTGGATATTAACAATTCGCCGGCAGGCGTCGGGATCCATGGGTTGTATGAGCTTAACAACAGCGATTTTGCCGCAGGCCTGCAACGCAGCGTGCTGGCGGCGGTGAAACGTACCCGAGAGCTGGGTGAGGCACATTAAACGTAATCAGGAGCGATCGCTATGAAGAAAAAAAACACATTAATCCTCGCCGGGCTGCTCTGCGTGATGGGGGCATTGAGCACATCTGCGACCTGGGCTGTTACGCCTAAGTCCCCGATTGCCTGGGGGGAGCGCTGGAAAAAATTACCGCGAACGCCTGCTCCTGTTGCCGCGCTGAAACCGGCGTATGCCAGCGTCAACGGTATACAACTCTATTACGCAACGACCGGAGAGGGGAAGCCGGTGGTGTTACTCCACGGCGGTCTGGCTAATTCCGATTACTGGGGCCTGCAAGTTGCCGCGCTGGCAAAAGATCATAAGGTTATCGTGGTCGACAGTCGGGGGCACGGGCGCAGTACGCGCGACGAACGGCCTTACAGCTACGACTTAATGAGTGATGATGTAGTGGCGTTGCTCGATCACCTGAATATTCAGAAAGCGGATATTGTCGGCTGGAGCGACGGGGGGATTATTGGTATCGATCTGGCGATTCGCCACCCCACACGAGTGAACCGTATTTTTTCCTTTGCCCCTAACACCAAAACCAGCGGTGTGAAACCGGATACCGAGAAAAACCCGGTCTTTGCCAGCTATATCGAGCGGGCGGGCAATGAATATCGCAAGCTTTCCAAAACCCCGGACCAGTATGATGCCTTTGTCGATCAGATAAGCCATATGTGGGCAACGCAGCCCAACTGGAGCGATGAGGATCTTAAGAAAATCTCCAACCGGGTACTGATTGTCGATGGCGATCATGACGAGGCCATTGTGCGTGAGCACCTGGAATATATCGCCAATACGATCCCGAAAGCCGGATTGCTGATATTGCCGAACACCAGCCACTTCGCCTTTATTCAGGCACCGAAGGAGTTCAACGAGGCCATCCTGAACTTTATCGATTACAAGTGATATTCAGGCCGGATAACCGGCCTTATTTTATTTCCTTCTGAGTACTGACCTTCCACTGCTGCCTGTTGAGCCCACTGAACAAAAAACTATGGTTTAACAAAACGTTGCCGATAACAGTTTCACTGAGACTCTATGAAAAGGGAAAAGGTATAAATGAATCTGGCAACCTTTCTTGGTAAACAGGTGCTCGGCATATTGGCGGGTTACCAGCAGGACAATGTGGTTATTCATGTTTGTGGTGTTTTTATTCAGTCGGATAACAGCCTGCGGGTTTACTTCCCAAAAGGACATACGTTTTCGGCAGGGGATTTCGTTACCCTGCATCTGGATAACCGTTCGGGCGTTGATGAGTTCGATGCGGAAATCAGTGTATATCGCGCCTCGTATAAAGGCCGTGTTATCAGTCAGGAAGAAGACTGGGTGGTTGTCGCGCCACGGGAATGTCAGTTGATTCACGGAATGAGCGTCGTGCTTGAGATCCGGGAAGAGGGATATCAATTCCCGGCTGACAACAGGCCCGAACTGCCTGTGCCATTCACCACGCTGCGCAATATGCCTGAACCTGAATCAAAAGATGCGGTGAATAAAGTTGGCGTATTGATTACCATGGCCAACGAGCAGCCGCACACCACGGTGCTGGCGTTTTTATCGTCCGTCGATGATGATATTTTCCTCATTACCTTCCCGCAGATGTTCAAATCCAGGCTGCTAAAACGTAATCCACATTGTTTTTTTGCCATGGATGAACGTGCCCACTATACGTTTGAGCGGGCGATTGAATGGAACTACACCATTGTGGAAGGCGAGGCCTCTCTGGTGCCATCAGATAGCCCACTCTATGAGACCATTCGGGAAGCATTTATCCGCAAAAATCCCTGGGAAATGGGCTTCTTCCTGCAATCGGATGTTGAGATGTACCACATCAAACGTCGACAACTGGTGTGCTCGGGTTCAAGAGGAACGTTGCGCTAGTTTTGCGATGTTGTCATCGGGGTCTGAAAGCGCGAACACTTTCAGGCCTGTCCGGGGAAGAGATGGGCTTTTGCGTTATGTGCTAAGGGCGTACTGCGATACAAAAACGACGGTATACTCATCGGACGCGTCGATATTCCCTTCTGATAGCAGGGCGCCATGACCCCGATAAAAACGCTTTGTTTGTGTATTCTTTGCATCATTCTGCTCTCTCTTATTGCCAGTCTCGTTCAGGCGATGCACCAACGTGAGTCGCGGGGGCAGGAAGGGTGGTGGGCCGCCAGGCGTGATTCTTCTGGCATGGCACCCGATGCCCGGCAAAATGCCCAACTGGCGATTGTTCAGGTTTATGCCGCGCCGACATGGGGCTGGAAAGGCGTGGTGGCCGTGCATCCATGGATTGTGTTTAAGCGTGCGGGTGACACGGAATACAACCGCTACGAGGTTGTCAGTTGGGGGGGCGGCGAAAAAGTGCGGCGTAACCGCAACGCGCCGGATGGCTACTGGTTCGGGGCGAAACCCCGCCTGCTTGTTGAACACCGTGGCGCGCAAGCCGAGGCGATGATCCCGCAGATTGAGGCGGCCATCGCCTCATACCCGTGGCCGGATACCTATCACGTCTGGCCCGGTCCAAACAGCAATACGTTTATTGCTCATATCGGCCGTGCCGTGCCTGCTTTGAAACTGGATATGCCCGCTAATGCGGTGGGCAAAGATTTTCGCTCGCTGCGCAACCTCATCGGTTTACCCCCGTCCGGGCGCGGTATACAGGTGTCGCTGCTGGGTATCGCGGGCATCACCCTGGGTGCCGAAGAGGGATTTGAACTTAACGTCCTTGGCCTGAGTATGGGGCTGGATTTCACGCCGTTGCGGTTGCGGCTGCCGTTTATTGGAGGGGTGGGGCGCGATAATCTGCAAAACAGTGAGCCGTAAGGCGCCAGGGACGCCAACAAACGTTGCCTGTCTCCAGCCTATCGCCAATTTTTACAGATAGACTTTAGAGTCATTTTCAAAGTGCTTCCTCCCGATAACCATTTGGGATTTTACAGTATTGATGTTTCCGAACGCGGCAATGATACAAGCCTCAAACAACAATCAATGGCAGAGGCTTCTCCGTTGTTTAACCATTAAGTAAAAACCAGAGAAAGTATCTACATCGGCATCATGTCGTCATGTTTTCCGTAAGTACTGTTTACTGTTAATGACATGCCTTCCCTGTTTGAACGACTCGCCACAGCGCGGCGCCATCAATTACATCAGGAAATGGTATTGGACCCGGAAAGCAGGCGTGGACTAAGCCTTAGAGTAATAAGCGTTATGGATTTCACAGTGGAAAGCCGGGAAAAGAACCTTAATGCGGGTCTGGTAAAATTGATGGACTCTGATAAATGATTTTTTCAAGGACTCATAAAAACTGAGGTTCTCACACCAATCGTTTTCCTGCTTGCTAGTATCAAAATATCGAGAGGTTTTTGATACCGAAAGTCATTACAAGCACCAGACAATGCACGGAACAACTTGACATATAGTAAATTCACTCGGTTTTTTAAATAGTTATTGGGGTTGCAATATAGCATGTTTCTATTTGAGATAATTACGCATAAAACTATATCATAGCGTAACATATTGAGGGTTGTGTGACATTTAAGTTAAGGTAAATCTATAATATAGAGTTTGGCTAATATTTATTTTAGTCATACTGTAAGAGCGCTTAAGTTATTTATTTTAAATATATTAAAATAAGACTTTTCTTAAAGTGGTGTTTTTTTCTTCTTTGATTCAGTGGTTTTTTAGTTCTTTTTTAGCTTTTATAGGCATTATAATTCCTGGCCATAGATCATGGTTTTATTATATCGCGGAGGGTGTATGGAGATCACCGGTTCTGTAGGCATGGGTTGTGTGAATAATAGAAATGATGTTTTGGCAGTACAGAATGCATTAAAGAAAAAAGCATTTCCGGAGTTGGCTGTTGATGGAATCATAGGCCCGCAAACAATCTCGGCTATCAGAACGTTTCAACGCAAATTTTTGCGCCAGCCGGATGGAATCATCTCGGTTGGCGGAACTACTGCGCAGCATCTATTTTCTGGTACAGCTGATTCTGCGAATCTTCTTCCTGTAGATATGTCAGGTGGGCTGATTGTTAGTCAAGGGCAAGTCACTTTTGATGCCGAAGGTAATGATAACCCGGCAAGTATCTATTTTAGTCGTGTGCTACACTGGCCTGGTGGATTGTCAGGCGTTACAATTGGTAGAGGCTATGATATGAAAACCCGCAGTGAAGGGATTGTTTATGCCGATCTCATTCAGGCAGGTGTGGATAGACAGATGGCAACATTGATGTCAAAAGGTAGTACCCTGTCGGGAAACAATGCACGAAAATTTGTCCATGAAAATAAGACAATCTGTGGGGCGATAACCCGAAATATGCAAGTTAATTTATTTAATAATATTTACCCACAATACGTCAGCAGTGCACAGAGTTATTATAATAAGTATAAAGATGATACCTGCGTCTCGTGGAACGATATGAAAGATATTTTAAAAGAAATCATCATTGATATGCGCTTTCAGGGTGCATTGCGAGACGATGATATCGCCTTTTTTGGTCAAAATGATATTGATGTTGTTATCCAGCTTATTGAGTTGACGCCACGGATCCGTAAGTATGAGAATGGTCGTCATCGCGCAGATTATTTACGTAAAGGAATGTAGCATGAAGATGTTGTTTTTGTTCGTGGGTATTGCGTTCAGTTTTCCGGTCTTAGCCAATACAACTGCAACCAGACAGGATGCGCCTGTCATCGCTAAAGATATTGCGGCCTGCTACGGTACGCAGGGAGCAGGTATCTGCCTGCAGTCTCTAGTGGATAAAGAAAAAATAAAATATAACTTGGCCTGGCAGAGTCTCACGGACAGCTTAACCAATGTCGAGAATAAACAGCTATTGCTTAAAGAATTGACCGAAGGCAAACAGGCTTGGGAATCGGCATTACCGCATGACTGTCAGGCAAAAGGTTTGCTTAATGACAAAGATAGCCCGGCATTTAACGATGCTCTGTCCGAATGCCTGGCAATCGGTTATGCAGCGCGTACGGATTTCTATAACGGCTTTAATATTCTGGATGAGAGATCTCAGCAGAAAAAACTGCTGGAAAAAATTCTAAAAGAGAAACAAGAGAAGAAAGAGAATAAATAATAGAGAAACCGAAATGTGCGAGTATGCAGGCAATGAAACAACTCGATCTTGCTATGTTGAGCTTAGTCCGACGGATTTTTCATTTCGTGCTTGAACTTGCCGAAGCGTTAGACGGATGCCACGCTTTTTCACTTATGAGAGTGCTGGCACCGTTTAAACAGGAGTTAAATGAATTATTTGTTATCGATATGAACAGTCGAGTAATATTATGCTTAATATTCTGCATTGTTCTTAATAATAGTGCTTCGTTTTCCTTTCTATATCTCAACCACTCATGATATAGCCTCATTTCAGAGGGTGCTTCCTGTGGATTAACACAATTGTTAGACAGGGGCTTAGCCTTTTGCGTTATTTTTTATCTTTATCAATGAGATTTATACATATGTTTCCTCTGTGACGCGTAGTAGTATTGAATACGATTAACTAAAAGTATTTGGCAACGGGGCTGTGATGCTAAGAGATAATTTTAACGATCTGTTCTACTTTATCGTTGTTGCCCGTGAACGCAGTTTTACTCGAGCAGCAGCAAAATTGGGATTATCTCAATCGGCATTGAGCCATTCAATCCGTGGGCTTGAAGAGCGCCTGAAAATACGTCTGTTAACCCGTACTACCCGCAGCGTCGCGCCTACGCAAGCCGGTGAGCTTTTAATTAATAGTATTGCGCCACGCTTTGCGGATATAGAAAACGAATTGATCATGTTGAGCAGCATGAGTGAGAACATTGCCGGGAATATCCGCATTACGCTCGGTGAGCATGCGCTGCAATCTACCGTCTGGCCCGCGCTGAAACCCTTTCTGCAGACATATCCGGATGTGCATGTGGAACTGGTAATCGATAACACGCTGACCGACATCGTCAGCGGGCGTTTCGATGCGGGGGTACGTCTGGGCGAGCAGGTGGCCAGAGATATGGTCGCGGTGCGTATCGGGCCGGACTGGCGGATGGTGGTGGTGGGTTCGCCCGACTATTTTTCTCGCTACGGTAAACCGCAAACGCCCCATGATTTGCAGCACCACAACTGCATCAATCTGCGCCTGCCGACTCTGGGAGGCTTATATGCCTGGGAGTTTTCAAAAAACGGTCAGCAACTCCGCGTCAAAGTCGAAGGGCAGCTTACGTTTACTAACCTGTCCTCCCGTCTTGATGCCGCTTTGTCTGGTATGGGGTTAGCCTTTGTCCCGGAAGATTGCGTCAAACAAGATATCGCTGATGGGAAGTTGCTCACTGCCCTGGACGAATGGTGCGAACCCTTTCCGGGATATTACCTTTACTATCCCAGCCGCAGGCAGCATACCCCGGCCTTTGCCCGGTTAATTGAAACCTTGCGCTATCGCCAGTAAGCGGTGCGATGGGGAAGACGCTTGCCGTCTGCGGGAGTCGACCATAATCCCCACTCTCAATATTGCATTGCCGCTTACACACAGTTTAAAAATAGTTACAACATACTATGATTACGGACTGCCTCGCCATCCATTGACCCTTTATCCGGGAAATGCCGTTTCTGCAGATGATTGCCGTCACGTTTGTTTAAAGATTACTACGCTTATTAAGAGTGATCTGCTTCTCAGGAAAGCTTCAAAAATTTATGTTTTGTTTAATGTGGGAACAGTAGTGTTTACCACCATTAAATAAAGACCTGACAGTAGACAGTGACGTTTATTTCAGGATGGCAAATGTATTATGAGGTGGTAGATGTTAAGGCTATTCATTGTGTGCTGGGCTATTGGGTGGGCAGCTTTCGTCCCGACTGATGCAGAGGCGGTCATTTACGGCGAACAACGGATAGCGCAATGGTGGGACGGGTTTAAACAAGATGTGACCGAAACCTGGGACCATCCACAGAGTTATGATCTCTATTTACCTTTTCTCACCTGGCATAACCGCTTCACCTACGACAAAGAAAAAACGGACCGCTATAACGAGAGGCCGTGGGGCGGCGGTTTTGGTGTGTCCCGCTATAACGCCGATGGAAACTGGAGCTCATTGTATGCCATGGCGTTTAAGGACTCCCACAACAAATGGGAGCCCATTATCGGCTACGGCTGGGAAAAGGGCTGGTATCTGGATCAAAACCGTGATTTTCGTCTGGGGCTTGGTTTGACGGCAGCGGTGACCGCGCGACAAGATTTCGCCAATTATGTTCCTTTGCCTGTCGTGCTGCCGCTGCTTTCTGCAAGTTATAAACAGGCCAGCGTGCAATTTACCTATATTCCAGGCACTTATAATAATGGCAATGTCCTCTTCGCCTGGTTCCGCTACGGTTTTTAACCGCAGGCAGATTACGCAAAAGGATGAGAGTCGTGCATGTGATCACTGCAACTTGTGGGAGAAAGCGCCCGTGTTTATTGGTATGGCGATAAACACGGGCTTTGACGCATAACCGATTGCTGCGCAAATTTCGACACATTGTTGACGTTGCATTGCGCTATGGAATGTTATTTTATAACAGTTAATGGCGGTTGCGGGCTGCCGGCATGTAGCGACTTATCAAAATGACGTCTTCCTTTTGAGGGCAATACCCTATGAAAATCAGTCAGATTTTAGCGATTTCATTGTCGGTTGTTTCTGGTAGTGCGATGGCGTTTCAGGCGAAAGATAAAGATCCCGCTGAATTTTCCCGCCAGCAGATCCGTGGGGCAGAATTTGCTATCTATGATCAGGCCATCACTACGCAGGGAATGCCTGGCTTAAGCCTGGGGAGTTGCGCTGCCACACCGGTGAGCGGCTGTAATTGCCCGTTCTGCACTATGTTACGCAGCCAGCGCGTCTGAGTCTTTAAGGTGGATGCAGTTGGTTCAGGCGTGCCTGCCGCGTCTGAACCCTCAGCCTTAGACTGTCGCAATACCCTTCCTGCCAGGCAGTCGTTATCTTCAACACATACATGTACGGAAATATCGTCATCGTCTCATTTCCCGAGAAATCATTCCCGCGCTTTTACTACACAGCACATTGCGTCCCGCGTAATAAAATCGAGCCGCCTGTACTGAGCGATGGCATCGCTAAAATGGGAATTATCACTGACAAAGTCATGATGCGACATTGCCTGTTTTACACTTAACGGTCTCTTTAAATCGCCAGAACCCTGTTCCGCCTCACCCGGTTTGTTGAGGTAATATTTAAGACAGACCCTGTTCAATACGCTAAAAGGGAATGCCCGAAATGCTAACGGACGCCGGAATGAATATGGAGTGGTTGAACAGCTTGCTTGCCCATTTTGCATCGCACCCGGTGCAGATGTTCGCGCTGCTGTTTATGGTGGCGTTTAGCAAATCCACGGTGCTCATCTCCACCGTACTTCCCCCGGCGTCGGTGATGCTGGTCGCGGCGCTCTCCGCAAGCCATTTAAGCCTGCCGCCGATCATGGCCTGGCTGGCGGTCACCGCAGGGGCAACGCTCGGTTCGCTGGTGAGTTACCATCTGGGCTTACTGATGACCCATAGCGACCGTTTTCATCGCGTGACGTCCCGGCATGAGGAGACATTGCTGCGCGTTCGCAGCAAGTTACAGCGCAATGGCGCCGTGGTGCTGTTTACGTCCCGTTTTATCGCCTTGCTGCGCTATCTCGTTCCGCTGGCGGCAGGAATGCTGCGCCTGAATCCGGGCAAAGTTTATGGCATCTGCCTGTTTTCGTCTGCCATATGGGCCGCGCTGTTTGTCGGGTTAAGTGCAGGCATTAATCTGTTCCTGCCGCTACTTTTTTGATGCGAAGCGAAAGAGGTTCCGCTCCGCTCAGATTTACAAAGTCCAGGTGCCATCATACCCATTGTTCTGTACTGAGGGCATCGCTGGATACAACGGCGTGAAGTACTGCGTGAAGCGTTCGCCAGTGGCGGTTGCAACTGGCGAACCGGATTTCACGCTCAGACTATTGGGTAGCGAGAGGCGGGCGTACCGTTACGTGATGCGCTGAACAGCGCCAGACGCGCCTCTTCCCAACGCTGCCACAACTCAAGGTCTTCTACGGGTGGAATGGTCACTCGTTCACCCTGATCCAGGCCCGCCAGCGCCGCGTCCACCAGATTTTCGGTGGTCATTACCGACCCGGCTGGCAGTGAGTCCAGCGTCACGCCGGAGTGTCCCCAAATTTCTGTCGCCGTCGCGGCAGGCAAAACTGCCTGAATACGCACTGCGCTTTCGGCAAACTCCTCCTGCAAGCCACGGGTGAAATTCAGCACCCAGGCTTTGGTGGCGCTGTATACGGCGCTACCTGCCCGGGCGTGAAAGGCCAGTACAGACGCGATGTTGATGATGGTTCCACGGTTTTGTTCAACAAAGCGTGGCAGGGCCGCCAGCGTCAGGCGCATCAGCGCTGTGGTGTTGAGCGTATTGAGCGCTTCATGCGAATCGGCATCTGAGGAGAGAAACGGCGCGAGATTGGCGGCCCCGGCATTATTCACCAGCAGCTCGATGGCACTGTTTTGTCGTAACGTCTCTTCAACACGCTTAATGCCGTCTGTTTTGCTGAGGTCGGCAACCAGTGTCGTCACGCTGACGCCGTAGCGTTTTTCCAGCGCACTGGACAGCGCCTCCAGGCGGTCAGCGCGTCGCGCCACCAGCACCAAATCGTAATTGCGGGCCGCCAGTCTGTCGGCATAAACCGCACCAATGCCTGATGATGCGCCAGTGATAAGCGCGCTAATGCGTTGCGTAGCCATTCTCATACCTCGTTAAAACGAAAGGGGGATAAAAGGTTTCATAATGAAACTAAATCCAGCATGAGATATTTGGTTTTATAATGCAACCATTAAGCATGGCAAAATGTGCGATCTGCGATCGCCGATTATTAACGCGTTGATTTATCGATATCAGGATAGCGGGGCGCGATCTCGTCGGGTTGCAGGACGCGGCCATCTTCTGCCAGCAGTTGTAATTTTTGCAATGGCTGGCGGTGCCGGGCATCAACGAGCACTGTACCCTGTTCATCCCCGGCAAAAAGATGCTCATTGCCCCATTGCGACAGGGCAACCAGCACGGTTTGCAGAGCGCGGCCTTTTGCGGTCAACACATATTCCTGCCACGCGCTGCCATCGGAGGCGGGCTGCAATTGCAGGATATCTTCATCGACCAGCAACTTAAGGCGCGTGGTGAGCATATTTTTGGCGATACCCAGACTTTTTTGAAATTCACCGAAGCGTGTCATGCCACGCAGCGCATCACGCACGATCAATAATGACCACCAGTCCCCAACCACATCCAGTGAACGGGCGACGGGGCAGGAGCTGGCTTCAAGACGGGTACGTTTCATATTCACTCTCCGGTTAATGGTTTTATTATAAAACTACTGAGCCCCGCGGGAAAGCAATGTTGTGGCAGGCCACTTCTGTGCCGTAATTCACTGCAAAGCGTTACAAATGTGTCACACTTTCTCTTCACCACTATCAGGATGAGGAAATCAGGATGAAGCCGTCTACATGGACACTCGCGCTTGCCGCGCTGCTATCGTTCACCACAACCGCGCAGGCAGACACCGTGCCGCAGGGTTATCAGCTTGAACAAGTGCTGATCATGAGCCGCCATAACTTACGTGCGCCGCTGGCGAACAACGGTAGCGTGCTGGAACAATCTACCCCCAACAAATGGCCGGAATGGGAAGTCCCGGGCGGGCAATTGACCACCAAAGGTGGCGTGCTTGAGGTCTATATGGGCCACTACATGCGGGAGTGGCTGGCCGGGCAAAAACTGGTGACCTCTGGTGAATGCCCGGCACCGGGAACCGTTTACGCCTATGCAAACAGCCTGCAACGTACGGTTGCGACCGCGCAATTCTTTATCACCGGCGCGTTTCCTGGGTGCGATATTCCTGTCCACCATCAGGAAAAAATGGGGGCGATGGACCCGACATTTAACCCGGTTATCACGGATGGATCCGCCGAGTTTGGCGAGCAGGCGATTAAAGCGATGGAGGCGCAACATCAGCACGATGCGCTGGGTGAAAGCTATAAATTGCTGGAAAAAATTGTCCGCTATGACCAGTCACCTTCTTGTAAAGAGAAGCAGAACTGTTCACTGGCGACGGCCACCGATACCTTTAGCGCGTCGGTACAACAGGAGCCTGGGGTTTCCGGGCCGTTGAAAATCGGCAATTCACTGGTAGATGCTTTCACGTTGCAGTATTACGAAGGTTTTCCGTTGGATCAGGTCGCGTGGGGCGAGATCAAAACCGAGCAGCAATGGCGTTTGCTCTCGAAGATCAAAAATAGCTATCAGGATGCCCTGTTTACGTCACCTGATGTGGCGCGCAATGTGGCGAAACCACTGGTGAAATACATTGATAAAGCGCTAGTGACCGATGCGGCAAACACGCCGAAAGTGACCGTGCTGGTAGGTCATGATTCCAACATCGCATCGCTGCTGACCGCACTTGATTTTGCGCCATATCAGCTTCATGACCAGTATGAACGCACACCGATTGGCGGCAAGATCGTCTTCCAGCGCTGGTATGACAGCGAGCGCAAACGCGAGTTGATGAAAATCGAGTATGTCTACCAGAGCAGCATCCAGTTGCGTAATGCAGAGGTGCTGACCCTGAAAGCCCCGGCGCAACGCGTGACGCTATCGCTGAAAGGCTGCCCGATTGACGGTGAGGGATTTTGTCCGCTGGAGAAATTCAATGCGGTTGTGAGCGCGGCGGCGAAATAAAAGAATCCCCCGCGCAGGCGGGGGAGAGTCTTATCAAACGTTTTGACGCTCAATCGTTTGTTCACCCCAGAAGAGCGAATCTTTGTCGGTTTTTTCGAAGGCGCGAATCAGAACCTCATCGCTGCCTTCTTCCCAAATTTTTTCGGCCAGCGCCTCGTCGTAACCTGCAACCTCGAAGATCGCTTCGGCAATTTCCGGTGAGGTGTTGCGTAAGCTGGCCCATTCCCCAACGTGGTGGGCTTTTGTATCTTGATTAGGCATTCATCTCCTCCTGTGGAAGCTTAGCCGTTCAGTTTGACTGCCAGACCGGCAACATATTCACCCTGGTAACGGGCAATCGCCAGTTCTTCGGGGCTTGGCTGACGCGAACCGTCGCCCCCGGCGATGGTCGTTGCGCCGTAGGGGGTGCCACCGCGTACCTGAGAAACATCAAATAGCTCTTGCGCAGCGTAACCGATGGGCACAATGACCATGCCATGATGTGCAAGCGTAGTCCATGTAGAGGAAATGGTGTGTTCCTGGCCGCCGCCGGTTCCCGTAGAGCTAAAGACGCTGGCCAGTTTGCCGTAAAGCGCGCCAGAGGCCCACAGCCCGCCCGTCTGGTCAAGGAAGGTGCGCATCTGGCCGGACATATTGCCAAAGCGGGTCGGGGTACCAAAGATAATGGCGTCGTACTCGGCCAGCTCTTGCGGCGTAGCGACTGGCGCATTCTGTGTTTTCCCGCCGGCTTTCAAGAACAGTTCAGCGGGCATGGTTTCGGGTACACGCTTGATAACCACCTCTGCGCCTGACACTTTCTCTGCACCTTCTGCTATTGCATGGGCCATGGTTTCGATGTGTCCATACATGGAATAATAAAGCACCAGCACTTTAGCCATTTTCATCACTCCTCGTTTTGATGTTACCAGACGGCATTTTGCCGCGTTCACTTAAGCGTATGCCCTGGTGGGCAGAGTGCAAATTTGAACGTCATTTCCTTGATTGATAACAATTTGCCCATGGGCGTGTGGCGTTTGCGGTTAACGGCATTTCAAGCGCCGCGCTCTTTCGTTGCCCATGTTGCTCCCGGAAATAAAAAAGCCCCAACACCGGGGGATGATGGGGCGAACACAATGTCAAGTTGGTTTACTTACCGCCACCGCTCAGGTTTCCCACCTTTGCGGTTTCGATGTGTCAATTCTACTTAAAGTGTTTATTAAGTCAATTAACTATCATTGATTTGTCATTTTGAAGTCATTGATATAGTCTTTTTGATGTCTTTTTTTACTGCTTAGGCATCTGAAATTCGAACTTGTCTAATGTGAGATCGCCTGCTTTCTGAATCGCTTGTGAAAGCTCGGCATAGAATTTTTCGAGACCGTACTCTTTGATTTGCAATAAGGTGGTTTGAATCGGTGCGCAAAAAACGTCAGCGTGACCAGCCGCAACTTTTTTATTGTTCGGCGGTAACTCACCCGTAATCGCTTTAAACCAGGTTCTTGTTGCGCCTTTGAGCGGCGTCGGTGCTTTACTGATGTCATCCTGGCCGATTAACACTTGCATGGTCGGGAATTGATTAGCGAGGACGGCATCCGAGAGATGTGAAAAGAACTGACTGAACATTTCAAAAGAATTCAGGTCATGCACTTTTGGCTGAGTCGATAACCTGTTTTTATTGCCGATTCTACTTGCGGATGGTTGAGTGTTAATGGCCGGCGCTCTGGCGTTAATGGTATCCAGTTGGAGATTAAACAGCAGATCGCAGTGAACTCTTCGCTCGTTGACATCGGTAAATCTTTCGAGGAACTCTTTAATAAACTGCACAATCGTCTGGTCGTGCATTTCTTTGTTTTTAAGCCATGTCTCACGCATAAATTCACCTGGCTCCGGGTACCAGTCAGGTGTCTTCGTGAGAGGGGGCTTAATCTTGCCTTTGCCATCAAATTCGATGAACTCTTTACCATCACCAAACGCAAAACAGCAATTTTTGAAATCGGGCATTAACTGACCATCGCGGAAAGCAATGGCGCCTTTAATCCAGTGAACCAACTCAGGGGTAATTGAGTAGGTGGTATCTTTTGAATCACGCAAAACATGACTAAGATCGGCTGGGGTTTTTAAGCCTGGGTCAATACCCGAAATTTCAAGAAAGATGTGTGCCATTTATAAGTTCCTTGTAGGTTTACCAGGCCACTATAACAAAGATGTTACTTTTCGACCAGTGAAGGGTAAGCCTGGAAATTGTGAAAAAAGATTACGTCTCGTTTTCCACAAAAAAGTGATGCACCAAGATTAATGAAAGTCATCACAATGGAACTAAAACAAACGTCTTTTCGTTACACATTTTTACTGGCGGCTTCGTTGTAAGCGCTGGCTGCTTCCTCAATGGTGTCAAAGGTGCCCAGCGCTTTTAATTTGCCATTAACCTGAATATGTGCCCGAAAACGAGAACCTCGCTGAGTTACCCCTTTCACACCTAATTTGTTTCTTTTTCGATGCTGACGGTAAGCCTGACTTGCTGCGCCAGCAGACTCGCGCAGATTGGCTATCCGGTTATCTCTTTCGCCACGCTCATTTAACCTCACACAACAGTGGTCAATCAAATCTGGTAATACGCCTTTCTCCAGCCACCATATCAGGCGGTGCGTGCGATAAAGGTTCTTCTGGAATCGAAAGCGTCGATAGCCGTTATGTACCAATACGCCTATTTCATCGCCGATTTTTACGCGTTTACCCGGGCTGACGGCCCAAAATACGCGGCCTTGTTCAGCATCGTATCGGATTAGCGGTTTGAGTTTAATGAAGGCTGCAATCTCATTAGCGATTTTCTGTTTCACACATTCATCCCTGTCAGCAGACATCTATAAAGTCAGGATAACCAGCTCAGAACAACCAATATGGCGATGATGACGCAAAAGGCTTTAAACGTCTTACGTGACTCGGCGTAAGCGGGGTTCGTAACTGTGGTTCTGGTTTTGCCGCGCATTCTTCAATACTCTGAATGGATAAATGTCGGTTAATTTTTTTGCTCATTCCGACAAATAAAAAGGCTGCAAAAAAGCAGCCTTCAGTAACGGGGAAGGATTTAATGCAAATATCCCTGAACCACACGATTTTTCAGAAGGGCAACCTTACCCGATTTGTACAACACCACCTGATAAAACCCCTGAGAATAAACATCACTTGTTTCGCCATGTTCATCCCGTGCTGCGGGTTTATCATCAATATAAACTTGCTGACCATCGATCCTGACGGTGACCCCATATCCTTTAACGGTCCGTGTCGCAGGTGCGGTATTGATATGGCAGTTGGGGATCTGTTTTTGCTGACCGGGGGTGAGGGCTATGCCTGCGTCGATAAAACGCCTGAGATCGTCGCAGGAAATAGTGTCCCGGTTTTTATGTGCCGCCTGGGCGAATTGCGTTGAATCATGATGATGTTTATATCCCGCCGCCGATTCGACAGGGTAGAGCGCCTGAGCATTACGCATCGCCTGCGCTTGCGCCTGGGCGTTGATGCCGTTTTGACGGTTCTGTTCAGCGACATAGCATGCATCGCGTGAAATGCCCTGGGCCTCGCAATCATTCATACGTTGCGCAGCGCTTGTGCATCCTGCCAGAAAGGCCACCGGAACAAGTAAAAATAACTTTTTATTCATTATAATCAATAACCTTGCTAATTATATTAAAGGGTGGCGGTGTTCATTCTTGTGTTGCGATACCCGCCAGGGCTTTGTCGCAGCACCATCACGCAATGCCTGCGCCTGTAATGGTTTGGCATGCGCAACGTTCAGTACTGGCGCCGCGAAAACAGTCCGCGGAATGGCACTTAACGGCAGTTGAATATTTGTTCATGAGAAAGCAGTTTTACGTTTTTAAAGTCATCAATATGTCTTTTAATGTCGTGCATTCTAGTCTTTGGCTTTGTTTGGTCAAGTCTTTTTGTTGATTATTTTTATTGTTATTTTAAGGCTTGGTTAAGTCAGTGATTTGAAAGGGTGTGGCTAGTCTGCAGTATCACCTGAACGTTTGATGTCTGTACCATTCTTTGGATGGCTGAACAGTATCGGTTTGCGTGACATCACGTTTATATCTGCGGGTGAAAGCGGAGGGGAGGTATATCGTTGATTATTCTCTCATTAATTAAATTTACCTGGCTTGTTGCAATTTGACACATTTTAAACGCAGCCGTTTTTTTAAAGCATAAGAGCGGCTTATCATTTTGCTGCTTAAAAAATCAACGATTTGCCCGATTTCCTGTTGCAGGATATTACGATTCACTGGCTGATTAACCTTGCTCTACTAAGCTTAGTTTCACGTGGCGAAGACATCGGTACATTGATGTCGCCGCGCGGTGAAAGAATCCTCTTTTACTGAATGCAGTATGATGTCTAATGTTTCACACAACCGGAGGTCAGAAATGGCAAACCATCGTGGTGGTTCAGGTAATTTCGCTGAAGACCGTGAAAGAGCATCAGAAGCAGGTCGTAAAGGTGGCCAGCATAGTGGGGGTAATTTTAAAAATGACCCACAACGTGCCTCGGAAGCTGGTAAGAAAGGGGGCAAAAGCAGTCACGGTAGCCGCAGCAGCTAGTTCTCAAGTGTTGTGGTAACGGTTCATCCTTTTGACCGTCACCGTCTGCTCGCCGCCGGGTTTTGCCCGGCGGTTTTTTTTGAGTTGAAGAAATAGGCCGCAGGTCGCAAACTAGACGGTTTCCGTTAACCGGTTTGCAACATGCGTACCTCGCGATTCCAGTTCTCCGTTAAACCTCAGGAAGCGCTCCTGATCCTCATCACCATGTTCTGGGGTGGGACATTCCTTGCCGTGCAATATGCGGTCACTATGAGCGGCCCGTTCTTTTTTGTTGGCCTGCGCTTCGCGACGGCCGCGCTGGCAGTGGCGTTACTCTCCTTTAATGTCCTCAAAGGTATCACCTGGCTTGAAGTTAAAGCCGGTGTCGCCATCGGTGTGGCGATTGCGCTGGGATACAGCCTGCAAACCTGGGGGCTACAGTCTATTCCCAGCAGTAAATCGGCGTTTATTACTGCCATGTACGTCCCGCTGGTGCCGTTGTTGCAGTGGTTATGTCTGGGACGTATACCGGGGCTGATGTCCTGCATTGGCATTCTGCTCGCTTTTATTGGTCTGATTTTGTTGGCCGGGCCGGATGGCAACATGCTGGCGTTGGGGAAAGGCGAAATCATTACGCTGGTAGGCGCGGTGGCGATTGCCGCTGAGATCATTTTGATTAGCGCCTGGGCCGGGAAGGTGGATGTGCGTCGCGTCACCGTTGTGCAACTGCTGACAGCTTCGCTGGTGGCGTTCGCGGCCATGGCGCCGGCCGGAGAATCCCTTCCGGATATCTCGCCAACGCTACTGGGGCTGGCAGCGGGGCTGGGCATTTTCAGCGCGATTATCCAGGTCACCATGAACTGGGCACAGCGCAGCGTCTCGCCAACCCGCGCTACGGTTATCTATACCGGGGAACCGGTGTGGGCGGGTATATTTGGCCGTATGGCGGGAGAACGCTTGCCGCTGCTGGCTATTCTGGGGGGCGTGTTTATTGTCGTCGGCGTATTAGTCAGCGAACTGAAATTAAAAAAGAAAACGGCGCCGATGAAAGCGCCGGAAACGACGGCTGAACCGGAGTCCTGATCAGCAGGCCGGGCGCATCAGCGTGTGGTAATGACGATTAAACCACACCAGGCCCTCCGGGGCAGGGTGGTGGATGATGGCTTTAATCTCGCAAAAAAGAATATCGTGCGTCCCCACACTCACCACCTGATTGATATGGCAGTCAAATGAGGCCAGCGCCCCCTCCAGCCGTGGGCAGCCCGTTTCACCGGTTTGCCATTGCGCTGCGGCAAAGCGCTCCGCCATTGTCGTCTTCCCGCCAAATAAGTTCGACAGTCCCTCCTGACCTGCTGCCAGCGTATTTACGCACAGCGCCCGGTTATGATTAAACACCGGCCAGACCGACGCCGCGCGATTCAGGCAGACCAGAAGCGTAGGCGGTGAATCGGTGACGCTGCACACGGCACTGGCGGTAAACCCCGCCTGACCGGCTTCGCCATCGGTGGTGATAATATTGACCGCTGCCCCTACACAGGCCATGGCGTCGCGGAATGTCTGTTGATTAATCGCCATCATCACCTCTCAAATAAGCTGGCAAGCGTCGTTGAACGCCAGTCGCGGCAGGCGGCCATACAGCTTGCTGGCATCGCCATAGCCAATATTGACCAGCAGATTACTGCGCCAGGGGGTATCGCTGAAAAATGTCTTATCCACCAGCGCGCGGTCGAAGCCGGACATCGGTCCGGTATCCAGCCCTAAGGCCCGACAGGCAGCGATAAGATAAGCGGCCTGCATGCTGCTGTTACGAAACGCGGTCTCTTCTGCCAGTTGCGGGCTTGACGTAAACCAGCTTCGCGCGTCGCCATGAGGAAAGAGTTCCGGCAGTCGGTCATAGAATTCGGCGTCCCAGGCGACAATCGCGGTTACGGGCGCGCTGAGCGTTTTGGCCAGATTCCCACTCGATAATGCCGGACGCAGCCGCTCTTTGCCTTCCTCGCTGCGGATAAACACAAAACGTGCCGGGCTACAGTTGGCCGACGTTGGCCCCATTTTGACCAGTTCATAAATTTCGGCGAGTGTCGCATCGCTTACCGGTCTGTCCTGCCAGCCGTTGTGGGTGCGGGCGTCATAAAACAGGGTATTCAGCGCGCTTTGGCTCACGGCTTCACTCATAACAACTCCTTTTCGGCAATGGGCAGTAAGGTTTCCAGCCCGCTGAGTAACAGGGTATTAAAGGCGTCACTGTCGGTGACATTACAGGCGTGCCCCCCGCGTTCCATCAGCCGGATTTCACTATGGGGTAACGCGTCGTGCAGCGTTTGCGAACAGGTCCAGGGCACCAACAGATCGTCCCGTGAACAGATAATCAACACAGGGCAGCGAATCTGCGCTGCCGTGGCGCTAAAATCGGCGCGTTTCAGGGCGTTCAGGCGTCGCAGCAGGTTATGCTCGCCCTGAAAATGGGCCAGGGCGAGGGCTTCCTCCGCCTCCATGCGTGGCGCGTGCTCCTCCAGCCAGTCGGCGGGGTAGAGAAACAGCGGCTGCGCCTCAATCCATGCCTGTGCGCCGCCGGCCTGCAATAAGCGCTCGCGGACGTGAAAACAGCGGCGGGTGTGATCGCTCAGTTGTAGCCAGCCATTGACCAGGACCAGCGCGCTAATGCTATGCGGGTAATCCTGCGCCATTTGTAACCCGACCAGTGCTCCCAGCGCGTGGCCAGCCACGCAAAAACGGTCAATGCCCGCCTGTTGCAGGGCGCTCAGCAGTTCTGCGGCCATATCGGCGATACGGTAGCCATCCGGCAGTGTCGCCGGGTTATTGCCGGTGCCGCATTGATCGTAGCTGACCACCTGATACCGGGTTTGCAGGGCCGCCGTTTGCGCCAGCCAGTAGCTGGCATTGCCGCCAAGTCCGGCAATCAACACCACCACGGGTGCGCCAGCAAAGGGCGGTTCACTGAGGATCAGTTTCATGCAAACCTCACTTTGCGATATGCGCGACGGTGGCGATTTCAACCAGTGCCTCCGGCTTAACCAACCCGCACTGGATACAAAAACGGGCGGGTTTATCGCCGGGGAAGAACTCCGCATAAACTTCATTAATCGCGACGTAATTTTTCCAGTCGGTGATAAAAATACTGTTGAACGTCACGTCCTCCATCGAGCCGCCCGCCGTTTCGATAACGGTGCGGATCGTCTCCAGCACGTGACGGGTTTGCGCCTTTGGGTCGCCGGGGTAGACCACATTATTTTGCTTATCAAAGGGTAGCGTCCCGGAGACATAGACCACGCCATCTGCCAGCGTACCTGGCACAAACGGTGCAATCGGGGTGGTGGTTCCGGGGGGAATAATGACCTGTTTTGGCATGGTGTTCTCCTTAAGCAATTTTGACCCGAGGCTGAGGGGAAAGGGCGTTGCAGAATGTCCCGACATCGCTGACCCAGCCAAAGAACGTTTCGATGTTAAAAAGCGCGGCCTGTTGTGCGAAAGCCGGGCCAGCCTGGTGGGTGGCGTCTTCCAGAACCACGCCGAAATATTCGAGGAAAAAGCCGTCGCGCAGTGTCGACTCCACGCAAACATTGGTGGCTATACCGGTAAACACCAGATGGCGGATGCCACGGCTGCGCAAAATGCTGTCCAGCGGGGTGTTGAAAAAGCCGCTATAGCGGGGCTTCGGCAGCACAATATCGCCGTCCTGCGGCACCAGCTCATCCACTAACTGGTAATCCCAGCCGCCTTTTGCCAGTAGCTGGCCCTGTAACTCAGGACGTTTGCGCATGGTCTTAAGCGCGTTGGACTTGTGCCAGTTCGGCGAGCCCGGACCGCCGGCTTCCACATACTGCTCATCCCAGCCATTCTGGAACCAGATAATGAGCATGCCCGCTTCGCGCGCGGCGGCAACGGCGGTCTGAATCTTCTCAATCACCGGCGCGGTGGCGGAGACATCAAACCCCGCCAGGTCGAGGTATCCCCCTTTTGTGGCATAGGCGTTTTGCATATCCACCACAATCAGCGCGCTCTGCGCCGGGTCGAAGCGCAGCGAATCGGGACGGGCGTCAAGCGTTATCATCAGGCGACCTCACGGGTAGGGGCAGGGATCTGGCTGCGGCAGTTCATCAGTGGCTGGATACGCTCACCGAAGGCCTCAATGCCAGTCAGAAAATCATCAAATGTCAGCAGCACGCCATCGGTACCGGGGACAGTTGCCACCTCATCAAGCAGGCGCGCGACGGTGGCATACGAGCCGACCAGCGTCCCCATATTGATATTGACGGCGGAGGTGGGGTCAGCCATCTGGCGCACGTTGGTATCGCTGCCGGAGCGGGTATCTTTCTGGCTTTGCTCGGTCAGCCACGCCAGCGCTTCGTCATCCGCGCCTGCCTTGTAGTGTTCCCATTTAGCGCGTGCGGCGTCATCGGTTTCATCGGCGATAACCATAAACAGCACGTACGAGCCCACGTCGCGCCCGGTTTTTTGTGCCGCCTCGCGCATCCTTTCAGCGGTAGGCGCAAATGCCGTTGGGGTATTGACCCCTTTGCCGAAGCAGAAGTTGTAATCAGCGTATTGCGCTGAAAACGCCATCCCGGCATCGCTTTGCCCGGCGCAAATCACTTTCATGGGCTGCGACGGCTGCGGGCTGACGCGACAGTCATTCATGGTGAAAAACTCACCTTTGAAATCGCTTTTCCCGGTGCCCCATAAATCGCGCAGTACCTGGACATACTCGGTCAGGTAGTCATAACGGCGTGAAAAGTACTCATCGCCGGGCCAGATGCCCATCTGGTCGTATTCCGGCTTTTGCCAGCCGGTGACCAGGTTGACGCCGAAACGACCGCCGGAAATGGAATCGATGGTGGAGGCCATGCGCGCCACAATGGCGGGCGGCAGCGTTAAGGTGGCGGCGGTGGCGTAGATCTGAATCCGCGATGTCACCGCAGCCAGTCCGGCCATCAGGGTGAAGGATTCCAGATTGTGATCCCAGAATTCTGTTTTGCCGCCAAAACCCCGCAGCTTGATCATCGACAGAGCAAAGTCGAAGTGATAATGCTCGGCCTTTTGCACAATCGCCTTATTGAGTTCAAAGGTCGGTTTGTATTGCGGCGCATGGGTGGAAATCAGCCAGCCGTTGTTGCCAATCGGAACGAAAACACCAATTTTCATCTCGTACCTCGCGTTGTCGGTTGAACGTCGGGCGTGGCGTTGCATCCTGCACTCTCCTGTGAGCCTCGCATCAATGATTTAGCAAAGGAGATGCCAGTTTTGAAAACTGCATTGTTATTAGTGTGTTAAACAAAGGTTGACGAAATGCAGATTAAAAAAGTGGACTAAATGGTCAAAAACAGTGCACAAAAAACAGGCACCCTTGCGCCATGGCTGTGCAGGGGTCGAGTCGGCTCGCGCCATTTGATATGCTGAGAAAAATCAATAAGGAGAAAAATATGGCGCAGGATACGGCGAAAAAAGCGGGCAAGCGGACGCAGGCGGTGAATGAGAAAAAAGAGGCCATTCTGGCTGCGGCGCTTGAGACCTTTTCCCTGTATGGCATTCACGGTACGCGCATTGAAAAGGTGGCGGAGCGAGCGGGGGTGTCAAAAACCAATCTTCTCTACTATTACCCTTCCAAAGAGGCGCTCTACCTTGCCGTGTTGCGGCACATTCTTGCTATCTGGCTGGCACCCTTAAAAGCGTTTCGTGAGGACCTGACCCCGCTGGTGGCGATTGGGGAGTACATTCGCTTAAAGCTTGAAGTTTCGCGTGATAATCCGCAGGCGTCACGGTTGTTCTGCATGGAGATGCTGCAAGGCGCGCCGGTGCTGAAAGAAGAACTGGAAGGATCGCTGAAAGCGCTGGTGGAAGAGAAATCGGCCATTATTGCCGGTTGGGTAGCCAGCGGCAAACTGGCACCGGTCGACCCGCATCATCTTATCTTTATGATTTGGGCCTCAACCCAGCATTATGCCGATTTCGCCACTCAGGTAGAGGCGGTGACCGGCACAACGTTACAGGACGAGGCCTTTTTTCAGCGCACGGTAGAAAACGTGCAGCGGATGGTGACCGAAGGCATCCGCGTGCGTTAATTGGCGGTCGGGAAAGGGCAGCTCAGATCACCCTCACCGCACTGCAGGAGAGACGAAAGCCAGGCTTCACGCTCGTTCGTTTTATCGGTCAGGCACTGGTTGATGACCATAGGCTGCGCGCTGCCTTGTTCGGAGCCGGAGCCGATAAACGCACAGTCGGCATCACGCAGGGCAATCCAGTTTTTCTGCGCTTTTTTCAGTAAGTCACGCTGTTGTGGTGTGGCGCGTTTGAGTGCCGTCTGCCAGGTCTGGTTGAGCTTTTTGTCCGCCTTGTCGTATTGATCGGCGCTACACATGTTCATTTCTGTCTGCGAGATGGCGTTGTCGCAGTCCTCCGCCAGTGCGCTGGCGCTGACCAGCAAAACCACCCCTGCAATCAATAAACGTTTCATATTCTCTCCGTATAAAAAAATGCCGGATAGCATTGTGCATATCCGGCATACGGTACTACGGCTTCGCGCTGAATTGTAGCCCCGACATTCAGTACATTATCGGCGAGTTTTGCGCCCTTAGCCGATGGTCATCAGGCTGGCATTGCCGCCTGCGGCCGCGGTGTTAATACTCAGCGAACGCTCCAGCCATAAACGCTCCAGCAAAATGTTGCTCTCACCGCGGGCAAAACCCTGTACCGAGATGATGGCGCCATCGCGCGTCGCGATATGTCCGCACAGTTCGCGTAGCTGATCGGAGTCACCGTGATAGATAACCGCATCAAATGGCTGTGAAAGCAGGTTATCGAGCGCGGCCAGCGTGATCCTTGCGCTGACACTCTCTGGTAGGGCGTTATGCAGGGTGCGGTGAAGTTCATCATCTGGCCACAATACCCGACAGCCGCTGGCGAGGGCTGCCGCAAGCTGTGTCAGGCTATCTTCTGCGTTGTCGGCCATGCAGAGAACCGACTCGCGGGGCAGCAGCGTCCAGGTATTGCGTTCACCGGTAGGGCCGGGGAGTACGCGCTGGATCCCGGTCTGGGCCAGTACGCCAAACCGCTGGCAAATGGCCTGCAATGCAGGTTTATCCTCTGCCCATTGTGTCAGCGCATCCAGCGGCTGGATCAGGCTCGGTTTAAGCTGTGCATCAAGCGGGAAGCGGGCATCGTGACGTGACAGCGTCTGCTTGATGGCCGTTTCCGGGCGGCTGGCGAGCAGGCGATAAAGGTACAGCGGTCCACCAGCTTTAGGCCCGGTGCCAGATAGCCCTTCACCGCCGAAGGGCTGTACACCCACGACCGCGCCGACCATGTTGCGGTTCACGTACAGGTTGCCGACATGCGCGCTGCCGGTGACCTGAGCGATGGTCTCATCGATACGGGTATGAACACCCAGCGTCAGGCCATAACCTGCGGCATTAATCTGACTCACCAGTTTGTCGAGATCGTTGCGGCGGTAGCGCACCACATGCAGCACCGGACCAAAGACCTCTTTTTTCAGCTCGTCCACACTCTCCAGCTCAATCAGCGTTGGCATCACAAAGGTGCCGGTTCGCCATTCACGGGCATCAAGGGTATTTTCATGGGCCGTCTGGAACACCGGGCGACCTTTCTCGCGCATTGCCTGAATATGTTTCTCAATATTCTCTTTGGCTTCGCGGTCAATCACCGGACCGATATCCGTTGTCAGGCGTCCTGGATTCCCCATGCGACATTCCGCCATCGCGCCGCGCAGCATGGTGAGGGTGTGTTCGGCAATCTCTTCCTGCAGGCAGAGTACGCGCAGTGCCGAACAGCGCTGTCCGGCGCTATCAAAGGCCGAGGCGAGTACATCGACCACCACCTGCTCGGTCAACGCAGAAGAGTCGACAATCATTGCATTCAGCCCGCCTGTTTCGGCGATAAGCGGCGTCGGACGCCCTTGTGCATCCAGTCTTGTCGCAATATTGCGCTGCAACAGGCTTGCCACTTCCGTGGAACCGGTGAACATCACGCCGCGTACGCGGTTATCTGACGTCAACTGCGCGCCTACGGTTTCGCCGCGGCCTGGTAACAGTTGCAGCACGCCCGGCGGGACGCCCGCTTCCCGCAGAATGGCGACGCCCTGTGCGGCAATCAGCGGTGTCTGTTCTGCCGGTTTTGCCAGCACGGTGTTACCGGCCGCCAGCGCAGCCGCGATTTGGCCGGTGAAAATCGCCAGTGGGAAGTTCCACGGGCTGATACAGACCACCGGACCCAGCGGGCGGTGGGTTTCGTTAGCAAAATCTTCCCGTACCTGGCCTGCGTAATAGTGCAGGAAATCGACCGCTTCACGGACTTCGGCAATCGCATTGTTGAATGTTTTGCCTGCTTCGCGTACCAGGATGCCGAGCAGTGTCTGCATCTGATCTTCCATCAGTACCGCCGCACGTTCGAGGATCGCCGCGCGCTCCTGGGGCGGGGTGGCAAACCAGATAGGCGCGTTATTCACCGCACTTTCCAGCGCGCGCGCCACTTCACTGCCGGAGGCTTCCCGAACATAGCCAACAACATCTTTCGGCTCTGCCGGGTTGAGCACGGGCTCCATTTCACCTTCCGCTACCGGGGTTTCCAGTAACGGTTTGGCCTGCCATTTCTGCGTCGTGCTGTTGAGCAGGGAAGAGGAGAGGGAGGCCAGTCGATGTTCATTGGCCAGATCCAGCCCTGCTGAGTTGATACGCCCCTGTCCGTACAGCCAGCGTGGCAGCGGGATTTTCGGATGCGGCAGGCCAACATGGCCTTCTTGTGTCGCCAGTTTCTCTACCGCCAGCACCGGGTCGGCCACCAGTTCATCGAGCGGCAGCGATGTATCGGCAATACGGTTCACAAAGGAGGTATTGGCGCCGTTTTCCAGCAGGCGACGCACCAGATAAGCCAGCAAGGTTTCGTGGGTGCCCACTGGAGCGTAGATGCGGCAAGGGCGGTTCAGCTTGCCGTCCGAGATTTTTCCGACCACCTGCTCGTAGAGCGGCTCGCCCATGCCGTGCAGACACTGGAACTCGTATTGACCCGGATAGTAGTTTTGCCCCGCCAGTTGATAGATAGCGGCCAGAGTATGGGCGTTGTGGGTGGCGAACTGCGGGTAAATCAAATTCGGCACGGCGAGCAATTTTTTCGCGCAGGCCAGGTAGGAGACGTCGGTATAGACTTTGCGCGTATAGACCGGATAGCCCTCCAGTCCTTCCATCTGCGCGCGTTTGATCTCGCTATCCCAGTACGCGCCTTTCACCAGACGGATCATCAGACGGCGGCGACTACGTGAGGCCAGATCCGTCAGGTAATCAATGACGAACGGACAGCGTTTCTGGTAGGCCTGAATGACAAAACCGATGCCGTTCCAGCCCGCCAGTTCTGGTTCGAAACAGAGCTTTTCCAGCAGATCGAGGGATATCTCCAGCCGGTCGGCCTCTTCGGCGTCGATATTGATGCCGATGTCATACTGGCAGGCCAGCAGCGCCAGTGATTTCAGGCGCGGGTAGAGCTCGTCCATCATTCTGTCATACTGGGCGCGGTTGTAGCGCGGGTGCAGCGCAGAGAGCTTAATGGAGATCCCCGGCCCTTCATAAATACCGCGGCCATTAGAGGCTTTCCCAATCGCGTGGATCGCCTGCTGGTAAGAGACCATGTAGGCCTCTGCATCGGTAGCGGTCAGCGCGGCCTCACCCAGCATATCGTAGGAGTAGCGGAACCCTTTTTCTTCCAGTTTGCGGGCGTTAGCCAGCGCTTCGGCAATGGTTTCCCCGGTGACGAACTGCTCGCCCATCAGGCGCATCGCCATGTCCACCCCTTTGCGGATCAGCGGTTCGCCGCTCTTGCCGATAATGCGGTTAAGCGAGTGCGACAGGCTGGCTTCGTTGTGGGTAGAGACCAGTTTGCCGGTAAAGAGCAGGCCCCAGGTGGCGGCATTGACGAACAGCGAGGCGCTGCGGCCAATATGCGATTGCCAGTTACCATTGCTGATTTTGTCGCGGATCAACGCATCGCGGGTGGCCTTATCAGGAATGCGCAACAGCGCCTCTGCCAGGCACATCAGGGCCACCCCTTCTTGCGAAGAAAGTGAAAATTCTTGCAACAAACTCTGTACCATACCCGCCCGGCCGGACGCGGTCTTTTGGTTACGCAGCTTCGCCGCCAGTTGGCTGGCTAACTGCTGGGTATTTTCGGCAATCGGCGGCGCAAGACGCGCCTGCTCAAGCAGCATGGGAACCGCATCCGTTTCCGGGCGACGCCAGGCGGCGGTGATAGCGGCACGTGAAACCGACTGCGGCAAAATGTTTTCGGCGAATTCGAGGAAAGGCTGGGCACTTTCATCAGCGCTGCTATCGGCTTCATCGCTTTCGGTGTACTGACCCACATGGGTCGCAGGCAATTCTGGAATTATTTCGTTATTTTCGAGTTTTTCCAGGTAGCTAAAGATGGCCTGCTTAATCAGCCAGTGTGGTGTGCGGTCAATCGATGCAGCAGCGGCTTTCAGTCGCTCACGCGTCGCATCATCAAGTTTAACGCCCATGGTGGTGGTACCCATGTTTTTCTCCTGCAATTTTTGTTGTGTGCAGACTATCCGTCATGTTGCAACTTTGTGCAACCTTGTTAAATGTGACTGGGTTAACAAGGTCAATATTGAACGATAAGTTAATTGTATGTAACTGGAATTGGCATGCTGAATTACGGTTAAAAGCGAGTTAGTTTGCGGTAGATAACACTTTTTTAAGGTGCAACCTTTGAAAGTGTGACATGGTGCAACCTGGTGGAAAATAATGACGGTTTCGGGATGAAATTAATGTAAATGCTGTGTTAAATCATTTGTGAATAACCGGGGCTTCCGGCAGGATACGGTCGCTTCATAACAACAATCACATCGCTACCCCGTTCCGGTGGTGAAGATAACGGGTAAATCCTGGAGACTTTTATTGATGGCAATTAGCACACCGCTGCTGGTGACCTTTTTCATTTATATCTTTGGCATGATTCTCATCGGGTTCTTTGCCTGGCGTTCAACGAAAAACTTTGATGACTATATTTTAGGTGGTCGTAGTCTGGGCCCGTTAGTGACTGCGTTATCCGCAGGGGCATCGGACATGAGCGGTTGGTTGCTGATGGGGCTGCCCGGCGCCATTTTTATCTCGGGTATTTCTGAAAGCTGGATCGCCATTGGCCTGACGCTTGGCGCGTGGGTCAACTGGAAGCTGGTAGCAGGCCGTCTGCGCGTGCATACCGAGGTCAACAATAATGCCCTGACGCTGCCGGACTATTTTACCGGCCGTTTTGAAGATAAAAGCCGCCTGCTGCGTATTATTTCGGCGGTCGTCATTCTGGTGTTCTTCACTATTTACTGTGCCTCCGGCATCGTGGCGGGCGCGCGTCTGTTTGAAAGTACCTTCGGCATGACATACGAGCACGCGCTATGGGCGGGTGCGGCGGCAACCATCATCTATACCTTTATCGGCGGTTTCCTGGCGGTAAGCTGGACCGATACCGTACAGGCGAGCCTGATGATTTTCGCCCTGATCCTGACCCCGGTGATTGTGATCCTCTCCGTAGGTGGCCTTGCGGACTCGCTGGAAGTTATCAAGCAGAAAAGCATCGAAAATATCGACATGCTGAAAGGGCTGAACTTCGTTGCCATTATTTCGTTGATGGGCTGGGGGCTGGGATATTTCGGTCAGCCGCATATTCTGGCGCGCTTTATGGCGGCGGATTCCCACCACAGCATCGTCCACGCCCGCCGTATCAGCATGACCTGGATGGTCCTGTGCCTTGCCGGAGCCGTTGCCGTGGGCTTCTTCGGGATTGCCTATTTTACTAACCACCCTGAACAGGCTGGCGCGGTCAATCAGAACGCAGAACGCGTATTCATTGAACTGGCACAGATTCTGTTTAATCCGTGGATTGCCGGGGTGCTGCTGTCAGCGATTCTGGCGGCGGTCATGTCCACCCTGAGCTGCCAGTTGCTGGTGTGCTCCAGCGCACTAACAGAAGATTTCTACAAAGCGTTCCTGCGTAAAAACGCCGGGCAGACCGAACTGGTCTGGGTTGGCCGCGTGATGGTGCTGCTGGTGGCGCTGGTATCCATTGCGCTGGCGGCGAACCCGGAAAACCGCGTGTTGGGCCTGGTCAGCTACGCATGGGCAGGCTTTGGCGCGGCGTTTGGCCCGGTGGTGCTGTTCTCGGTCATGTGGTCAAAAATGACCCGCAACGGCGCGCTGGCCGGGATGGTTATCGGTGCGGTCACCGTTATCGTCTGGAAGCAGTTCGCCTGGCTGGGGCTGTATGAAATCATTCCGGGTTTTGTGTTCGGTAGCCTTGGCATTGTGGTGTTTAGCCTGCTGGGTAAGGCACCGTCTCGCGCGATGCAAGACCGCTTCGCCGAAGCAGACGCACATTATCACTCTGCGCCACCGACACGCTTGCAGGCCGACTGATCCCTCTTGCTAAACCCGCTTCGGCGGGTTTTTTCTTGATATAACAGTGCATTTACGCTCTTATCACATTGCTTATAACAATGAGGATAGCAAGATGAAGATAAAGACAGGGGTTACTGCACTGGCGTTCGCGGGTTTACTGGCAGGCTGCGTCGCACAGCCAGCAAAACAGGCGCAGCAACCGGCCCAGAGCTGCAAAGCCGACAATCAGATGCAACAAACCACGCTCTATTTCGGCTTAAGCCGCCCGGCAGGGAAAGATGTCACCGCACAGGAGTGGCAGCAGTTTGTCGACACGGACGTGACGCCGCGCTTTCGTGATGGCCTGACGGTGTTTGACGCGCGCGGACAATGGCTGGGTAACGACGGCAAAGTGGCGAAGGAAGCGAGCAAAGCGTTAATGCTGATCCACGGGAAAGATGCCGGAAGTGAAAGCAATATCGAAACGCTGCGCACGCTCTACAAAACCCGTTTCGGGCAGGAGTCTGTGATGCGGGTTGATCAGCCTGTTTGCGTACAGTTCTGATAAAAAAACGGCGGGTGTGAAGCCCGCCGTGAGGATTAAAGTACAACGCCTGCAAAAGCGGCGGAAAGCAGACTCACCAGCGTTGCACCATAGACCAGGCGCAAACCGAAGCGTGAGACAACATTACCCTGCTGCTCGTTAAGCCCTTTAATGGCGCCCGCCACAATGCCGATTGAGGCGAAGTTGGCGAACGACACCAGGAAGACGGAGAGGATCCCAAGCCCGCGCGGCGTCATTTCAGCGGCAACTTTCTGCAGTTCGATCATCGCCACAAACTCGTTAGCCACCAGTTTGGTCGCCATAATGCTGCCCGCATGCAGGGCATCCGAAAGCGGAATGCCGACCAGCCACGCCAGTGGGTAGAACACATAGCCAAGAATTTGCTGGAAGCTGATGCCAAACAGGGCAGAGAAGAGGGCATTGACCGCGCTAATCAGGGCAATAAAGCCAATCAGCATGGCCAGGATAATCATCGCCACTTTGAAACCGGCCAGAATATATTCCCCCAGCATCTCAAAGAAACTTTGTGATTCGTGGAGTTTTTCCAGCTTAATTTCCGGTTCGGCTTCCGGGCGCGTCGGGTTAATGACTGACAGGATAATAAAGGTGCTGAACATATTAAGGATTAACGCCGCCACCACATATTTGGCATCCAGCATCGTCATATAGGCGCCGACAATCGACAGCGATACCGTCGACATCGCGGTTGCGGCCATGGTGAACAGACGACGTGAGGACAGGTCGGCCAGAATCCCTTTGTAGGCAATGAAGTTTTCCGACTGGCCAAGGATCAGTGAGCTGACCGCGTTAAACGACTCCAGCTTGCCCATGCCGTTGAGTTTTGACAGCAATGTGCCGATAAGGCGAATAAAAATCGGCAGAATACGCCAGTGCTGCAAAATACCGATCAATGCGGAAATAAAGACGATAGGGCACAGAACGCCGAGGAAAATAAACGCCAGCCCTTTTTCACTCATCCCGCCAAAGACAAAACTGGTGCCTTCACCTGCAAATTTGAGCAGTGTTTCAAAAAAGCCAGAGACATATTTAATCAGCGTCAGTCCGCTTTGCGCATGCAAAAAGAACCATGCCAGCGCCAGTTCAATAACCACTAATTGCAGAATAAAGCGCACGCGAACTTTGCGGCGGTCAAAGCTGGTGAGCCATGCCAGAGCCAGAATGACGACCAGCGCCAGCAGAAAATGTAGGAAGTTGATCATGTCGAAAATTGTGCAGGTAATTGGGGCGCTCATTTAGCCACAGCCCGTATACTCAGTAAACAAAAAGTTAATGATTTGTAAGCTAACTTTTTGCCATATACCTTCTGATTCTGCATAACAGCCGTTTCGATCAGCCTTAGTTTGCTACCCGGTTACATCCTTTCATTATTCAGATTAATTTTCGCTTGAGTTTCTTTTTTCCGTAATGATAATCACTATCAAAGAAATTTACTTTTCTTTTCAGCAATTGACCATTGATGACAGCAGAGGCGTCCGCATGTTTGTTCCATTTCTCATTATGTTACGTGAAGGCCTCGAAGCGGCACTGATCGTAAGTTTGATTGCCAGTTACCTCAAGCGCACTCAGCGCGGACGCTGGATTGGCGTGATGTGGATTGGCGTATTCCTCGCCGCGGCGCTATGTCTGGCGCTCGGCATCATCATTAACGAAACCACCGGTGAGTTCCCGCAGAAAGAGCAGGAGCTGTTTGAAGGTATTGTCGCGGTGATTGCCGTGGTGATCCTGACATGGATGGTCTTCTGGATGCGCAAAGTCTCCCGCAATGTCAAAGTGCAACTGGAGCAGGCGGTGGATAACGCCCTCGCCAGCCGAAACAACCATGGCTGGGCACTGATCATGATGGTCTTCTTCGCGGTGGCGCGCGAAGGGCTGGAATCGGTCTTCTTTCTGCTGGCGGCATTCCAGCAAGATGTGGGGATCTGGCCGCCTGTGGGCGCGGTGCTTGGGCTGGTTGCGGCCGTGGTACTCGGCTTCCTGCTCTACTGGGGCGGCATTCGTCTGAACCTCGGTGCGTTTTTCAAATGGACCAGCCTGTTTATTTTGCTGGTTGCGGCAGGTCTGGCGGCAGGGGCGATTCGCGCCTTTCATGAGGCCGGACTGTGGAACCACTTCCAGGATGTGGCGTTCGATCTAAGTAACGTGCTGACTACGCACTCCCTGACGGGCACGCTGCTGGAAGGCATTTTCGGCTATCAGGAGACACCGAGCGTCAGCGAAGTTGGCGTCTGGTTCCTCTACTTAATTCCTGCGCTGGTGCTGTATGTCATGCCATCGCGCTCAGGCTCGCAGCCTTCCAGAGCTGCGCAATAATCGCTGTACCGGGTGAATTATAGTTACAACATACTTTAAGAAGGGAAGGGGTCATGGCAATTCATTTTCGTCGTAGTGCGTTACAGGCAGGGATCGCAACGCTGCTTTCTTGCGCGTTTGCTGCCCATGCAGCAGATGTCCCTCAGGTAAAAGTGACCGTCACGGACAAGCAGTGTGAGCCGATGAATCTGACGGTAAATGCGGGTAAAACGCAGTTCCTCATCGTCAACCAGAGTCAGAAGGCGCTGGAGTGGGAAATCCTCAAAGGGGTGCTGGTGGTTGAAGAGCGCGAAAACATTGCGCCGGGCTTTAGCCAGAAGCTGACCGCTAACCTGCAGCCGGGTGAATATGACATGACCTGCGGCCTGCTTACCAACCCGAAAGGCAAATTAATCGTTAAAGGTCAGGCGACGGCGGATGCGGCAAAAAGCGAAGCGCTGCTGAGCCTTGGCACTGCTATCACCGACTATAAAGCCTACGTGACGGCCGAGACAGCCGAACTGGTAAAAGGGACAAAAGCCTTTACCGATGCGGTGAAAGCGGGCGATATCGAAAAAGCGAAATCGCTGTATGCGCCGACGCGCCAGCACTATGAGCGTATTGAACCGATCGCTGAGCTGTTCTCCGACCTGGACGGCAGTATTGATGCCCGCGAAGATGACTACGAGAAGAAGGCGGACGATCCGAAATTCACCGGTTTCCACCGTCTGGAAAAAGCCCTGTTTGGCGACAACTCGGTGAAAGGCATGGACACCTATGCTGACCAGCTCTACACCGACGTGCAGGATCTGCAAAAACGCATCAGCGAGCTGGCGTTCCCGCCGTCAAAAGTGGTGGGGGGCGCTGCGGGTCTGATTGAAGAGGTCGCGGCGACCAAAATCAGCGGTGAAGAAGACCGCTACAGCCATACCGATCTGTGGGATTTCCAGGCTAACGTCGATGGCGCGCAGAAAATTGTCAACCTGCTGCGTCCGCAGTTGCAGAAAAACAACGCCGAACTGCTCGGTAAAGTGGATGCGAACTTTAAGAAAGTCGACGCTATTCTGGCGAAATACCGTACCAAAGACGGCTATGAGACCTATGACAAGCTGACGGATGCTGACCGTAACGCGCTTAAAGGGCCGATCACGACGCTGGCGGAAGATCTTGCTCAACTGCGCGGTGTGCTCGGTCTGGACTAACTATCATGAATGACAAAGAAGAGTACGGCGTTAGCGAGCCTTCGCGTCGCCGTTTATTAAAAGGTATGGGCGCGCTGGGAGGCGCCCTTGCCCTGGCCGGAGGATGCCCGGTGGCGCATGCGGCCAAACCGCAAAGTGCGCCAGGCACACTCTCCCCGAATGCGCGCATGGAAAAGCAGCCCTTTTATGGTGAGCATCAGGCCGGGATTTTGACGCCGCAACAGGCGTCGATGATGCTGGTGGCGTTTGATGTGCTGGCGTCCGACAAAGCCGATTTGCAGCGTCTGTTTCGTCTGTTAACGCAGCGTATCGCTTTTCTGACAGAAGGGGGGCCGGCGCCGGAAACCCCCAATCCGCGCCTGCCGCCGATGGATTCCGGTATTCTCGGGCCGTTTATCGCACCGGATAATCTGACCATCACGGTTTCGTTGGGCGATTCTCTGTTCGATGACCGCTTTGGCCTGCGTTCGCAAAAGCCGAAAAAATTGCAAAAGATGGAGCGCTTTCCCAACGATGCGCTGGTCTCTTCATTAAGCCACGGTGACCTGCTGGTGCAAATCTGCGCCAATACCCAGGACACGGTGATTCATGCTCTACGCGATTTGATTAAACACACGCCTGATTTACTGAGCGTTCGCTGGAAACGAGAAGGGTTTATCTCCGACCACGCCGCGCGCAGTAAAGGAAAGGAGACGCCGGTAAACCTGTTGGGCTTTAAGGATGGTACGGCAAACCCGGACAGCAGTGATAACGCGCTGATGGACAAGGTTGTGTGGGTAACAAGCGATCAGGCGGAGCCTGCGTGGGCCGTGGGCGGTAGCTATCAGGCCGTGCGCATCATTCAGTTTCACGTGGAGTTCTGGGATCGTACGCCACTCAAAGAGCAGCAGACTATCTTTGGTCGCGATAAGCAAACCGGCGCGCCGCTGGGGATGCACAACGAGCATGATGTCCCCGATTACGCCAGCGACCCCGGTGGCGATGTGATTGCCCTGGACAGCCATATTCGTCTGGCAAATCCGCGTACGCCAGAGACGCAGTCAAGCCTGATGATGCGCCGGGGTTATAGCTATTCCCTGGGGGTCACCAATGCCGGGCAGCTTGATATGGGACTCCTGTTTGTCTGCTATCAGCACGATCTGGAGAAGGGGTTTCTGACCGTGCAAAAACGTCTCAATGGCGAAGCGCTGGAGGAGTATATTAAGCCCATCGGCGGCGGCTACTTCTTTGTGCTGCCTGGGGTTAAAGACCAAAACCAGTATCTCGGGCAAGCACTGCTCGAAGCCTGAAAAAAGAATCCTGCCTGAAGCCAGGCAGGATAATCTCTTATCTGTAGCATCCGTTCACACTTTTTCTGCCATCAAAATATCGATTTTTCGTATGAGAAAGTATCTGTTATTTTTCTGTAATATTCTTCGTAGACACTCTTTTCCATAGCGCAGGGTAAACGCTCGTTACCTTTTGGTGAAAATAATGTTGCGTTTATGCTAATTCCTGATGTACTTATTACATAGAATTACTGCCCTGCGGTGATGTCGTCACCTGGAGATCGCGGATGGTAAAGTCCACAACTGGACGTAACACCAACAAACAGCGCAACACCCGGCTCGGGGATGCACACTCCGGCAGTAAACGCTTCACCTCTGAATTTCTCTCCTTCATTCCTGTTTCTGATTTAACCGACATGGCAAGCGCTGATGACGGCTGCTTTGTTATGTCAATTTCAAAGGCAAGACATGGCTTAAAAGGAAGCCAAACCTCAGACGTTCGTGCGCATAATCGTGCCGATTTTGGTGCGTGTGATGTAAACCAACAACTCAAGGTGCTATCCATGGGAAGACAGAAAGCAGTGATCAAAGCTCGTCGTGAAGCTAAACGTGTGCTGAGACGCGATTCGCGCAGTCACAAACAGCGTGAAGAAGAGTCGGTCACCTCGCTTGTGCAGATGAGTGGCGTTGAAGCAATTGGAATGGCAAGGGATAGCCGTGATAATTCACCGATTGTTGCGCGTAATGAAGCTCAGGCGCAGTACCTGAATGCTATCGAGAGTAAACAACTGATATTCGCGACCGGGGAAGCCGGCTGCGGTAAAACATGGATCAGCGCGGCGAAAGCGGCGGAAGCCCTGATTCATAAGGATGTGGACAGGATTATTGTAACCCGACCGGTTCTGCAGGCCGACGAAGATCTCGGCTTCTTACCTGGTGATATTTCGGAGAAGTTCGCCCCTTATTTCCGGCCCGTCTATGATGTGCTGGTGAAAAGGCTGGGTGCGTCCTTCATGCAATACTGCCTGCGACCAGAGATTGGTAAGGTAGAGATCGCGCCGTTCGCCTATATGCGCGGACGTACCTTTGAAAATGCGGTTGTCATTCTTGACGAGGCTCAGAATGTGACCGCTGCGCAAATGAAAATGTTCTTAACGCGCCTCGGGGAAAATGTGACGGTAATCGTCAACGGTGATGTGACTCAGTGTGATTTGCCCCGCGGGGTGCAGTCCGGTCTGAGCGATGCGCTGTCGCGTTTTGAGGAAGATGAGATGGTAGGGGTGGTGCGTTTCACCACAGACGATTGCGTCCGCTCCGCACTCTGCCAGAGAACGCTGAAAGCCTACTACTAAGCCTTTTAGCGCATGATAAGAGCCCGGGAAACCGGGCTTTTTTTGCTTTAAATAAAATCACTAACGGGCTTCTCATGTACTAAAACAGGTGGGTACATGTCGTCTGATAATCCTGTTAGTGTTATGCGCCGCTTTTTAATTATCAACATTACCGTTGGCTATTTCGCCTTAGCTGTATGTGACAATTTCTACGGATTGGGCGCTGCCACTGATTGTTTTTAGGTGATGCTGGTAAATGCGGAACATAAAGTAAAAGTGTCATTATTTTAAGAGGGAATTATGCGCGGGATTGTATGTATTTTAGGGCTGTCAGTCGTATTGGTCGGCTGCGATAAAGCGGTTGAAGATAAAAAGATTTCTGAACTGACAAGCGAAGAAGCTCAGACTTTATGTAAGTCGCCACAGGCAATTGAGCAATTAACGAACAACTTCAAAGCTGGCACCAGTGAGTTTTTAACCCAACATCCCTTTAACTATTATCCTTTTAGCGATCGTAACGTTGACTCGACCAAAATCATTACTGATTCGGACCTGAGAAGAAAAAGTCGTATTGATGACAGTTTTCTCTATTCCGCTGATACCTTCAATAAAGGCTTTGGTCAGACAGATGTTCTGAAAATAAGTAATCCGACGCTTTCTTCAACAGGCCAGGACAGCCTGACCTGTAGTGCCCAGGCTGATTTCAGCAGTGATGAGATTTACGGTAAAGCCTTCTCAACGCCGGTCTCCTATACCATCACTAAGGCTGACAAGAAAATTATCACCGAAGGGAAATTCGCGCTGACCGACATGAAGCAAAGCAAAGTCGAGCCGACGGCGGGTCAAAAGGCGTGGCGTGATAAATATGAAGCAGAATTAAACGCAAAAGATCAGGCGCTGAAAAACGTTGCCGACAGCGAATACCAGCCGATTTCTACAAAAGATCTCTTTTATATCTATTTTGCCCAGACACCGCGCCAGTTTAACGATGATGAACTGATGGGACTCTTTAGCAACAAATGGAACAACACCAGCGATTCATTTGCGAAAGAAGACATCAAAAAAGAAGAACTGCCACAAATTAAAGCAAAAATTGCGCAATACAAAGACATCAAAAATATCGTCATTTATTCCACCAGCGATGGTTCTTACCACGATGAGGACTTCCTGAAGCTGAAAACAGCGTCGGGTGAAAACGGTATCAAAATTAACGACATGGGGATCTTTACCCTTACCGATAGCAGCTATGACTTTGCAAAGAAAGGCTATGAATATCATAACTTCCTTTGCAACATGAACGGTGGCATCACCGTCAACGAACGGGGCGTATCGTTATCTGTCGATAAGAGCGTCCGTGGCTGCACAGTCCTGGTTCCTGACGATCAGGCCCGTGAGATCTCTGCGAAGTTCGCCGATTTCAAAGGCAAAGGCAAAAATGTCAGCACCGCAGCGAAATATTTCATCCATATCGACAGCATTAATGGCGATCGTAATACCATTGAGGCTACTCTGGTAAAAGATGATGTACAGCTTATCGACCCTGACACTAAAGCGGTGATTTTGCATACGGTCATCAATTAAAAGGCTGTTTAGCGCAACGAAAAATTGACGCCAGAATCCTGATTATAAATAGCCGGGCTTGTCCCGGCTTTTTTACGCTTATCGTTTCTGTGATACCCTTCTTTTTTATCCCTTATGCCATCAGGAGAGTCGTAAATGACCGAAGGCCCGTTAAATGAAAATGAATTGCAGTGGCTGGAAGAGACATTGGTCGCTTATGGCCACAACGATGAGGCCGTACTCGATGTGGCGGAGCTGGATGGTATGTTGACCGCCGTATTGTCCGGCCCGGTGGTTGTCGAGCCGGATCGCTGGCTGGTGGCCGTATGGGGCGGCGAAAAAAACATTCCGCGCTGGAAAAACGATCGTGAAATGAATCGTTTTATCGATCTCTGCTTTAAACATTTGAACGATATTGCCGAGCGCCTGAGTGATTACCCGGATCAGTTTGAACCCGTCTTTGGTTACAACGAAGTGGACGGTAAGAGCTACACGGTGGTTGAAGAGTGGTGTTTTGGCTATATGCGCGGCGTGGCGCTAACCGACTGGTCAGGCTTGCCGGAGGAGCGTAAGGCCGATCTGGATATTATTGCCTTGCACGGGCTGGAAGAAAACTTTGAGCGTCTGGATGAATTCACCGAAGAGGAATTCAATGAAAGCGTAGAGGCTATCAGGCCTGCCGCTCTGCGTCTGTATGAGTACTGGTCGGCGAATCCACAACAGGCTGTTGCTCAGAAACCGCAGGTGAATGGTGTAAAAGTCGGGCGTAACGATCCTTGCCCGTGTGGCAGCGGTAAGAAATTCAAAAGCTGCTGCCTGCATTAAAAAAATCGGGCTCCTGATGAGCCCGATTTATTATCCCACTTCCGGTAGCAAGCCTGCTGAAATCGCAAACTGTACGGCAATAATGGTCACGCCACAGGCCATCACCAGACAGAGCATGGGTTTCCCGCCCAGAACACGATATTGCGCTTGTCCATGCGCCTTACGGCTTTGCCATGCGAGCAGGGCGGGTATCAGCAGGGCCAGCACCGCAAGCGCCACACCAGCATAACCGAGCGCCATCACAAAACCGCGCGGGTAGAAGAGGGCGAAGGCCAGCGGGGGCAAAAAGGTTATCGCCCCGGTTTGCAGACGACCTAAGGCCGTGTTGCGGCGCTGGAACAGGTCGGCCAGGTAATCAAACAGACCAAGCGACACACCTAAAAATGAGGTCGCCAGCGCCAGGTCGGCAAACAGATGAACAGCCAGTTCCACATGCGCGGAGGCAACCACTTCGCGCAGCGCCTCAAGAAGCCCATTCAGTCCGGCATGGTTAGCCAGCATTCCCATAAAGGTTGAAGACTCAATACTGCCAAGGGTCGCCAGTTGCCAGAAAATATAGGCGACGAGCGGGATCGCGCTGCCGGTGATAAATATCCCGCGCAGCTTGCGAACGTTACCGCCCATATAACTGACAATGCTTGGCACGCTGCCATGAAAGCCAAAAGAGGTAAAAATCACCGGCATGGCGGAGAGGGCCAGCCCTTTTTCCAGCGGCAGGGTGAGTAAATTCACCTGATGGACATGTGGCAGTAGCAGCGCGAGCATCACCACCAGGAAAATAATCTTGGCGCTAAACAGGAAGCGGTTGAATAAATCGACCAATGATGTGCCAATACAGACCACGCCACCGGCGACAAAGGTAAACAAAAATACCCCGCCTGATGACGATACATTGATGCCAGTCCATACGCTGAGGCTGGACGCCAGCAGCTCACCGGCGCCGCTGATATAGGCCGCAGTCAGGGCATACATCAAAAACATCATGCTAAAACCGGTGATCCATTGCCCGTAGCGCCCCAGGTAACGTCGCGCCAGGCTACCGAGCCCTGTGTCGGCGGGCACATGCTGATAGACTTCCAGCAATAACAGCGCGGTATAACACATCAGCCCCCACAGGGCGAAGAGTAAAACCAGCGTTACACTAAATCCGACCCCGGCGGCGGCCAGCGGCATCGCCAGCATCCCTGCGCCAATAGTGGTACCAGCCACAATAAAAACACTGCCAAGTGCTCGATTCTTCACACTTTCCTCTGGATTTAAACCGTATGCTTTATCAAATATGCGGCGCAGAGTATGTGAAAAACCGATCTGCGTCAAACCTGGCTTACAAACAGTGTAAATAAATAATTACATGAAAAGAGGTACTTACCTTTGGTTGTCTGGCTGGCGGCCTGGAGGGTGTGCGCAATGCAATTAAACCTGTCTCAGCGCAATAAACGCTTATAAAGATGTGTCTATGATGCATCTTTTAAGCGGAGGGTGTATGGCGTCAATTCATGGTCATGAAGTACTTAATATGATGCTGGAGTCAGGGGAGCGTTATTCAGAGCAAAGTCTGGAAGCGGCAATCTGTATGCGCTTTGGTAAGGATGCCCGTTTTCATACCTGTTCAGCAGAGGATATGACGGCAGCGGAGCTGGTGGCGTTTCTGGCATCGCGTGGGAAATTTATTCCTGCGGAAAATGGGTTTTCTACCCACGAAAGTAAAATCTGCCAGCACTAAAAAATAATGCGGTAATGAAGAGTCATTACCGCATTTTGCTTAATTTGCGGTGTCGAGAGTAGACAGTTCTTTATCGATAAAATAAAGACCTTCGCCGCTTTTACCCGCCAGTGTCAGTTTATCAATAACGGATTTAAACAGTTTTTCTTCTTCATGTTGTTCCGCTACATACCATTGCAGGAAATTAAACGTCGGATAATCCTGCGAGGTCATTGCCACGTGCGCCAGTTCGTTAATTTTCTGGGTAATCAGTTGCTCGTGTTCGTACGTAGAACGGAACAATTCATCCAGCGAAGCGTATTCGGCAAACGGCGACTGAATAGTGTTAATACGCGGTAAGCTGCCAGTATCTGCCAGATAATCAAACAGACGCTGCATGTGCGTCATCTCTTCCTGTGCATGGCGGCGCAGAAATGCGGCAGCGCCTTCAAAGCTGTTATAGCTGCACCAGGCACTCATTTGTTGATAAAGCAGAGACGAAAAAAGTTCGAGGTTCATCTGCTCATTAAGTTTTTCAATCATTTCAGCTTTAAGCATGGTGCCACTCCGAAAATAATAAAAGAGGTAAAGAGCGGCCACTATAATTTGTTATTTAATTATTTGCAAAAGGTAAAATAAAAAATAATTTTTATTAAAAATGAGAATGGGAATAACACGCATTGCAGGAAAATAACCGGGGAAATGATAATTATTCTTTTATTTAAATAAAGAGTAATGCCAGCGGTGGTGCACTGGCATTAACCGTTACCAGGCCCTGGCGGCCGGCACGTTATTGAGCGCCATACCACGGCACTGGTACTGAATGGTGATGGTCGTGTTCATACAGACGGAGCCACTGATCAGGCTACAAGTCGAAATGGGCTGACCATAGGCCACTGCTGTCGCATAGCCCATTTGTTGACACTGTTTGTTGGCGGTTCCCTGGGTGGTGTATTCGTCATAGTGTGCGTTTTGCATCATCGCCTGATTAAAGCTAAGACGGATCAGACCATTGGTCGTATCAACATTGCTGACTTTGGGTTCTTTGGTTATTGAGCACCCGGCGAGCAGTAGCAGCGAGGCGGCAACAAGGATTTTGTTCATAAAATCGCTCTGATTCATATGGGCATTGTTGCATCTTACCGACTTATTACCCTGGCAATCGGCAGAATAGCCTGCGGAACTGGCCTTTTTACGCGCAACGGCGGGGCATTCAGGTTAATTTCAGGCAAAACTGTGAACGCAATTTGCTTTTTTAAAACTATTTTTCATTAAATTTGAAAGTACGTTTATCAGGTAGTAAGGTTGATCCAATTTGGCAACTTGATGCATTAACCAGGAGATGAAGATGAAGATTGCACTGATGATGGAAAACAGCCAGGCAGGAAAAAACGCCGTCATCCTTAAAGAACTGAAAGCGGTTGCGGATGAAAAAGACTTTCCGGTCTTCAATGTAGGTATGAGTGACGAAAACGATCATCACCTGACCTATATCCACCTTGGTATTATGGCCAGTATTCTGCTGAATGCTAAAGCAGTCGACTTTGTAGTGACAGGCTGCGGTACAGGGCAGGGGGCGCTGATGTCCCTGAATATTCATCCTGGCGTTATTTGTGGTTACTGTATTGATCCGGCTGACGCTTTCCTGTTTGCGCAGATTAACAACGGCAACGCACTCTCATTGCCGTTTGCCAAAGGATTTGGCTGGGGCGCGGAGCTGAATGTGCGCTTTATCTTTGAAAAAGCGTTCACGGGCCGTAAAGGTGAAGGCTATCCGCCAGAGCGTAAAGAGCCGCAGGTGCGTAATGCCGGTATCCTCAACCAGGTAAAAGCGGCGGTGGTCAAAGATAACTACCTTGATACCTTACGCGCCATCGATCCGGAACTGGTTAAAACCGCCGTTTCCGGCCCGCGTTTCCAGCAGTGCTTCTTTGAGAACTGCCAGGATAAAGCCATCGAAGCTTTCGTGCGTGAGATCCTCGCCTGATACCCCTGAGGCCAGCACACGCTGGCCTCTGCTTTCCCACCCGTGTTCACCCGCCATTTTTTCCTTAACTTATCCAATTATTTTTTAAAAATGCCAAAAAATTTTTAGATTGTAAGTCGCAGATTCCACACGAATTTTTAACAAAAACTCTTTTTCTTTAAAAATAAAACGTGATTTCTATCACGTAAATATTGATTTTTGTGATGGAGGTCATATTATATGCACATCAACCGATAACACCTGCATAACAAATCGCCGGAGCAAAACATGAAACTGCGCAAAATCCTGAAAAGCATTTTTGAAACCTACTGCAAAACCTTCAAAGATGTCCCCCCGGGTGCCATGTTCTGATGATAAAAAAACCTGCTGAGGCAGGTTTTTTTATCTCCGCAAAAGATGGCGGAAGTACGATAAAAGCGGCGATCTTCGCCGCTTTTTGCTTATCAGAAGAAGGCAGAGACCAACATATAGCTGGCAGCGCAGGCACAACTCACGCCAATCAGACCCGGAATGATAAAGCTGTGGTTAATGATAAATTTGCCGATACGCGTGGTGCCTGAGCGGTCAAAGCCGATACAGGCCAGGTCACTCGGGTAGGTCGGCAGAACAAAATAGCCATACGAGGCCGGGAAGAAGGCGATCAACATTTTGGGTTCAACGCCCAGCATCAGGCCCATTGGCGCAACGGCGGTCAGTGCGGCGGCCTGGCTGTTAACCAGCTTCGAGACGAGGAACAGCACGATAGCGTAGGTCCACGGATGGCTTTTCACGACCCCTTCCAGCGCCATTTTCAGTTCGTTCAGATGTGCCTGGAAAAAAGTATCACTCATCCATGCAACACCAAACACCGAGAAAATAGCCACCATTCCCGCTTTGAATACCGCACCGCCTGATATAGCAGAAGCGTTTACCTTACAGACCATCAGCATTACGGCACCGGCAATCAGCATCATCATCTGAATGACCAGGTTCATGGAGAGGGGTGAAAGTTTACCTTTTACGTCAAAAGCCGGGCGCAATTGCGGGAGTGCGCCGAGTAATACCACGACCAGGATACCGGCAAAAAAGATCCACGTTGACCAGTAGGCCTCTTTGGGGAAGCGCTGATTCATCAGTGTTTCGCTACTGCCATAAATGAATTCACGCTGTTTCGGATCTTTTAATTTTTCCTGGAATTCTTTGTCGTCTGCCAGATCTTTACCACGACGCAGGCTCCACAGCGCGGCGATAGCGACCCCGAACAGCGAGGCCGGAACAGAGACGGCCAGTATTTCAAGGATACTCCAGGCATGACCAATGCCATGTTGCGCGGCAAGAATGGAGACCAGCGACACGACGGCAACGGAGACCGGCGATGCGGTAATCGCCATCTGCGAGGCAATAGAAGCCACGGCCATCGGACGTTCCGGGCGGATATTTTTCTTAAGCGCAATATCGGCGATGATGGGAAACATGGTGTAGACCACATGCCCGGTACCGCAGAGAAACGTCAATGTCCATGTGGTGAAGGGTGCCAGCAGCGTAATATGCTGGGGATGGCGGCGTAATAACCGCTCCGCAAATTGCATCATCACGTTCAGACCGCCTGCGGTTTGCAGCGTAGCTGCGCAACCAATAACGGCAAGAATCGTGAGCATAACATCAACCGGCGGTTTGCCCGGTTCCAGACCAAATACAAAACTCAGGAGAAAAAGGCCAATACCGCTGATTAAACCCAGCCCCATCCCGCCAAAACGTGTCCCTATTAATAAACAGAGAATTATAATGATAAATTCAATGGTAATCATGACTCACCTTGTCCTGGACATTAATACATTGAATAGATCATTACATTTTGTAACGTCTCTCAATGAGAGCCAGATCCAATTTGAGCAAAATTAATAAAAGCAATAACTTATATACTTTTTATTAACAAATAATTCATACCCTGGCAATATAATGGGTCAGTCGGCGGGGGATTAAACATCGACTGACCTAAGAAAGAGCTAACGTGGAAATATTAACAGGCGAGGGAAGCGGGTGCAGAATACTGAATGGCGAGAATGTTTTTTAATTCTTCATTATTGTTTTGGATCTCCAGACGAATGTGTTGTACCAGATCCAACGTGGTGTTGTCCGTGTTCAACGTAGCCTCTTCGGCGAGACATTCCAGCGCACAGATACGCAGCGCCTGGTTTTCCAGCAACTGTGTGAGAGCCTCTTCGACAGAGATAATCGTGTTGTCTGCCATATTGACCGCATTAATAACCGGCCAGGTTCCAGATGCCTTTATATAATCGAATACGCGCATCATTTGATTCACGCATTTTTGTGCCTGAATGCGCAGAAACACAGCCATGCCTGGTTGGTTTCGTCCCATACACCAGTTGCTGAGAGAGATATAAAGATGTGACGCATGAAACTCCAGATTCATCTGGGCGTTTAGTTTCTGCGTGATAACGTGGGGCATCATAATAATATCCTTATTACAAAGTGAGCTTTTGCACGCGACAAAATTAATACGGCAAATTATTCAGGTATTCCTCTACCTCAATGCAAGTAGCATAACGAATATGCACGAATAAGAATATCCTGACTTATATTAAGTTACTGTTCGTTACACCCGGATGACATAGATATGATGGTTTTTTATTCTGTCATATCGACTCATTTTTGCTTACGTCTGGCACAAATGATCTGACAGGGAAACCCGCTATTTTTTAACTGCTGATGCCCCCTGATTTTCTAAAAAGTATCAGGTTACATTCCTCTGGCGGCAAGAATGTGACTTAAGAACGATTTTGAAACACTGTTTTGATTTAATGTATGGACAATTGATGACAACAACAGGGTAAGGAGTAGGCAATGAAAAAAGTGGCGGTGTTGTTAGCGCCAGGGTTTGAAGAAGCAGAGGCGATTATTACCATCGACATTCTGCGTCGCCTGAATATCGAGGTTGAAACGCTGGCCTGTGCGCAATCACGTGCGGTCGTCAGTTATCACAATATTCCGATGGTGGCAGACAGCACGCTGAGCGAGCGTGCTGACACACTTTATGACGCCGTGGTGCTTCCGGGGGGCCCGCAGGGCAGTGTTAACCTTGCCGCGAACACAGAAGTTATCGCATTTGTTAAGCATCACGATGCGCAAAACAGGCTGATTTGCCCGATTTGCTCCGCGGCCGCAAGAGTGCTTGGCGGCAATGACCTGCTGGATGGCCGCCGCTACGTCTGCTCCGGCGATTTGTGGCAAGGGGTTCGAAACGGTGAGTACGTTGATGCCCCGGTGGTGGAAGACCGCAATCTGTTAAGCGGCAAAGGTCTTGGCCACGCGTTTGATTTTGCGTTTGCCCTATCGGCACGCTTGCTGGGTGATGAAACCCCCGTGCGCGATCACGCAGATCATATTTATTACCATTGGTAACCTGTACACCCCGATACACCTTGTATCGGGGGACAAGGATAACCGAGCTGGAGCTATGGATTATCCTGCTAATGCCCTTCTGATTTGTACGACAAATACTCCCATTTTTATGTCTTAATCCGCTGAATTTATGTACGGAATTACTGTAATTCTGCGGTGTGATATTGCTCTCCTATGGAGAATCAATTTCCCGCTAAAACTACTGCCAGCACAGGTATCCAGGGAAGCACGGATCCTAATGCCTTGTTTTATGACCTTTTAAGTTAACCGGTAGTTATTTTTCCCTACGTAAAAGAAAGTCAAAGCTGGAGTTAACCATGCACAAATTCACTAAAGCGTTAGCAGCCATTGGCCTTGCAGCCGTTATGTCACAATCCGCTATTGCTGAAACAATGAAACTGGGTTTTTTGGTAAAACAACCTGAAGAACCCTGGTTCCAGACTGAATGGAAATTCGCCGATAAGGCGGGCAAGGATTTAGGGTTTGAGGTGATTAAAATCGCCGTTCCGGATGGCGAAAAAACACTGAATGCTATCGACAGTCTGGCAGCGAGCGGCGCAAAAGGCTTCGTTATCTGTACGCCGGACCCGAAATTAGGTTCCGCGATTGTTGCTAAAGCGCGCGGTTATGACATGAAAGTCATTACCGTGGATGATCAGTTCGTTAACGCCAAAGGCGAACCGATGACATCCGTTCCTCTGGTCATGATGGCCGCCAGCGAAATCGGCGCGCGTCAGGGTCAGGAATTGTACAAAGAGATGCAAAAACGCGGCTGGGATGTGAAAACGACCGGCGTTATGGCGATCACGGCCAATGAACTGGATACCGCACGTCGCCGTACCACCGGTTCAATGGATGCACTGAAAGCCGCGGGCTTCCCGGAAAAACAAATTTACCAGGTACCGACAAAATCAAACGATATCCCCGGTGCGTTTGATGCCGGTAACTCTCTGCTGGTGCAACATCCGGAAGTGAAACACTGGCTGGTGCTGGGCATGAACGATAACACCGTCCTGGGTGGCGTGCGCGCAACCGAAGGTCAGGGCTTTAAAGCTGCGGATGTGATTGGCATTGGTATTAACGGTGTGGACGCGGTGAGCGAGCTGTCTAAAGCGCAGGCAACTGGCTTCTACGGTTCTCTGCTGCCAAGCCCGGACGTGCACGGCTATAAAACCAGCGAGCTGCTCTACAACTGGGTGACCAAAGGTGTTGAGCCGCCGAAATTTACTGCGGTTACCGATGTGGTGCTGATCACTCGCGATAACTTCAAAGAAGAGCTGGCGAAAAAAGGGTTAGGCGTGAAGTAAATCTCTGATGGTTGTGCCCTCCCTGGTCAGGGAGGGCCAGAAGTACACTGAACTGATTCACGGAGACGTTATGCAAGACTCTACTCCTTATCTTTCCTTCCGCGGCATCGGCAAGACGTTCCCCGGCGTCAAGGCCCTGAGCGATATCAGCTTTGACTGTCATGCCGGTCAGGTCCACGCGTTGATGGGGGAGAATGGCGCGGGTAAGTCGACCCTGTTGAAAATTCTCAGCGGTAATTACGCACCGACGACCGGTACGCTGGCAATTAAAGGACAGGAAGTTAGCTTCGCGGATACCACGGCGGCGCTCAATGCCGGTGTGGCTATCATCTACCAGGAACTGCATCTGGTACCGGAAATGACGGTGGCGGAGAATATCTATCTCGGCCAGTTACCCCATAAAAGCGGGATCGTTAACCGCTCACTCCTTAACTACGAAGCGGGTCTGCAACTCAAGCATCTGGGGCTGGATATTGATCCACAGACGCCGCTCAAATATCTCTCCATCGGCCAGTGGCAGATGGTCGAAATCGCGAAGGCGCTGGCACGTAACGCCAAAGTTATTGCCTTCGATGAACCGACAAGCTCACTGTCGGCGCGCGAAATCGAAAACCTGTTCAGGGTTATTCGTGAGCTGCGCAAAGAAGGGCGCGTCATTTTGTATGTCTCGCACCGCATGGAAGAGATCTTCGCGCTCAGCGATGCCATTACCGTGTTTAAAGATGGACGTTATGTCCGTACGTTCACGGACATGCAGCAGGTTAACCATGACCAGTTAGTACAGGCGATGGTTGGCCGTGACCTGGGCGACATCTACGGCTGGCAGCCGCGCGACTATGGCGATGAGCGGCTACGCCTCGATCAGGTTAAAGCACCCGGCGTTCGCACACCGATTAGCCTGACGGTACGCAGCGGCGAGATTGTTGGCCTGTTCGGTCTGGTAGGGGCAGGGCGCAGCGAGTTAATGAAAGGTTTGTTCGGCGGTACGCGAATTACCGAAGGGAAAGTCTTTATTGACGGTGCTGAGGTTAATATCCAGAAACCATCCCATGCCATTCGCGCCGGTATGATGCTCTGCCCGGAAGACCGTAAAGCAGAGGGGATTATTCCCGTCCACTCCGTACAGGAGAATATCAATATCAGCGCCCGGCGTAAGTTTATCCATGCAGGGTGTTTGATCAATAACGGCTGGGAGGCGCAGAACGCCGAGCATCATATTCGTAGCCTGAATATCAAAACGCCCAGTGCCGATCAGTTAATTATGAATCTTTCCGGGGGGAATCAGCAGAAGGCCATTCTGGGACGCTGGTTATCGGAAGAGATGAAGGTCATTTTGCTCGATGAACCCACTCGCGGGATTGATGTGGGGGCCAAGCATGAAATCTATAACGTTATCTATGCGCTGGCAGCCCGTGGTGTAGCGGTGTTGTTTGCCTCAAGCGACCTGCCGGAAGTCCTTGGCGTCGCCGACCGTATCGTGGTGATGCGCGAAGGCGAAATTGCCGGTGAATTGCTTCATGGTCAGGCCGATGAACAGCGAGCGCTCAGCCTCGCGATGCCTAAAGTTAGCCAGGCTGTCGCCTGAGCAAGGAGAATATGATGTCATCTGTAACTTCTTCTGGCGCACCGAAGTCGCCATCGGCCTTTAGCCTGGGCCGCATCTGGGATCAGTTCGGTATGCTGGTGGTGTTTGCCGCACTGTTTATCGGCTGCGCCGTTTTTGTGCCGAACTTCGCCTCGTTTGTGAACATGAAAGGGCTGGGGCTTGCAATCTCCATGTCCGGTATGGTGGCCTGCGGGATGCTGTTCTGTCTGGCCTCCGGTGACTTCGACCTTTCGGTTGCATCCGTCATCGCCTGTGCTGGTGTCACCACCGCCGTGGTGATCAACATGTCAGGTAGCCTGTGGCTGGGCGTGTTTGCTGGCCTGATGCTGGGCGTGGTGAGCGGGTTTATTAACGGTTTTGTGATTGCCCGGCTGAAAATTAACGCCCTGATCACGACCCTTGCCACGATGCAAATCGTGCGCGGGCTGGCTTATATCATTTCAGATGGCAAAGCGGTCGGTATTGAAGACGAGAGCTTCTTTACGCTCGGTTATGCCAACTGGCTGGGGCTGCCTGCGCCAATCTGGCTGACTGTCGCCTGCCTGGTCGTGTTTGGCTTCCTGTTAAACAAAACGACGTTCGGTCGAAACACGTTGGCAATTGGCGGCAATGAAGAAGCGGCGCGTCTGGCGGGCGTACCCGTGGTGCGCACGAAAATCATTATCTTTGTTCTGTCCGGGCTGGTATCCGCGGCGGCAGGGATTATCCTGGCCTCGCGTATGACAAGCGGTCAGCCGATGACCTCTATCGGTTATGAGCTGATTGTGATTTCGGCCTGCGTGCTGGGTGGGGTTTCGCTGAAAGGCGGTATCGGTAAAATCTCTTACGTGGTCGCCGGGATCCTGATTCTGGGGACGGTAGAGAATGCGATGAACCTGCTGAACATCTCGCCGTTTGCCCAGTATGTGGTGCGTGGTTTGATCTTGCTGGCTGCGGTGATTTTTGACCGCTACAAACAGAAAGCTAAACGGACGGTGTAATCCTCCTGTCATCGCTATGATGATTGATCTTTAAGCATACCTCCAGTAACCCATCAACCGCCAGAATGGTTGATGGGTTATGCATAAAATGGCGAGCAGCGTCACACTGTCTATACTTACATGGCTAATGATAATGAAAGGTTATCGTATGAGACCTTTCACCGTTGACCATTAAGGAGGAAACCAGGGTGGCTGACCTGTTATCTGAACCGCCTGTCTTTTCCGGAAATTTTGCTTTTTTCTTCGATCTTGACGGAACCCTCGCTGATATCAAACCTCACCCTGACCAGGTTTTTGTTCCGCCGGATGTTCTCAAGCGGCTCGCACGCCTTGCTGAAATGAATGATGGCGCGGTGGCATTGATCTCAGGGCGCTCAATGGCAGAGCTGGACAAGCTTGCCAGGCCTTACCGTTTTCCCCTTGCCGGGGTTCATGGGGCAGAGCGCCGCGATATCAACGGTCAAACTCACCGGGTCACGTTGCCAGAAGAGATCATCCAGCCGCTGGAACAGGCACTGACTACGGGAATGGCCGCACTTAAGGGGGCCGAGCTTGAAACCAAGGGGATGGCGTTCGCTCTGCATTATCGGCAGGCACCGGAGCATGAAGAGGCAATCTTCGCTCTGGCACGCAAAATGGTGGAGACCTGGGGCCAACTGGCGATGCAGCCAGGCAAATGTGTGATCGAACTTAAACCGTCTGGCATCAACAAGGGTGCCGCTATTGACGCGTTTTTACAGGAGTCGCCGTTTAAGGGCAAAAAACCGATATTTATCGGCGATGATCTGACGGATGAGCACGGCTTTGAGGTCGTGAACGCGAAATCAGGTATTTCGGTGAAAGTAGGGGCTGGTGCAACTCACGCGCAATGGCGTTTGGGTTGTGTAAATGACGTCCATCAGTGGCTTAAACGTATAACTGACCATCAAGAACAAGAAAAAAAGGCGCTAACAAACAGGAGAGATGGCTATGAGTCGCTTAGTCGTAGTATCTAATCGTATTGCTCCGCCTGACGATAAAAAGTCCAGCGCAGGTGGGCTGGCTGTAGGGATTCTGGGAGCATTAAAAGCCACGGGCGGATTATGGTTCGGCTGGAGTGGTGAAATTGGTGATGAGGATGCGCCGCTGAAAAAGGTCTCGCGTGGAAATATCACATGGGCTTCTTTTAACCTCAGCGAAGAGAATTACGAGCAATATTATTCTCAATTTTCCAACGCCGTGTTATGGCCAGCTTTCCATTATCGCCTGGACCTGGTGAAGTTCCAGCGTGAGGCATGGGAGGGCTATCAGCGGGTAAATTCTTTGTTGGCGGATAAGTTATTACCGCTGGTGGAAGATGACGACAATCTGTGGATCCATGATTACCATCTGCTGCCTTTTGCCAGTGAATTACGTAAGCGTGGGGTGAACAACCGTATTGGTTTCTTCCTGCATATTCCTTTCCCGACCCCGGAAATCTTCAACGCACTGCCGCCAAATGCCGAACTGCTTGAGCAGTTGTGTGACTATGACCTGCTGGGTTTCCAGACCGAGAGCGATCGTCTGGCGTTCCTTGACTGTCTGTCTATCCAAACGCGACTGACAACACGCGGCGGTAAGCACCATACCGCATGGGGCAAAACATTCCAGACCGAGGTTTACCCTATCGGTATCGAACCGAAAGAGATTGCCCAGCAGGCTTCGGGGCCGTTGCCACCCAAACTGGCGCAACTGAAAAACGAGCTGAAAAACGTCAAGAATATCTTCTCCGTTGAGCGTCTGGATTACTCCAAGGGGTTGCCGGAGCGTTTCCTCGCCTATGAAACGCTGCTGGAGAAGTATCCGCAGCACCACGGTAAGATTCGCTATACGCAAATCGCACCGACCTCGCGTGGTGAAGTGCAGGCCTACCAGGACATTCGTCATCAACTGGAGACAGAAGCAGGGCGTATTAACGGGAAATATGGTCAGCTTGGCTGGACGCCGCTCTATTACTTGAACCAGCACTTTGATCGCAAAGTGCTAATGAAAGTCTTCAGATACGCGGAAGTCGGCCTGGTCACACCATTGCGTGATGGGATGAATCTGGTCGCGAAAGAGTATGTTGCCGCGCAGGATCCTGCGAATCCGGGCGTACTGGTGCTGTCGCAATTTGCCGGTGCGGCAAACGAGCTAACCTCGGCGCTGATTGTTAACCCCTACGACCGGGATGATGTGGCCGCAGCAATGGACAGGGCACTGACGATGCCGCTGGCTGAGCGTATCGCGCGCCATGCTGAAATGCTTAAGGTGATTGAGCAAAATGATATCAACCACTGGCAAGAACGGTTTATTAGCGATTTAAAGCGCATCACGCCACGTAGTGCTCACAGTAGCCTGCAAAACAAAGTGGCGACCTTCCCGAAAATGGCCTGACAAGAGCCCCTTCCGTTACGCGGGAGGGGTTATTCGCTTAATGGCACCAGCAAGACATCCACTTTACACGAACCGACTATCGCTTTAGCAGAGCAGGCTGCTCGCGCAAAGAAACTCTGATTGTGATTCCCACAGATAACCAGGTCGACGCCTTGCGTACGGCAGGTATGCAGCACGTGCTCGCTGAGCTCTCCAGAGGTAATAATCACCTGTTCAATGGGGTAATCAGCTCGGCTGACAAGGGCATTCATAAACTGTTGCGTCTCTTCCTGCAGAATCTCGCGCACATTCTCCATCATCGGTGCCGCAAGCTGGTTATACATTTCGGGATCGGACGTTAGTGTGATGAGGGTTAAGCGGGAGTGAAACGGACGTGCTATTGACACCGCTTTTGCCACCAGGGCGTGGCTTTCCGGCGAGGCCGATACCGCAACCAACACATGCGAGTAGCCCATGACTGGCTCCTTATCTATGAGGTTCACATATCACCATTACTCCGTTTGCGCCAACGTAGCAATAGACCAATATGACAATCTTGTGAAGAAAGTCATAAATATTCATTAATTAATCTTATGAAATGGACAGCGTGAAGTTTAACCATCTTAATTATAATTAAGCGCTTAAGCGAAATTTTAAGAATTTAAAGTTAAATCCCTAAATTATTAATCGTCTTGATTAACAATTTTAAAATGATCCCGTACGGCAATTAATAAGCACAGCTTTATTTGTAATTTCTTGTTTTATAAAGGTATTTATTATTGTCTCTTTATTAGAGACGTATTGTGCATTTTAAACGGTTAAAGATAGTACACATCTGACCACTGCGTCGTATTTCGATATGTCATATGAATGAGTATTCGCATTAAAAGAATAGAAAAGAGTGTTGTTAGAACAAAAAATAATCAATTCAGAAGCGGGACTGATAGATTTCTTACCAGGAAATGCGTAAATTATGTGACGTGGATCACATTTTTTCCAAAATTTCACTCTGGTCACATTGTATGTCTCAGCACCTACGAGTACAGTTGCGTCGAATTAGGAAAAATCTTAGTTCTTTGTAAGAAATGATTAAGAGTGTGGCAAGGTAAAAACATTTGAGCGAGAGACCTGCCGCGCAAGATCCTAAGTCTGTTATGCATTTAGCCTTTCTTTTTATACCGGGTTTTTTCCCGGCGACATCACGGGGTGCGGTTTATCCGCATAAGATACAAGTTGGTTATTCGGGATGGGAAAAATGCATACATCCGAGTTGCTGAAACACATTTATGACATCAATCTGTCATATCTGCTCCTTGCTCAGCGTTTAATTAGTCAGGACAAAGCGTCTGCCATGTTCCGCTTAGGTGTTAACGAAGAAATGGCGAATACGCTGGGAGAGTTAACTCTTCCTCAGATGGTTAAGCTCGCTGAAACAAATCAAGTTATTTGTCAGTTCCGCTTTGACAACCATCAGACCATTACGCGTCTGACTCAGGAATCCCGTGTGGATGATTTACAGCAAATCCATACCGGCATTCTGCTCTCTACTCGTCTGCTGAATGAATCCACCCAAGCAGGTGAACCAGCCCGGAAGAAAAGGGCGTAATCATGAGCGAGAAAAGTATTGTTCAAGAAGCCCGCGACATTCAGTTAGCAATGGAACTGATCACACTGGGCGCACGTTTGCAAATGTTGGAGAGTGAGACGCAACTGAGCCGTGGTCGTCTCATCAAGCTTTACAAAGAGCTGCGTGGTAGCCCGCCGCCGAAAGGTATGCTGCCATTCTCCACCGACTGGTTTATGACGTGGGAGCAAAATATTCATGCTTCAATGTTCTGTAATGCCTGGCAATTCTTACTAAAAACCGGGTTATGCAGCGGCGTTGATGCGGTAATCAAAGCCTATCGACTCTATCTCGAACAATGCCCTCAGCCTGAAGAAGGGCCACTGCTGGCTCTGACCCGTGCCTGGACTTTGGTACGTTTCGTGGAAAGCGGAATGCTGGAGTTGTCTCGCTGTAACTGCTGTGGTGGTAACTTTATCACCCACGCGCATCAGCCTGTTGGCAGTTTCGCCTGTAGTTTATGCCAGCCGCCTTCTCGTGCGGTAAAAAGACGTAAACTTTCCCGGGATGCTGCCGATATTATTCCACAACTGCTGGAAGAACAGATCGATCAGGCTGTTTGACCGAACAAGGTGTGGGACAAACTCCAGCAGCGGTGAAGTTATACCGCTGCTTTTTTTTACCCTGCCTTTCGTGAAAACCCTGCGATTTGTCTTCCTTGCCATAGTCATTAGCGGAAGGATGATGTCGTGCTTATCATATTAGGTTACATAGTGGTTGTGGGTGCTGTCCTTGGCGGGTATATGATGACCGGCGGGCACCTTGGCGCACTTTATCAACCGTCCGAGCTTATCATCATTGGCGGCGCTGGCATCGGTGCGTTTATCGTCGGCAACAATGGTAAAGCCATCAAGGGCACCATCAAGGCGTTACCTTTGCTGTTTCGCCGCTCGAAATACACAAAAAGTATGTACATGGATTTGCTGGCGCTGCTCTATCGACTGATGGCGAAGTCTCGCCAGCAGGGGATGTTCTCCCTTGAACGGGATATCGAAAACCCGAAAGAGAGCGAGATTTTTGCCAGCTATCCGCGCATCCTTGCCGATGCCACCATGCTCGAATTTATTGTTGATTATCTGCGCCTTATCATCAGCGGCAATATGAACACCTTCGAAATTGAAGCGCTGATGGACGAAGAGATCGAAACCCACGAAAGTGAAGCGGAAGTCCCGGCCAACGCCCTGGCGGCGGTAGGGGATTCATTGCCCGCATTTGGTATCGTTGCGGCGGTTATGGGCGTGGTTCACGCACTGGCCTCGGCGGACCGTCCGGCGGCGGAGCTTGGTGCGCTCATTGCCCACGCGATGGTGGGAACCTTCCTTGGTATTTTGTTGGCGTACGGCTTTATTTCGCCGCTGGCCAGCGTGTTGCGCCAGAAAAGCGCCGAAACCACCAAAATGATGCAGTGCGTCAAGATCACACTGTTGTCGAATTTGAACGGCTACGCGCCGCCAATTGCCGTCGAGTTTGGGCGTAAAACGCTGTACTCAACCGAACGTCCGTCGTTTGTCGAACTGGATGAACACGTGCGCGCGGTAAGAAACCCTAACCAACAGACAACGACTGAGGACGCATGAAAAATCAGTCCCATCCTATCGTCGTCGTAAGACGTAAGAAACATAAAGGACATGGCGGGGGAGCGCACGGCTCCTGGAAGATAGCCTATGCCGACTTTATGACAGCGATGATGGCTTTTTTCCTGGTTATGTGGCTTATCTCAATTTCTAGCCCTAAAGAACTGATTCAGATTGCCGAATACTTTCGTACACCCCTTGCAACAGCGGTAACGGGTGGGCCAAGAATTTCGAATAGCGACAGTCCGATTCCGGGCGGTGGCGATGATTACACACAGCAGCAGGGTGAAGTTAAAAAACAGCCGAACATTGATGATCTCAAACAACGAATGGAGCAAGCGCGGCTGAAAAAATTGCGCGGCGATCTGGACCAACTGATCGAAGCCGATCCGAAATTGCGTGCTTTACGCCCGCACCTCAAGATCGATCTTGTTCAGGAAGGTTTGCGTATTCAGATTATCGATAGCCAGAATCGCCCGATGTTTAAAACCGGCCGGGCAGAAGTGGAGCCCTATATGCGTGACATTTTGCGGGCTATAGCACCGGTACTAAATGGTATTCCAAACAAAATTAGCATTTCCGGACACACCGATGACTATCCCTACGCCAACGGTGAGAAAGGATACAGCAACTGGGAACTTTCAGCGGATCGTGCAAACGCATCGCGACGAGAACTGGTTGTTGGGGGTCTCGACGATGGAAAAATGCTTCGAGTCATTGGCATGGCAGCCACAATGAGGCTGGCAGAGCGCGGACCGAATGAGGCGATCAACCGCCGTATCAGCCTGTTGGTGCTAAACAAACAAGCAGAAGAAGCCATTCTGCATGAAAACGCCGAAAGCCAAAATGTGCCAATAAGCGTCATTACACAGCCGGAGGCAGAAGCGGCGCCAGCGCCAGCATCCGAGCCTGCGGCGGCAGTTACAACATCGCCACAACCCGAGTCGAGGTGATTGCGTGAGCATGGATATTAGCGATTTTTATCAGACGTTCTTTGATGAAGCTGACGAGTTGTTGGCCGACATGGAGCAGCATTTGTTAGACCTGGTGCCAGAAGCGCCGGACTCTGAACAACTCAATGCCATCTTTCGTGCCGCCCACTCTATCAAAGGCGGTGCAGGCACGTTTGGCTTCACCATTTTGCAGGAAACCACGCACCTGATGGAAAACCTGCTTGATGAAGCCCGCCGTGGGGAAATGCAGCTCAACACTGACATCATTAACCTGTTTTTGGAAACCAAAGATATTATGCAGGAACAGCTCGATGCCTATAAAAGCTCTACGGAGCCAGATGCCGCCAGCTTTGAATATATCTGCAATGCGTTGCGTCAATTAGCGTTGGAAGCCAAAGGGCAAGCTGTTCCGGCTGCAGCCAATAGCGCCAAATTGTCCGTCGTTGAAAGCGCCGCACAGGACGCTGAGGCTGCCGCTTCGGCGAGCCCTGCCGATGACGGAAAGCTGCGTATTGTGCTGTCGCGTCTAAAAGAAAACGAAGTCAGCCTTCTGGAAGAAGAGTTGGGTAACCTCGGTACGCTCACCGACGTTGTCAAAGGGACCGATACCTTACGCGTCACGCTGGATGGCGGTGTAAGCCAGGATGATATCATTGCGGTGCTGTGCTTCGTTATAGAAGCAGACCAGATCGCCTTTGAAAACGCCAGCGTACCTGTGGAAAGCGCGTCTGCGGAAGCTGCAACGGTTGAAGCCGTTGAAGAGGCCGCACCAGAAGCGGCCCCGGCCCCGGTTGTCCAGGCTGCACCTGTCGCGGCGCTGAAAGCGGTCGCCAAAGAGCAACCCGCAGGTCGTGAAAAACCGGCCCGCGCCAGTGAGTCAACCAGTATCCGTGTTGCGGTAGAAAAAGTTGACCAGTTGATTAACCTCGTCGGCGAGCTTGTTATTACGCAGTCGATGCTGGCTCAGCGCTCGAACGAACTGGACCCGGTCACCCACGGCGACCTGATTACCAGCATGACGCAGTTGCAGCGTAACGCACGCGATCTGCAAGAATCGGTAATGTCTATCCGTATGATGCCGATGGAATATGTATTCAGCCGCTTCCCGCGTCTGGTGCGTGACCTTGCGAGCAAGCTGGATAAACAGGTTGAACTGACCCTGCAAGGTAGCTCGACGGAACTGGATAAGAGCCTGATTGAGCGCATCATTGACCCGTTAACGCACCTGGTGCGTAACAGCCTTGACCACGGGATTGAAGTTCCGGAAAAACGTGTTGCAGCGGGTAAATCACCGATTGGCAACCTGATCCTTTCCGCAGAACATCAGGGCGGCAATATCTGCATCGAAGTCACCGACGATGGCGCAGGCCTGAACCGTGAACGTATCCTGGCAAAAGCCATATCGCAGGGTATGCCGGTGCACGAAAACATGAGCGACGAAGAAGTCGGCATGCTGATCTTCGCACCGGGCTTTTCCACCGCTGAGCAGGTGACCGATGTCTCCGGGCGTGGCGTGGGCATGGACGTGGTGAAACGTAATATCCAGGAGATGGGCGGCCACGTTGAGATCAAATCACGTCAGGGCGCAGGAACCACAATCCGCATTTTGCTGCCGTTGACGCTGGCAATCCTTGACGGCATGTCCGTTAAAGTGAGCGATGAAGTGTTCATTCTGCCGCTGAACGCGGTGATGGAATCGCTGCAGCCGCGCGAAGAAGATTTGCACCCACTGGCCGGTGGCGAGCGCGTACTCGAAGTGCGTGGCGAGTACCTGCCGCTGGTAGAGTTGTGGAAAGTATTTGATGTTAATGGCGCGAAAACCGAAGCTACGCAGGGCATTGTCGTTATCCTGCAAAGTGCCGGTCGTCGCTATGCATTGCTGGTTGATCAATTGATTGGTCAGCATCAGGTAGTAGTGAAAAACCTTGAAAGCAATTACCGCAAAGTGCCGGGAATTTCTGCGGCAACCATCCTTGGTGATGGTAGCGTTGCGCTGATTGTTGATGTTTCGGCACTACAGGGATTAAACCGTGAACAACGTGTGGCGCACACTGCCGCCTGACTGAGTTAAAAAAGGTAAAAACATGACCGGTATGAGCAATGTAACAAAACTGGCTGGCGAGCCATCGGGCCAGGAATTCCTGGTATTTACCCTGGGCGATGAAGAATACGGTATCGATATTCTGAAAGTGCAGGAGATTCGTGGCTATGACCAGGTCACCCGTATCGCCAACACGCCTGACTTTATCAAGGGTGTCACTAACTTACGTGGCGTTATCGTCCCTATCGTCGACCTGCGCGTGAAATTCTGCCAGGTTGACGTTGAATACAACGATAACACGGTGGTCATCGTCCTGAACTTTGGTCAGCGCGTGGTTGGGATTGTTGTCGATGGCGTATCTGACGTGCTGTCGCTGGCTGCAGATCAAATCCGCCCGGCGCCGGAGTTCGCGGTTACCCTGTCCACCGAGTACCTGACAGGTCTTGGCGCACTGGGTGAGCGTATGCTGATTCTGGTCAACATCGAAAAACTGCTGAACAGCGACGAGATGGCACTGCTGGATATCGCAGCTACCCACGTCGCCTAATCGACGCGTCCCTAAACCCCTGCGCCATCGCGTGGGGGTTTCTTTCCTTTTCTGCCTCGCCCCCTTATTTCCTGTAAACCCGCCGTATAGTCCGGATGTTAATGCGTAAAATCGTACCGATGGAACGTTACGCACCTGTAACAGGAACAGACAAGTTAGTCGCCCTGGCTGACGGGCAGATAACAACACATGACTTTCGCGCTGGCTTTTTTAGTGAAATGACAAACGTTAACCTCTCATTTAATGGATGTTACCCGCTCAATGCGATTGAGACGGTTTAATTCCCTTTCGCAAATGTAAAGTTCTATAGCCCCTTGCCGATAACACCGTTAACAAGTTTTCAGGAAGGTGTAGCATGTTGAACCGTATTCGCGTTGTCACAATGCTGATGAGTGTACTGGTAGTATTTGCGCTGCTGCAGTTGCTCTCGGGCGGGCTTTTATTCTCTTCTCTTAATCAAAATCAGCAAAGCTTTGCGGTTTCCAACGATCTGCGCATGCAACAGACCGAACTGGCGAAAACCTGGGAACTGATGTTGCAGACACGTATCAACCTGAGCCGTTCGTCAGCCCGAATGATGATGGACCCGAACAACCAACAAAGTAGCGCTAAAACGGATTTATTAAAAAGCGCGAAATCCAGCCTGGCTGATGCGGCAAAACACTACGATGCCTTCCGTGCCATGCCATCGGTACCCGCGATGGAAGAGGCGCGTCAGGCGCTGGATGAAAAGTATAAAACCTATGCGGCGGGACTGACGGAACTGGTGCAGTTTCTGGAAGGCGGCAACATGGATGGCTACTTTGCGCAGCCAACGCAGGGTATGCAAAACGGTCTCGGTGATGCGATGGGCAAATATGCCCAGTTAAGCGAATCGCTGTATCGCAAAGCCTATGACGAAAGCGTGAGTGATTATAACTTTGCTAAATGGCAGATGGTGGCCCTCGCGCTGGCCCTGGTCGTTGTGCTGGCGTTGGTCTGGTACGGCATTCGCCGCATTCTGCTGGCGCCGTTGACCGCCGTCATTAAACACATTCGTGAAATCGCCAGCGGCAATTTGACCGACACGCTGGTGGTTGAAGGGCGCAGTGAGATTACCGATCTGGCCCAAAGCGTTGACCATATGCAGCGCTCATTGATTGATACGGTAACCAATGTGCGTGCCGGTTCTGATGCTATTCACTCTGGCACCAGTGAAATCGCCGCGGGTAACAATGACCTGTCATCCCGTACCGAAGAACAAGCCTCGGCGCTGGAAGAGACGGCGGCCAGTATGGAAGAGCTGACCGCAACGGTGAAACAGAACGCCGAAAACGCCCGTCAGGCATCGCTGCTGGCGAAGAGCGCCTCCGAAACCGCTGAACGCGGCGGTAAAGTGGTGGATGGCGTGGTGAAAACCATGCATGACATTGCCGCCAGTTCGCAAAAAATTGCCGATATTACCGGCGTCATCGACGGTATAGCCTTCCAGACCAATATCCTCGCCCTCAACGCAGCGGTTGAAGCCGCCCGCGCCGGTGAGCAGGGCCGTGGCTTTGCGGTGGTTGCTGGCGAAGTGCGTAACCTTGCCAGCCGTAGCGCCCAGGCGGCAAAAGAAATCAAAGCGCTGATTGAAGACTCTGTTTCCCGCGTGGATACCGGTTCGGTACTGGTTGAAAGCGCTGGTGAGACGATGGGCGATATTGTGAGTGCAGTAACCCGTGTAAACGACATTATGGGTGAGATTGCTTCGGCCTCTGATGAACAGAGCCGTGGCATCGACCAGGTTGCGCTGGCGGTGTCCGAAATGGATCGCGTCACTCAGCAAAACGCCTCGCTGGTACAACAATCTGCCGCCGCTGCGGCTGCATTAGAAGAACAAGCCAGCAGGTTGACGCAAGCGGTTTCTACTTTCCGTCTCTCTTCTGTCCCTACAAAAACCGCGCAAGGAGCGCTTAATCCGGCGGCAGCCATTACTTCGGCTCCTTCCAGAGCCCGTCAGCTAACGACCGGACAAAACGATAACTGGGAAACTTTTTAACTGCTTAACCCGCGGCACTTTGCCGCCTGATGGGAGCGTTGATGTTAAACCGTATTCGAATTTCTACGACACTTTTTTTGATCTTGATCGTTTGTGGCATTTTGCAGGTAGGGAGCAACGGATTGTCGTTTTGGGCGTTTCGTCAAAGCACCGCCCATTTATCAGAAGTTGAACAAAGTAACATCCAGCGCAACGCATTGATGCAAACCCGCGCCTGGTTATTACAAGCCAGTACATCATTGAATAAAGCCGGTACGTTAACGGCGCTGAGTTATCCGCCGGACGATATCAAAGCGCTAATGAAACAGGCGAAAGATAATCTGAAAGATGCCGATAACAGTATTAATGAGTTTTTGAATATCCCGGCGTTGACCGACGAAGGTAAGCGTCTGCAGGACGGAACGAAAGTGGCTTATACGGCATGGCATGGCGATCTGGAACACCAGGCCGCGTGGCTTGAAAGCAACCAGCTATCCGACTTTATGTCGGCGCCGATTCAGCAGTCGCAGGATGTGTTTGATAAAAACTTTACGGCCTGGCAGCAGCATATTAACCACTTTGTGGAGACCGCCAAGGCAGAGGGGCAAAGCAATTACCAGCGCTCAGCGGTCATTTTTGCCGTGGTGGTGATTCTGGCCGCGTTGCTGACCTCGGTCGCGCTGTGGTGGTCGCGTAAGATGATTGTTCAGCCGCTGGCCATTGTCAGTAGCCATTTTGACAGTATTTCCGAGGGCAATCTGGCTCGACCGATTGCGGTAGTGGGTAAAAATGAAATTTCGGCCATTTTTGCCAGCCTCAAAAAGATGCAGACTGCACTGCGTTCTACCGTGACCGAGGTGCGTCACGGCAGCTATGCGATGCATACCGGTATTTCAGAGATTGCCGAAGGCAATAACGATCTGTCGGCGCGTACCGAGCAACAGGCGGCGTCGCTGGCGCAAACGGCGGCCAGCATGGAACAGTTAACGGCGACCGTGGGACAAAACGCCGATAACGCCCGTCAGGCATCTGGTCTGGCACAGAGCGCGGCGGAAACGGCGCGTAAAGGCGGGCAGCAGGCGTCGAATGTGGCAAGCACTATGCATGAGATCGCCGCCAGTTCGCAAAAGATTGGCGATATTATCAGCGTGATTGACGGTATCGCTTTCCAGACCAATATTCTGGCGTTGAACGCGGCGGTAGAAGCGGCGCGGGCAGGCGAGCAGGGACGTGGTTTCGCTGTGGTGGCCGGGGAGGTGCGTAACCTCGCCAGCCGAAGCGCGCAGGCTGCCAAGGAGATCAAAGGCCTGATCGAAGAGTCGGTTTCACGTGTTGAGCAGGGATCTGTGCTGGTGGATACCTCTGCGAAAACCATGATGGAGATCGTCCACTCTGTCACCCAGGTGAACGATATTATGGGCGAAATTGCCTCTGCTTCGGATGAACAGCGCCGGGGTATTGAGCAGGTCGCACTGGCGGTAAGCCAGATGGATCAGGTGACCCAACAGAATGCGGCGCTCGTTGAAGAAGCCGCCGCGGGAACCGATCAGTTAGCGCATCAGGCAGATCATCTGACCTCCCTGGTGGCTGTGTTTAAGTTAGAAGAACATGTCGTTACATCAGACGCGGTACTCCCCAAAGGAGTGCCGGTTGTATCCTAAATCAGAATGAGAAGGCGCTATGACATCATCAATGCCTACTGGGCAAACGTCATCACTCATGCAACAGATGACTCAGCGTCTTGCGCTGTCTGACGCGCATTTTCGTCGAATATGTCAGTTGATTTATCAACGCGCAGGGATCGTGCTCGCCGACCACAAGCGGGACATGGTCTATAACCGCCTTGTTCGTCGTTTACGCACCCTTGGGCTGGATGATTTTGGTCGCTACCTGAGCATGCTGGAAGCGAACCAAAATAGCGCCGAGTGGCAGGCTTTTATAAACTCGCTGACCACTAACCTCACGGCATTTTTCCGGGAAGCTCATCACTTCCCGGTACTTGCGGAGCATGCCCGCAAGCGTACCGGTGAATACCGCATCTGGAGTGCTGCGGCATCGACCGGCGAAGAACCTTATTCCATTGCGATTACGTTGGCGGATGCTCTGGGTATGGCACCGGGGCGTTTTAAGGTGATTGCCAGCGATATCGATACCGAAGTGCTGGAAAAAGCCCGTAACGGTGTGTATCGCCAGGATGAATTGAAAACGTTGTCGCCGCAACAGCTACAGCGTTATTTCATGCGCGGAACCGGGCCCCATGCCGGTCTGGTGCGCGTGCGTCAGGAACTGGCGAATTATGTTGATTTCACCTCGGTGAATTTGCTCGATAAACAATATAACGTCCCTGGACCGTTTGACGCGATTTTTTGCCGTAACGTAATGATTTATTTTGATAAAACGACGCAGCAGGATATCTTGCATCGTTTTGCGCCATTGCTTAAGCCTGACGGACTACTTTTTGCCGGGCATTCGGAGAATTTCAGCAACCTTGTGCGTGAGTTTAGCCTGCGTGGTCAAACCGTTTACGCGCTGAGTAAGGATAAAGCATGAGTAAAATCAGGGTAATGTCCGTCGATGATTCTGCATTGATGCGCCAAATCATGACCGAAATTATCAATAGCCACAGCGATATGGAAATGGTGGCGACGGCGCCGGATCCGTTGGTTGCACGGGATTTAATTAAAAAATTTAACCCTGATGTGCTGACGCTTGATGTGGAAATGCCGCGGATGGACGGTCTGGATTTCCTGGAAAAACTGATGCGTCTGCGTCCGATGCCGGTGGTGATGGTTTCTTCCCTGACGGGAAAAGGCTCGGAAGTGACGCTGCGTGCGCTGGAGTTAGGGGCGATTGATTTCGTCACTAAACCCCAGCTCGGTATTCGCGAAGGGATGCTGGCCTACAGCGAAATGATCGCCGAAAAAGTGCGTACCGCCTCGCGCGCGCGCCTTGCGGCGCATAAACCCATGTCGGCAGCCCCGGCAGCGTTGAAGTCTGGTCCGTTGTTAAGTTCGGAAAAATTACTGGCCATTGGCGCTTCAACCGGAGGAACAGAGGCAATTCGTCATGTACTCCAGCCATTGCCGCTGTCAAGTCCGGGTATTCTTATTACGCAGCACATGCCGCCAGGCTTCACCCGTTCGTTTGCCGAACGCCTGAATAAACTGTGCCAGATTACCGTGAAAGAGGCGGAAGATGGTGAGCGTGTTCTGCCGGGGCATGCATATATTGCGCCGGGCGACAAGCATATGGAGCTGGCGCGTAGCGGGGCAAACTATCAGATTAAGATCCACGATGGGCCGCCGGTGAACCGTCACCGTCCTGCTGTGGATGTACTGTTTCATTCGGTCGCGAAATACGCCGGGCGCAATGCCGTGGGGGTTATCCTCACCGGGATGGGCAATGACGGTGCGGCCGGAATGTTAGCGATGCACCAGGCTGGAGCCTGGACCATTGCACAAAATGAGGCAAGTTGTGTGGTGTTCGGCATGCCGCGCGAAGCTATCAATATGGGTGGCGTCAGCGAAGTGGTCGATCTTAGCCAGGTAAGCCAGCAGATGTTGGCAAAAATTAGTGCCGGACAGGCAATACGTATTTAACGAGGAGTGATGTTTTATGGCGGATAAAGAGCTCAAATTTCTGGTTGTCGACGACTTTTCCACGATGCGTCGTATCGTGCGCAACCTGTTAAAAGAGCTGGGGTTCAACAACGTCGAGGAAGCCGAAGACGGCGTTGACGCGCTGAACAAACTCCAGACCGGTGGTTTTGGTTTCGTCATTTCCGACTGGAACATGCCGAACATGGACGGACTGGAACTGCTTAAGACGATTCGTGCTGACGGCAACATGTCTTCGCTGCCGGTACTGATGGTCACGGCAGAAGCGAAAAAAGAAAACATTATCGCGGCGGCTCAGGCTGGCGCGAGCGGCTATGTAGTGAAACCTTTCACTGCTGCAACCCTGGAAGAGAAACTCGGTAAGATTTTCGAGAAACTCGGCATGTGAGGACTGGACGATGATTCAACCTTCAATTAAACCTACGGAAGAACATTCAGCCAGCGATATCATTGCCCGTATCGGTAGCCTGACACGTATGCTGCGTGACAGTTTACGTGAATTGGGATTGGATCAGGCGATTGCTGAAGCGGCGGAAGCCATTCCTGATGCCCGTGATCGTCTTGATTACGTGGTGCAGATGACCGCGCAGGCAGCTGAACGCGCACTCAATAGCGTCGAGGCGTCGCAACCGCATCAGGATGCGATGGAAAAAGGGGCCAAATCCCTGTCGAAGCGTTGGGATGAGTGGTTTGAAAATCCTATCGAGCTGAAAGATGCCCGTGAACTGGTGACCGACACCCGTAAATTCCTCGGGGATGTGCCGGGCCACACCAGCTTCACCAACGCGCAACTGTTAGACATCATGATGGCGCAGGATTTCCAGGACCTTACCGGTCAGGTTATCAAGCGTATGATGGATGTGATTCAGGAAATTGAACGACAGCTTCTGATGGTGCTGATCGAAAACATTCCCGATCAGTCTGCGCGTCCGAAACGTGAAAACGAAAGTCTGCTCAATGGGCCGCAGCTTGATGCGACGAAAGCGGGCGTGGTGGCAAGCCAGGATCAGGTTGACGATCTGCTCGACAGTCTCGGTTTCTGATGCCCTTGCACTGAGCCATACTGATAAAACGGGAAGCAGCAATGCTTCCCGTTTTTTTAGCTCATCGTGGACAAGGAAAATGAAGCGGTGTTATTCAGCATATGTAGTAGCATTGGCAGCAGTAGCCCACCGGATGACATTCTTACCACGCAAAGCAGAGCCGAAAAAGTAAACAGCCAGATAAAGGTGGCTGGCGCGTGGTATTGCGTATGCATAAGCGCAAAGGCTACCGAAGTCACCACGATGCTCTGCTGCCTGGCAAAGCGTCCCCAGCGCAGAAAGGCGTTGAGTAAGAAGCCGCGAAAAATCACCTCTTCACAAAACGGGGCAATAAAACAAATGGCGAACGCCAGCCCCCAACGCGCAGAAACCGAGTAGCTCTTTAGCGATGCCACCCACTCTTCTTCGATACCCAAAAACTGCCAGACAATATTGAGTGCGATGATAGCCAGTAAGCCCAATGCGAAATAACCGGGGTTAAATTGCCCCAACGGCATAAAAGGGTAGTGATGGTTGTAGTATCGCCAGAGCAGGAGTGTGCACGGCAAGCTCACGGCCAGGCCGACAAATAGCGCAGCAAAACCTGAATGATAGAGCGCGGCATAATTGGGTAGCAGTGCCACAATAAAGAAAAAACAATGATAAATCAGTACTGCTGCGAGACACATCATTGTGTGATGACGTCTCTGCTCCTGATTGAACAGCATGGTTACCATCCTTGTATTAATTATGTTTTATATCTTTTTTATCGGCATACGCTGCAAACGCAGCTTTTCTGACCCGCGCGGTAGTATATCGTTGACGGATAAGTACATGCACTTTTCCTTTTCTCAAATCGCGAAAACCCCGCGTTTTTATGCCTTACTCTGCCCATTAGACCGACTTGACTCTGGCATTATGTCATCAAACATCTACCCGTGGATTTGAGCCGTGGCAGACGATAGCGACGACAAAACAGAAGCCCCCACACCCCACCGAAAAGAGAAGGCCCGTGAGGAAGGGCAAGTTCCCCGATCGAAAGAGCTGACATCAATATTGATGCTCTTTGTCGGAGTGGGCGTGCTCTGGATGGGGGGGGACGCGTTTGCCCGCAAACTGTCGGGCATCATGTCGTCGGGATTACGTTTTGATCATGGCATTATCAATGACCAGAAACTGATCCTTGGGCATCTCATCGCGTTGCTCAAAAATACTGCGCTGGCGCTGTTACCGCTGGTGGCAGGTGTGGTGCTGGTGGCGCTGGCTGCTCCCCCGGCACTGGGTGGCCTGGTGTTAAGCGGAAAATCGATACAGTTCAATTTTTCTAAAATTAACCCGTTGAGTGGAATTAAGCGCCTGTTTTCGGCGCAGGTCGTGGCAGAGCTGGTCAAGGCCATTATGAAAACGGCCCTGATGGGCAGCGTGGCCGCCTTTTATCTGTGGTATAAATGGCCGGAAATCATGCGCCTGATGATGGAAGCACCGGTCACTGCGATGGCCAGCGCGCTGAATCTGGCCGGGATGTGTTGCCTGTTGGTCGTGTTATCGATAATCCCGATGGTGGGGTTCGACGTCTTCTGGCAGATCTACAGCCACCTGAAAAAATTGCGCATGTCCAAACAGGATATCCGTGATGAATTTAAACAGCAGGAGGGTGACCCGCATGTTAAGGGGCGTATCCGCCAGCTGCAACGTGCCGCGGCGCGCCGTCGTATGATGTCAGATGTGCCGAAAGCCGATGTGATTGTAACGAACCCGACGCACTACTCCGTCGCGCTGCAATATGACGAGAATAAAATGAGTGCGCCAAAGGTGATTGCGAAGGGTTCTGGTTTGATTGCGCTGCGTATTCGTGAAATTGGCAGCGAAAACCGTATTCCGATTCTAGAAGCGCCGCCGCTGGCGCGCGCCCTGTACCGCCATGCTGAAATCGGTCAGCAGATCCCTGGCCAGCTTTACTCGGCCGTGGCTGAGGTTTTAGCCTGGGTATGGCAATTGAAACGCTGGAAGCTTGCCGGGGGCAAACGCCCGGCAAGACCTGAAAATCTCCCAGTGCCAGAGTCGCTGGATTTTATGAACGAGAAGGACACTGATGGCTAATCTGGTGGCAATGTTGCGTCTGCCTGGCAACCTGAAATCAACACAATGGCAAATTCTGGCGGGACCCGTCCTGATTTTGTTGATTCTGTCGATGATGGTTTTGCCGTTGCCGGCATTCGTGCTCGACCTGCTTTTTACCTTCAACATTGCGCTCTCGATTATGGTGCTTCTGGTGGCGATGTTCACCCAGAAAACCCTTGAGTTCGCGGCATTTCCCACCGTATTGCTGTTTACCACGTTGCTGCGCCTGGCGCTGAACGTTGCCTCTACCCGTATCATACTGCTGGAAGGCCATACCGGCACGGCGGCAGCGGGGAGGGTGGTTGAAGCCTTTGGTCACTTCCTTGTTGGCGGTAACTTTGCCATCGGTATCGTGGTGTTCATCATCCTCGTTATCATTAACTTTATGGTTATCACCAAAGGTGCGGGGCGTATCGCGGAAGTGGGCGCGCGTTTTGTACTGGACGGTATGCCGGGTAAACAGATGGCGATCGACGCCGACCTTAACGCCGGGCTTATCGGTGAAGATGAGGCGAAACGTCGTCGTTCCGATGTGACCCAGGAAGCTGACTTCTACGGCTCCATGGACGGTGCGAGTAAGTTTGTGCGCGGTGACGCCGTCGCGGGCATCCTGATCATGGTTATCAACATCGTCGGCGGCCTGCTGGTGGGCGTATTGCAGCATGGTCTGACGATGGGCGATGCGGCGCAAAGTTATACCCTGTTGACCATCGGTGATGGTCTGGTGGCACAGATCCCGGCGCTGGTTATCTCCACCGCAGCGGGTGTTATCGTGACACGCGTGGCAAACGATGAAGATGTTGGCCAGCAGATTGTTAGCCAGTTGTTTACTAACCCACGCGTAATGGTGCTCAGTGCCGCGGTACTGGGTCTGTTTGGCCTGGTCCCAGGTATGCCGAACTTTGTCTTCCTGCTTTTCACCGTGGGTCTGCTGGCGCTGGCCTGGTGGCTGCGCGGTAAAGAAGAGAAGGCGCCGGCGGAAGCGACGCCAATCAAGATGCCAGAAAATAACCAGGCGGTGGAAGCCACCTGGAATGATGTACAACTGGAAGATTCACTGGGCATGGAGGTGGGCTATCGCCTGATCCCAATGGTGGATTTCCAGCAGGATGGCGAACTGTTGGGACGTATCCGCAGTATTCGTAAAAAATTCGCCCAGGACATGGGGTTCTTGCCGCCGGTGGTGCATATTCGTGACAACATGGACTTGCCGCCAGCCCGTTACTGCATCCTGATGAAAGGGGTGGAAGTGGGGAGCGGTGATGCCTATCCGGGGCGCTGGCTGGCGATTAACCCGGGGACCGCAGCAGGTTCGTTACCAGGGGAACAGACTGTCGATCCGGCCTTTGGCCTGGCGGCTATCTGGATTGAGAGCGCCCTCAAAGAGCAGGCGCAGATCCAGGGCTTCACCGTGGTGGAGGCCAGTACGGTTGTCGCAACGCACCTGAACCACGTGATCGGCCAGTTTGCGCCGGAGCTGTTTGGGCGTCAGGAAGCGCAACAACTGCTTGACCGCGTGACGCAGGAAATGCCGAAACTCACCGAAGATCTGGTGCCGGGAGTTGTTACGCTGACAACGCTGCATAAAGTGCTGCAAAACCTGCTGGCAGAAAAAGTGCCGATCCGCGATATGCGCACCATTCTGGAGACGCTGGCAGAACACGCTCCGCTGCAAACCGATCCGTACGAACTGACCACGGTTGTTCGCGTGGCGCTGGGCCGTGCGATTACGCAGCAATGGTTCCCTGGCAGTGGCGAAGTGCAGGTTATTGGCCTTGATACGCCGCTGGAGCGCCTGTTACTACAGGCATTGCAAGGCGGCGGTGGGCTGGAGCCGGGCCTTGCCGATCGTTTACTGGAGCAAACCCAGGAAGCATTGCAGCGTCAGGAGATGCTTGGCGCGCCGCCGGTACTGCTGGTCAACCATGCGTTGCGTCCGTTGTTGTCTCGCTTCCTGCGCCGCAGCCTGCCGCAACTAGTGGTGTTGTCGAACATGGAAATGTCAGATAACCGTCCGATTCGGATGACGGCGACCATCGGAGGCAAATAATGCGTAAGCTTGCCGGGTTACTTCTCGCGTTGCCTTTGTTTGTCCATGCCGCCGGAAACGGCGCGTGGCAGGCAAGCAATATCGGGGTCATTATCAGCAATCGTGGGCAGGCCATGTCATCGCGTGTTCTTGCCCCTTCGCAGCCGGTCAATGGCCTGATGACAGTAGTTTCATGGCGTTATGAGCTAAATGGCCCGACGCCTGCGGGATTAAATACACGCTTGTGTACCCAGACACGCTGTGTGCAACTTGATGCCCAGAGTGGAACCACTGTCGCCTTCGCCGATGTGCCGGCGATTGAGCCGTTACGCTTTATCTGGGAAGTGCCTGGCGGTGGAAGATTAATTCCCGCCCTTAATGTTCGCAGTATCCAGGTTATCGTTAACTACCGCTAGCCGCTCGTCTTTTCACCAGCCATCGCCATTCCTCTCAGGAATCTGATGGCTGGCTCGCAAATTATGACCCTGCCTTTTGAACCAAAAGAAACACTGTTTTATAAATCAGTGAAGCGCGTTGCGGCACTCTTTGTATTTTTGCCATTTGCCTCCCGGTCGTGGCAGAAACAGAAAGGTATCCCAAAGCACATACTCTTACTTTAGCCGTGTAAGCATTACCTTTGGCGAAGCCGGATTGCCAGAGGTCCCTCACTAATAAACAGGGTTAACGGCAATGAAAACACGTAAAATTGGATTGGTTAACTACCTCGCCTATGGTTCGGGCGACTTCCTGGGGGCGGGCACGACAGCACTTACCGCCGCATGGCTACTCTATTTCTACACCACGTTCTGTGGCCTGACGCCTATCGAAGCGACGTTTATTTTTGCCGCTGCCAGGGTACTGGATGCGGTGGTAAGTCCATTGATGGGCTTTTTAACCGATAACTTCGGCTCGACCTGGCTGGGTAAACGCTTTGGTCGCCGTAAGTTCTTTATCCTGTTAGGCATCCCCTGTGTGTTCAGCTACTCCATTATGTGGGTAGGGGACATGAGTTTCTGGTATTACCTGCTGACATACCTGCTGTTTGATGTGGTCTATACCATGATCCTGGTGCCGTACGAAACGCTGGTGCCGGAAATGACCGATGATTTCAAACAGAAAACCAAATTCTCCGGCGCGCGTATCTCGATGGCGCAGATGTCCGCTATCCTCGCCTCGTTCCTGCCGGGTCTGCTGCTGGCCCACTTCGGTAAAGACAACCCAATCTCTTTCTTCTACGCAAGCCTGGTGTTCTCTGTGCTGTGCGCGCTGATGCTGACTTTTGTCTGGTGCTTTACCTGGGAGCGTCCGCGCGAAGCGTGGACCGAAGCCGCGCTGCGTGCCGAAGCTGAGAAAAAACATCTGACCCTGGGGCAGAGCCTGCGTCGCCTGTTTGTTGAGCTGAGCTCAACGCTGCGCATCAAGATTTTCCGTCAGCACCTTGGGATGTACCTGGGCGGCTATATCGCACAGGACGTCTTTAACGCCGTCTTTACCTACTATGTTGTTTTCGTTCTGATGCAGGAAGCGTCTGTCGCGTCTAACTTGCTGGGCACCATGGCGATCTTCCAGTTTATCGCCGTTATCGCCATGATCCCGCTGTGCATCCGTTTTGGACCGGCGCCGTCTTATCGCATGGTGGTGGTGCTGTTTGGTCTGAGCGCGGCGTCTTTCGCCATCCTCTACTGGGCGGGTCTGAGCGACATTTATGCCCTGCTGCTGTTGGTGTCTGCCGTTGCCGGTCTGGGCCGTGGGGGGATCAACTACGTACCCTGGAACACCTATACCTATATCGCGGATATCGATGAAGTGGTTACCGGTCAGCGTCGTGAAGGGATCTTCGCGGGCATCATGACCCTGACCCGTAAAGCCTCTCAGGCCGGTGCGGTCATGCTGGTGGGGATTGTGATGCAGGCATCCGGGTTTGTCTCCGGCCAGAAAACGCAGGTGCCGGAAGTGAGCCATACCATCCTGATGATCATGTGCTTTGGTACCTTGCTGGTACTGGCCTGCGGTTTCCTGGTCTCTCTGCGTTTCAAACTGAACCTGAAAACCCACAGCGTTCTGCGTGAAGAGACGGCCAAAATGCGTGAGTCCGGTCGTGTGATTCCGGAAAGTGCAACGCCACAAGCGCGTGCCACCGTTGAGATGCTGGCCGGCATGCCGTTTGAGTCCCTGTGGGGCAACAACAATATCGGCTATCTGAATCGTAATAAACCTGCCGCGCCTTCCCTGAAAGAAAACGCGTCACTGAAATCGACTTACAACTGAGGTTAAGAATATGAAGGTTTGGCCTGTCAAACATAGCCCGTTACTTTGTCAGCCAGAGCGTTTTATCGCCCGCGACGAGCTGAAATCATTGATTCAGAAGATCACGCATAATCTGGTCAATATTCACGACACCACCGGCGAGTTTTTACTGCGGCTTGACGACGGGCGTGTGATTGACACCAAAGGTTGGGCGGGCTGGGAATGGACCCATGGCGTCGGTCTGTATGGTATGTATCAGTATTACCAGCAGACCGGCGATCAGACGGTGCGTGACGTGATTGATAGCTGGTTCGCTGACCGTTTTGCCGAAGGCGCGACGACCAAGAACGTAAACACCATGGCACCGTTCCTGACGCTGGCGTATCGCTACGAAGAGACCCGGAATCCGGCTTTCCTGCCATGGCTGGAGACCTGGGCTGAGTGGGCGATGAATGAGATGCCGCGTACGGATCACGGCGGTATGCAACACATCACTCTGGCAGAAGAGAACCATCAGCAGATGTGGGATGACACCCTGATGATGACCGTTCTGCCGCTGGCGAAAATCGGTAAGCTGCTTAACCGTCCTGAGTATGTGGAAGAGGCGACCTATCAGTTCCTGCTGCATGTGCAGAACCTGATGGACAGGGAGACAGGCCTGTGGTTCCACGGCTGGAATTACGAAGGTTGCCATAACTTCGCGCATGCGCGTTGGGCGCGTGGCAATAGCTGGCTGACCATCGTCATCCCGGATTTCCTGGAGCTGGTGGATTTACCGGCAAACAATGCGGTACGCCGTTATCTGGTACAGGTGTTGAACGCACAAATCGCTGCGCTGGCGAAATGCCAGGACGACAGCGGGCTGTGGCATACGCTGCTCGACGATCCGACATCCTATCTTGAGGCGTCGGCAACCGCCGGTTTTGCCTACGGTATTCTGAAAGCGGTACGTAAGCGTTATGTTGGCCAGGAATATGCGCAGGTTGCTGAGAAAGCGATCAAAGCAGTGGTGAAGAATATCTCACCTGAAGGCGAATTGCTGCAGGTCTCATTCGGTACCGGCATGGGCAGCGATCTCGATTTCTACCGCCAGATCCCGCTGACCTCTATGCCGTATGGTCAGGCCATGGCGATGCTGTGTCTGACCGAGTATCTGCGTAAGTATTTCTAAGCTTCCCCGGCGTCGCGAAGGTTGCCGGGGCTACGTTTGGTGCGGGCGGTAGATGCTGTGAACGTCTTCGACCTGGCAACCGCGACGACACTTTTGTAACTCCCTGGCGCAGATCGTGCAGCGATGGGGCGGGAGGCGAACACAGTGCGAAGCACCGATTTCTTTGCGGGGCCGCGGGAATTGTAAAGGGGAACGCGGTGTTCCCCTTTACCCGTTCACGTATTCTGTCGCGACAGAAAAGCAAGGAACATAAGGTGAACGGAATGACCATCAGAGCCGCATTTTCCCCTCACCCTGGCTCTCCCCAAAGAGGAGAGGGGACCGTTCGTGCTCGCATTTTTGTGGGGATTCCTCAGCCCAGGGGGAGAGGGAATCTTTATCATGCATGGCGATATAAAAACAAAACCCGGCATTTGCCGGGTTTCTTTACAGACCGTCGATTTACATACGTTCGATGGTTTCGATACCGAGCGTATCCAGACCCAGTTTCAGCGTCTTCGCGGTCAGCAGCGCCAGTTTCAGACGGCTGTTGCGGACTTCTTCATTCCCGGCGCTCAGAATCGGACAATGTTCATAGAAGCCAGAGAACAGGCCCGCCAGATCGTACAGATAGGCACACATCACGTGCGGTGTCCCTTCACGGGCAACCACATTCAGCGTCTCTTCAAACTGCATCAGGCGTGCGGCAAGCTGGGCTTCGCGATCTTCGCTGATCACCACTTTCGCGGCGAGAAGGGCGCTTTCGTCGATATCCGCTTTACGGAACACTGAAAGCACGCGAGTGTAGGCGTATTGCATATACGGCGCAGTGTTACCTTCAAACGCCAGCATATTGTCCCAGTCGAAGACATAATCGGTGGTACGGCTTTTGGAAAGATCCGCGTATTTCACCGCGCCGATACCTACGGCATTAGCCAGTTTTTCCAGCTCGTCTGCTGGCATATCCGGGTTCTTCTCCGCCACCAGACGACGGGCACGCTCCAGCGCCTCATCAAGCAGATCAGCCAGTTTCACTGTGCCGCCCGCACGGGTTTTGAACGGCTTGCCGTCTTTACCCAGCATCATGCCGAACATATGGTGTTCGAGAGAAACAGACTCCGGTATATAACCGGCCTTACGCACGATAGTCCAGGCCTGCATCAGGTGCTGATGCTGACGGGAGTCGATGTAGTAAAGCACACGGTCTGCATGCAGCGTTTCATAACGGTATTTGGCACAGGCAATGTCGGTGGTGGTATAGAGGTAGCCGCCATCTTTCTTCTGGATGATCACACCCATCGGCTCGCCTTCTTTGTTCTTGAACTCGTCCAGGAACACCACGGTTGCGCCTTCGCTCTCCACTGCCAGCCCTTTGGCTTTCAGATCAGCCACGATCCCCGGCAGCATTGAGTTATACAGGCTTTCGCCCATCACGTCTTTACGCGTCAGGGTAACGTTCAGGCGGTCATAGGTCATCTGGTTCTGGGACATGGTGATGTCGACCAGTTTGCGCCACATCTGCAGGAAATATTCATCGCCACCTTGCAGTTTCACGACGTAGCTACGGGCGCGCTCGGCGAAGGCTTCATCTTCGTCGTAATGCTTTTTGGCTTCGCGGTAGAAACCTTCAAGATCCGCCAGCGCCATTTCACCCGCGTTTTGCTGCTGTTGCAGCTCCAGCCAGGCAATCAGCATACCGAACTGGGTACCCCAGTCACCCACGTGGTTCGCGCGGATCACGTTATGACCGAGGAACTCCAGGGTTCGCACGGATGCATCGCCGATGATGGTTGAACGCAGGTGGCCAACATGCATCTCTTTCGCCACGTTCGGCGCTGAATAATCGACAACGATGGTTTGTGCCTGCGGCTTCGTGATGCCCAGACGGTCGGACTGCAACGCCAGGCTTACCTGGTCTGCCAGAAACTCCGGGGCGAGGAAGATATTGATAAAACCAGGCCCGGCGATTTCCACTTTGCTGGCGATCCCGCTGAGATCGAGATGAATCAGTACCTTATCGGCCAGTTGTCGCGGTGCCATGCCCAATTTTTTGGCAATTGCCATCACGCCATTAGCCTGATAATCGCCGAACTGGACTTTTGCAGACTGGCGGACCTGCGGTTCGCAATCCGCATCCGCACCTGCGGCAATGAGCGCCTGACCGACTTTTTCTGAGAGTAGAGCCTGAATATTCACCGGGATACCTTACATTGATGACGCGGCACATAAGGGCAGGCCGCGTCCGGGTGTTGATTATGAAAGGCGGGAGTATACTGCAAATGCCCGCAGGCGTCAGCACCGTAACCCGGTGGTTAACGTCAAAAAGCGTGGCCTGTTAGCGCCCGGATGAACGCTTAACACATTCGATCATGGACGTGTTTTTAGCCCCCTCATCCGAAACGCCAGGCGCCTGATCTTACTCGCTATCCTGCGTGGGTGATTTATCCGTAGTATAGTAAGAAGAGTTTATTTCTTTGAGCGTACTATGACTTATTCCATTGGCGAATTTGCCCGGCTTTGCGGGATAACGGCGACCACACTACGCGCCTGGCAGCGCCGCTACGGTCTGCTCAAACCGATGCGCACGGAAGGTGGGCACCGGCTTTACAACGATGACGACGTGCAACAGGCGCTTAAAATTCTCGACTGGGTGAAAAAAGGGGTGCCCGTTAGCCAGGTTAAACCGCTGCTGGCAAGGCCAGAGATGCGGCGAACGAACAACTGGGTCACCCTGCAAGAGAACATGCTTTCACGGCTGAAAGAGGGGAAGATTGACTCTCTGCGACAGCTTATTTACGACTCCGGACGTGAGTATCCTCGCCCGGAACTGGTCACAGAAGTGTTGCGCCCGTTGCGCAGTAAAATGTCCGCCAATATTGCGGCAATGATGACGCTACGTGAAATCCTCGACGGCATTATTATCTCCTACACCTCGTTTTGCCTTGAAGGGGATAAGCGCGCGCCAGGCGATAATTATCTTATCACCGGCTGGCATCTGACCGACCCTTGTGAAATCTGGCTTGAAGCGTTGCGGCTGACCGGGCAGGGGCATCGCATCGATATCCTTCCGGTTCCGCCTGCAATGCTGGCGCCGGAGATTTTGCCGACAAGAAAATGGTTGCTGGTGACCAGCGGTAAGTTATCGGCCGCGCGTAAAAAACAGATTGAACTGTGGCAATCGCAGGTCAATTCCCTCGACGTGATTACCCTCTAGATCCTCTCTTCTGCTTGTGTTCATGGTCGCTACATAGCGACCTGGACGCTTACGCCTTTTTCTCAAATTAAGTACAAAAATTAATCAAATTAATTTGTTGATATTTAAGGATTTGTAAAATATTTTCGCAACAAACTTGGACAAATATAATTAATTGTGTAAGTTTTAGAACAAGCGATAGCCGCGTTTTGTCAACGGAAAGGGTAAGACCCATGAGTACCATGCAGTCCGTCATTGATCGGTTTATTCATTACTACGCTGAACTGGACAGCCAGCCGCCGTCGGCGCTGAGCGCGCTCTATCATCCCGATGCTGTGTTGCAGGATCCGTTTGGCGAGCATCACGGATTCGTTGCTATCCATCGTTACTTCACCCATCTGCTGGCGAACGTTGAACAGTGCCGTTTCTCTATTGATCCCCCGCTTTGTGATGGTCAGCGTTTTGCGGTGACCTGGACCATGCACTGGTCGCATCCGCATATCCGTGGCAACGAACCCCTCACGCTGCCAGGGTGTTCAGTCGTGGAAGTGCAGGGGGAGCACGTCTTACATCAGCGTGATTTTTACGACGCCGGGGAGATGCTGTATGAGCATCTTCCTGTACTGGGCTGGGCGGTCCGCGGTGTGAAAAAGAGGGTCCGCGCATGAAAACGGTGCTTATCACGGGTGCCAGTTCGGGTATTGGCGAGGGGCTTGCTAAATCCTTCGCCGCCGATGGCTACCTCGTCATTGCCTGCGGGCGCGATCCATCGCGTCTGGAGGCGCTACAGCAGCATAGCCCTAACATTCGTCTGCGCCTGTTCGATATGACAGACAGGGACGCCTGTCGCCAGGCGCTGGAAGGGTGTTCTGCCGATCTGGTTATTCTCTGTGCGGGCACCTGCGAATATCTGGATCGCGGGGTGGTGGATGCCGCTCTTGTCGAACGGGTGATGAGCACCAATTTTCTTGGCCCGGTGAACTGTCTTGCCGCGCTCCAGACACAGCTTAAACCCGGAAGTCGCGTTGTACTGGTCAGTTCGATGGCGCACTGGCTGCCATTTCCCCGCGCCGAAGCCTATGGCGCGTCAAAAGCTGCGCTCAGTTGGTTTGCTGACAGTTTGCGTCTGGACTGGGAGCCGAAAGGGATCGCTGTCACCGTGGTCTCGCCGGGCTTTGTCGACACCCCGCTGACCCGTAAAAACGACTTTTCTATGCCTGGTCAGGTGAGCGTTGGACAGGCGGTGACGGCGATTCGTCGCGGTCTCGCAAAGGGCAAAACACATATCGCATTTCCGGGCGCTTTCGGGTTGCTGTTGCGCTCGCTCTCCTCTCTTCCCGCCGTTGTGCAGCGGGCATTCTTACGCAGGATGGTACGGCCATGAACATTGCAATTATTGGTAGCGGCATTGCAGGGCTAACCTGTGCATGGCGGCTGGCCGGTCATCACAAGGTGACGCTATTTGAAGCACAGGCCACGCCCGGCGGGCATACGGCTACAGTGGATGTCGCCACGCCACAGGGGACATGGGCCATTGATACCGGTTTTATCGTCTACAACGATCGCACCTATCCGCGTTTTATGGGGCTGCTTAGCGAACTGGATATTGCCGGGCAGAAGACGCAAATGAGTTTTTCCGTCCACAATCCGCAAAGTGGGCTGGAGTATAACGGTCACACCCTTGCTTCGCTGTTTGCCCAGCGCCGAAATCTCATTAACCCATCTTTCTGGCATCTGCTCAGTGACATCGTGCGTTTTAACCGCCAGGCAAAACAGGCTCTCGCGGGCAAGGTAGATGAGAAAGCCACACTGCAAAGCTTTCTCGATGAGCACCGGTTCAGCGCCTTTTTTGCCCGCCATTACATTCTGCCGATGGGGGCGGCCATCTGGTCATCGTCCCTGCAAGAGATGCGGCGTTTCCCGTTGCCGCTGTTTTTGCGCTTCTTTGAGAATCATGGACTGCTGGATGTGACCCATCGCCCGCAGTGGTATGTGGTACCCGGCGGTTCGCGTGAGTATATCCGCGCCATGATCGCCAAACTCGGCGACCGCCTGACGCTGCATCTCAATACGCCGGTGCAGAGCGTTACCCGCCACGATAAGGGGGTGGAAATCCAACTTGCCGATGCGACCTCTACGTTTGACCACGTTATTTTTGCCTGCCACTCCGCACAGGCGCTGGCGATGCTGGCGGATCCCACGATTGCGGAAACAGAGATTCTCGGCGGTATCGGCTGGCAGCGTAACGAGGTGGTCTTGCACAGTGACCGACGCTGGCTCCCGGATCGTGAGCGTGCCTGGGCAAGCTGGAACTACCGCCTGAGTGAGCGGGATCAGGCCAGCGCGTGTGTGACCTACAACATGAATATCCTGCAAGGGCTGCCAAAGGAAGCGCCTTTATTCTGCGTAACGTTGAACCCGGACACGCCCGTTGATGAGCTCTACGTCTGGAAACGCTTTGTTTATGAACACCCGCTGTTTAACCCGCAAAGCTGGCAGGCACAGGCGCGGCGCGGTGAGATTAATGGCCGTCAGCGTAGCTGGTTCTGCGGCGCTTACTGGTACAACGGCTTTCATGAGGATGGTGTTCGCAGCGCGCTCGATGTGGTACAGGGCATCGCCCATGGGGAGGGCCAGTAACATGAACAGTTGTCTTTATGAAGGCGTTTTACGCCATCGGCGTCTTCTGCCCCGTGAGCACCATTTCAACTATCGCGTATTTATGGCCTGGCTCGATCTGGATGAGCTGGACGCACTCCCGATGTCAGGCATTCGTCGTAACCGTTTTGCTGCCGCCGCCTTTTATGACGAGGATTATCCGCTGGGATCGCCGCTTAAGGCGAACGTTATCGAACGGCTGGAAAATCTGACCGGCGAGCATCCGCAGGGGCGGGTGATGTTGCTCACTCAACTGCGCTATTTCGGTTTTCATTTTAACCCGGTCAATTTCTATTACTGCTACGACCAGCAAGACGTTTTGTGTTGGGTGCTGGCCGAGGTGCGCAATACGCCCTGGAATGAACGACATTACTATGCCGTTGACGGACAGAATGCCCGCCCGCTGGAAAAAGCGTTCCACGTTTCCCCGTTTAATCCGATGGATATGGTCTATCACTGGCGCTTTAACCGTCCTGGAAAAACGTTGCATATGCATATCGAAAACCATCAGGAGGCGAAGGTCTTCGACGCCACGTTGCGTCTGACCCGGCGCCCATTAACGCGCGCTGCACTCACATCCTTGCTGTTGCGTATTCCACTCATGACGCTCAAGACCGTGATGGCCATTTATTGGCAGGCGCTGCGTCTGTGGCTTAAGCGCGTACCTCTTTATAACCATCCCGTCAGCAGGAGTGAACGCTCATGACCGATCCCGTCTTTGCGCTTGAACCCGATATGCCGCGTAATGCTCGCGTTGCGCGCTGGTTGCTCTTTCGCCTTCTGAACGGTTTACGCGTGGGGTCTCTCACGCTTCGTGAGGGGGGGCAAACTTACCATTTTGGCGAGACTGCCGCCGCGTTGCGCGCAGAGGTGCAAATCCTTTCCCCGGTCGTTTACTGGCGTTTACTGACTGGCGGTAGTCTTGCGGCGGCGGAAGCCTGGATGGATGGCGAGTGGGAGACGCATCAGCTTACCCCGCTGTTGCAGATTTTAGCGCTCAACAGCCAGGTTTTAGGAAAGCTGGAAAGCGGCTTTCGCCTGCTCGGGCGTCCGATTGAGCGGCTACGCCACTGGACACGGCGTAACGACCGCCTGCAGGCGCGGGAAAACATCGCCGCGCACTATGACCTGGGGAATCTTTTTTACGCCCATTTTCTGGATGAACAGTTGCTCTACTCCAGCGCGCTGTTCACCGCGCCCGATCAGGATCTCGCCAGTGCGCAGCAGGCAAAAATGGCGCGATTGTGCGAACAACTGGCGCTAACGCCGGACGATCACCTGCTGGAGATTGGCACCGGATGGGGGGCCATGGCGGAGTATGCCGCACGTCATTATGGCTGTCGGGTGACCACCACCACGCTATCACGCGAGCAGTACACGTGGGCTCAGGCACGCATTCTCCAGGCAGGCTTGCAGGATAAGGTTCAGGTATTGCTGTGCGACTATCGCGATCTGACCGGACAGTTTGACAAACTGGTTTCGATTGAGATGATTGAAGCGGTAGGAAAACGCTATCTGCCGACTTTCTTTCGCACCTGTCAGGCGCGCCTGCGGGCAGGTGGGAAAATGGCAATTCAGGCCATCACTATCCAGGATCAGCGCTACAGCGATTACAGCAAAAGCGTCGATTTTATCCAGCGTTACATCTTTCCCGGCGGTTTCTTGCCAAGCATAACGGCAATGAACAACCTGATGACCCGCCATACCGATTTTGTGGTGCGCAATGTGTTCGATATGGGGCCCGATTATGCCCGCACCCTCGCGCACTGGCGTCAGCGTTTCGTTCAGGCCTGGCAAGAGATTGAAAAGCTGGGGTTTGATGAGCGTTTTCGCCGCATGTGGCTTTACTATTTTGGCTACTGCGAAGCGGGTTTCAATGCACGCACCATCAGCGTGGTGCAACTGACCGCGGAACGTGTATGAACCGCCATCTGCAGGTTTTCATCATGGCCGTGGCGTTCGATCTTTACTGGACGTTGGTGGTGCTGTTTCGTGAGCGCGGCATTATCGTCTGGCTCGCACTGGCGATGCTTGCCTGCGTTATGCTTGCGCCAGCGCTGCGCATATATGCCCTGGCGCTGGCCGTGGCTGGCGGCTCGCTGGATGCCCTCTGGGCGCTTACCGGATTGATCCGTTTCAGCGGAGATGGCGTGCTGCCATTGTGGATGGTGGCGCTGTGGCTGATGTTTGCCGTCGTCTGGACCCGGCTCACCCACACCAGTGCCTTGCCGGGCTGGACGCTGGCGCTGCTGGCGACGCTGGGCGGGCCTGTTGCTTACTATGTCGGTGAACGGCTGGGGGCGATTACATTCCTGCAACCGAACTTTATCGTGCTGAGTTGGCTCGGACTCGGATGGCTGGTTCTGGCGCTTTTTTTCCATTTATTGATGGGGAGGCGGCAATGAAATCTCTGCGCTTTGCACTGCTATTACTGATTGCCGCCGCTCCCTTTGCCAGCGCCTCTGACTGGCTAAACTGGCGCAAAACCGGTGACGCAACGTTAACCTGGGGGCCCTTTACCGTTTATACCTCGCAACTGCGCACGCCGCAGGGGCGCTATATCGCAGTGGATCAGGACCAGGCGTTAATCATTACCTACGCGCGGGACATCACGCGTGATGAACTGGTCGATGCGACTCGCGAACAGTGGCAGGCGCTGGGCATTCTGACGCGGGAAGCGCAGAGTCAGGCCTGGCTACGCACCCTGGCAACGCTCTGGCCGGATGTCAGTTCGGGCACGCAACTGGCGTTTGTTCTGCACGATAAACAAGGGCAGTTCTGGTATCGCGCTTCGGCGGCGCAAAAAGCCTTTACCCCGCTGGGGCCACCACAATCCCTGGCGTTCAGCATCAGCTTTCTGGCCATCTGGCTCGATCCCCATACGCAATACCCCAGGCTGCGTCAGCAGCTCATTGGAGGTGAACAATGAAACGCATTCTGGCACTTGGACTGACACTTCTCTTAATGCTGACGGGCTGCAGTAGCGAGATAAATGACTATCAACGTCAACAGCCGCCGCTCGATATATTTCACTATTTTCAGGGCAAGACCGAAGCCTGGGGCATGGTGCAGGACTATAGTGGTAAACAATTGCGCCGCTTCCACGTTGAGATAGAGGGCGACGTGGTGGGTGACACGCTGACACTCAACGAACATTTTGTGTACGACGATGGCGAAAAACAGCAGCGGGTGTGGCATATCCGGCGTACCGGTAACGGCCGCTATGAAGGGACTGCCGGCGATATCGACGGTGTTGCACGCGGTCAGGCGGCAGGCAATGCCTTTAACTGGCGTTACAGCATGAACGTGACGGCTGACGGGAAAACCTGGTTGCTACACTTTGATGACTGGCTGTATTTGCAGGACGATACACACCTTTTCAACAAAACCGCCATGAAGAAATTCGGCATTACCGTTGCAACGGTCACGCTCTTTTTCACCCGAAAAACACAATAAAAAGGAGAGGGGTATGAAAACTCAACCGACGATTGGTATCAGCGGCTGTTTGACCGGCTCGGCCGTGCGTTTCGATGGCGGGCATAAGCGCATGGGGTTTGTGATGGACGAACTTGCCCAGTGGGTGACCTTTAGCCCTGTCTGCCCGGAGATGGCTATGGGGCTGCCCGTTCCCCGCCCGGCGTTGCGTCTGGTTCAGACCGCCAGTGGCGAGACCCGGATGCGCTTTAGCCAGGCGCCGAATGAGGATGTCACCCAGAAAATAGATGACTTCACCACGGCGTACCTGCCCCGCGTTGCCGAACTGGCCGGTTTTATCGTCTGTGCGAAATCACCGAGTTGCGGAATGGAACGTGTGCGACTGTATGATGAAAAAGGCGGGCGAGGGCGTAAAGAGGGCGTGGGGCGTTTCACAGGCGCGCTACTCTCGGCATACCCGTGGCTGCCGGTGGAAGAAGACGGTCGCTTGCACGACCCGGTATTGCGCGAGAACTTTGTGGAGCGCGTATTCGCGTTATATGAACTCAATACCCTGCGGGCGCGCGGTCTGACTCGTCACAGCCTGCTCGATTTTCACAGCCGTTACAAACTCCAGTTGCTGGCACATCATCAGGCGGGATACCGGGAGATCGGGCCGTTTGTCGCGTCACTTTCCCAGTGGGACAACCTGGAGGCGTTTTTCGAGGCTTACCGGGAAAAGCTGATGGCGATCCTCAAACACCCGGCCTCCCGCAAGAATCACACTAACGTATTGATGCACATTCAGGGGTACTTTCACGGCAAACTTACGCCTCGTCAGCGCGGTGAGCTTCGGGAGGTGATTCTTCACTATCGCGCCGGGTTGCTGCCGATACTTGCCCCCTTAACGTTGCTCAAACATTACCTTGGCGAATACCCTGATCACTATTTGCTGGCACAAAACTATTTCAACCCCTATCCCAACGACCTGGGGCTTCGCCTGAACCTCAAATAACCGGGTGGCAGTGACGTCAGGCGCGGGCGACGTCACTGCATAACCTGAGTTGGTGACGTGCGCAGAACAGGGTAAAGTATCGCCCGAATTCATCGCATGGGAATAACCAATGGCTGGCTGGCAACATATTGACGAGCTGCAGGATATCGCTGCAGATCTCCCGCGTTTCATTGAGGATCTGACACACCTTGTCACCCGCCTGGGGCTGGATATTCATGACCTCAATGCTGACCATATCTCCTTGCGCTGTCACCAGAATGCGACGGCTGAACGATGGCGTCGCGGCTTTGAACAGTGCGGTGAGCTGCTCTCAGAAAACCTTATTAATGGCCGACCTATCTGTCTGTTCAGGTTATCGCAACCGGTGCAGGTCGCGCACTGGGCATTTAGCGTGGTCGAACTGCCGTGGCCGGGGGAAAAACGTTACCCGCACGAGGGGTGGGAGCATATCGAAATTGTACTGCCGGGTGAGCCGGAAACCCTCAATGCCCGCGCACTGGCGTTACTTTCGGATGACGGGTTGAGCCAGCCAGGCATTTTTGTGAAGACCAGTTCGCCAAAAGGTGAACGAGAGCGCCTGCCAAATCCCACGCTTGCCGTGACCGATGGTAAAGTCACCGTCAAATTTCACCCCTGGTCGATAGAAGAGATTGTCGCCAGCGAGCAATAGAATCTCACTGTGTGAGGGCGCTCAGCACGCAGGTTGCCAAATAATGCCATGCTGAGCATGCTGCATCTTAAAGGGAGAAGAGATGACGTTACTGGAAATATGTTGCTATAGCGCAACCTGTGCGGAGATCGCGCAGCAAAACGGGGCGGACCGCATTGAGCTGTGCGCCGCGCCGAAAGAAGGCGGGCTAACCCCCTCACTCGGGACGCTTAAAGCCGCCCGTCAGCGGGTCACCATCCCTGTGCACCCGATAGTGCGCCCGCGCGGGGGCGATTTTTGCTACAGCGACGATGAATTCGCCGCCATGCTGGAGGATATCCAGGCCATCCGCGAACTGGGTTTTCCGGGAATGGTAACCGGCGTGCTGGATGAGGACGGCAATGTCGATATGCCGCGTATGCAACAAATTATTGAGGCGGCAGGGGGGATGGCGGTCACTTTTCATCGCGCTTTTGATATGTGTGCAAAACCGCGTGAAGCCGCTGAAAAATTGAGAGATTTAGGGGTTGCCCGCATTCTGACATCAGGTCAACAGGCGAGCGCAGAAAAAGGTCTTTCATTAATTATGGAACTAAATACCCATTCAGGTGTTCCAATCATTATGGCTGGCGCGGGTGTCCGTGCAGCGAACCTGATGCGTTTTCTTGACGCAGGCGTGAAAGAAGTTCACAGCTCAGCGGGTATCTGGACACCATCGCCCATGCGTTATCGCAATACAGGATTGTCCATGTCGTCGGACGCCGCCGCGGATGAGTATTCGCGCTATGGTGTGGACGGCGAGGCAGTGGCGGTGATGAAGACAGTGATTGTTCAGCATCGCCCATAACCGGTTTTTACCGCGCATCATGTCGCCCAATATGATGCTTGCTCGTACCAGGCCCCTGCATTTAACAGGGGCCTTTTTTTATCTTTCGCCTGCATATTTCGGCCTGCAACGGCGTTGGCTTTCCTCGCTCACCCTGGTCAAGTTATCTACGCTCCTGTGGATGCGCTGCGTCGCCGCCTTGTTGCAAACCAAACTATCCTGGCGAAAGGGCTTCGTCACTCATCACGGTTTACGTGCAATTAACACGGCGCGCACCGGGGCCGGGTAGCCTTCAATGGTCTTCGTGTGGTCATTCGGATCAAGGAAATCAGCCAGTGATTCCGTCACCATCCATGACGTACCGCGCTGCTCCCCGGTGGTGGTCGCACAGACATCGGCGATACGGACATCAACAAAGCCGCACTTCTCAAGCCAGTTTTTCAGCGCCGCCGCCGAGGGAATAAAATAGACGTTACGCATCTGGGCATAGCGATCACCCGGCACCAGAACGGTATGCTCATCACCGTCGACAACCAGCGTTTCCAGTACCAGTTCACCGTCTTTCACCAGTTGATCTTTCAACTGCCACAGGTGCTCCAGCGGTGAGCGACGGTGATACAGCACGCCCATTGAAAAGACGGTATCGAAGGCATTCAGCGCCGGAAGTTGCTCAATACCCAGCGGCAATAAATGGGCGCGACGATCATCCCCCAACAGCTTACGCACTGCTTCAAACTGACACAGGAACAGTTGCGTCGGGTCGATGCCCACGGCCAGCTTTGCCCCCGCGCCAATCATGCGCCACATATGATAACCACTGCCACAGCCTACATCGAGAATAGTCCGGCCCTGCAAGTCAGACAGGTGCGGTAGCACGCGATCCCATTTCCAGTCGGAACGCCATTCCGTGTCGATATTGATGCCATACAGAGAGTAAGGCCCTTTACGCCACGGCATTAGATTGCGCAGCAGGGTCTCCATGCGCGTCAGTTGCCCTGCGCTTAACGGTGTTTCGCTTTCGGCGGTGACGCTATTAAGCAAGTCGAGATGCGAAGGCGTCAGCTCGGGTAAGAAATTCACCGCATTGGTCCACTGTTTGAACTGACCATGAAGCTGGTCACGTTGCCAGGCGGCAATCTGCGCAGGCAGGGTTTCTAACCAGTGAGACAGGGGACTGACGGCGATTTGCTGATAAAAACGCTCGAAGGTGATCATGCCTGGTCACCCGCTTTCAGGGCAATCAGCGAACCAAAGTTAAAACACTGGAACCAGACTTCGCTATGTTCAAACCCGGCCTGTTGCAGGCGGGATTTATGCTTTTCGACCGAATCCGTCAGCATGACATTTTCCAGCATGCTGCGTTTCTGGCTGATTTCCAGCTCGCTGTAGCCATTGGCGCGTTTAAAGTCGTGATGCATGTTGAATAACAACTCGCCGACGTTGGCATCTTCAAAACTGAATTTCTCGGACAGCACCAGCGCGCCGCCGGGATTTAGCCCCTGATAAATCTTATCCAGCAGCGCCTGACGTTCTTCTGGCACAAGGAACTGCAGGGTAAAATTCAGCACCACCATTGAGGCGTTTTCAATGGTGATATCGCGAATATCGCCTTCAATAACCTCGACCGGCGTAGGCGCTTTATACGCATCAATATGACGGCGGCAGCGTTCAACCATTGCCGGCGAGTTATCAACGGCAATGATTTTGCAGCCGTCGTGATGAATATTACGGCGCACGGAAAGCGTCGCGGCGCCTAAAGAGCAGCCCAGGTCGTAAATCTGCGTTTGTGGCTGAACGAAACGCTCCGCCAGCATGCCGATCATCGAGATAATATTGGAGTAACCCGGGACGGAGCGCTGGATCATATCCGGGAAGACTTCGGCAACCCGTTCATCAAAGGTCCAGTCGCCCAGGCTGGCGATAGGCGCGGAAAAAAGCATGTCGCGGTTAGACATAATGTAAACATCCGGGAAAACAAAGTGGCGTATTGTGCGCTAACGCAGGGAGAAAACCAACTCCCACGGCATATACCACAGGTTTGCGACCACCATCAGTAGCAGCGAACTCCAGGTCGCGCTCATTCCGGAACGCCGCCAGCTTAGCTGTCGGTGATGAAGCCCGTAGTAATGCATTAAACGTCCGGCAATAAGCAGGATGCCGCACACGTGAACCATCCAGGTTTCAGCGCCGTTCATCTCCATAAATAATAACAGCACCAACGCCAGCGGAATGTATTCCACCGCGTTGCCGTGAATACGGATGGCGCTTTGCAACTCGCTGAACCCACCGTCGCCATAGCTGACGCGGTATTGCATGCGCAGACGCACAACATCAAATGAAAACTTAATGAGCAGTAACGCACCCAGCACGGCATACAGCGCGCTTACCATACAAACTCCCTTTATACGCGGATGGCTTTACAATGATAGGTAATCCATTCAGAAAAGAGAAGATTGCTGAGGAATGGACGGAGGAGTGCCAATAGAGGGCAGCGCCTGCTGAAGATCTTTCCACAATACATCCACGAGTTCCGGCGACTGGCCGTTATCAGGGGTGTGCAAAAACAGATATGGCGTGCTCTGCTTCTCCCATTGCGGCAGCTTCTCCAGCCAGACGCTGAATAATTGACGATTCTGTTCCATATCGTCACTACCGATAAAGCGGATCAATGGGTTTTGTGCGGTCACCAGGGCATGAACCGGCAGCTTAGGCTTCTTGCGCTGCGCATCTATCACCGCTTCGCTGTGGGGGATGGCGCTGTGAATAGGGCGGCTATCCAGAATCACCCGGTTGACGCCGCGCTGATGCAGACCGCGGTTAAGCGACAACTCCGTCTCGCCTTTGGCAAAAAATTCCGGGTGGCGCACTTCAACACCGTAGGTGAAATCCGCCGGAAGCGTATCCAGGAAAGCCCACAGTGCCGGAAGATCGCGCGGACCAAACGTGGCGGGCAGTTGTAACCAGTACTGGCCGATACGCGTTTCCAGCGGCGCAAGACGGGTGAAAAATTCCTGCGTCAAATCGCTGCACTGGCGCAGCGAGGCCTGATGGGAAATGGTCGCCGGAAATTTAAAGCAAAAGCGAAAATCATCGTGGGTTTGATCGTACCAGCGCTGGACAATTTCGGCTTTCGGTAGGGCATAGAGCGTGGTGTTGCCCTCCACGCAGTTAAAGTGGCGGGCATACTCTTCAAGGCTGGTGATGCCAAGGCGCACCCATTTCGGGTGCGACCATTGCGGCAGGCCAAGGTAAATCATAACGCGGCCAGAATCTCCTCGGTGCTGCGCACACGACCAATACGCGGGAAGATATTTTTCATGCTGCCCTGATGCTGTTCACTGCTGGCAGCGGAGCAGGCATCTTCCGCAACCACCAGGTTAAAGCCCAGTTCCCAGGCGTTGCGGGCGGTGGATTCGACGCCGATGTTGGTGGAAATACCGCACAACACGATGGTGTCGATACTGCGGCGGCGCAACTGCAACTCCAGGTCGGTACCGTAGAATGCGCCCCACTGGCGTTTAGTGACCTCAATGTCGCTCTCTTTCTTGCCAAGCGTGAGCGGATACGTCCACCAGTTTTCCGGCAACGCGTGACCGCCAGTCTGTGCATCGACCGGCTGTTTTAACGCTTCGGCAAAATCGGCAGACCAGCCAACGCGGACCAGAATGACCGGCGCACTGTTAGCGCGAAACGCCTCAGCCAGCGTCGCGGCACGTTTCACCACATCCTCAGCGCTGTGCGGACCACCGGCAAACGGCAGGATACCTTCCTGCAAATCGATAACCACTAGGGCGGTGTTGGCAGCATTAAGTTCAAGCATGATAACTCCTGAAAAAAGAATGAGGTCGCCCTTACCTTACGCGGTATCCTGCTGCACCCGGTTTACAAATTTTGTTAATTTTTGTGAGAATACGCACTAAGCGTGCGCAGCAAACGCGCGTACAGGCGGTATCGGGCTTATCGTGTGCCATTATTTCCAGTATAATAGCCGCCTTTTTTCATCCAGTTGTGACATTCAGCTAAAGCTGCGACATCGTCGCCTGCACGGCAGGCAACAATCAGCCTGCGGCAAAGTTAAGGGATATCTCATGCGTACAGAATATTGCGGACAGTTGCGTAAGTCCCACGTGGGGCAGCAGGTGACTCTGTGTGGTTGGGTCAATCGTCGTCGTGATCTCGGCAGCCTCATTTTTATTGATATGCGTGATCGTGAAGGCATCGTTCAGGTGTTCTTCGACCCGGACGCCGAAGCCTTCAAACTGGCTTCCGAACTGCGTAATGAGTTCTGCATCGTGGTGACCGGCACCGTGCGTGCTCGTGACGAAAGAAACGTCAACAGCGATATGGCGACCGGCGAAGTGGAAGTGTTTGCCAGCGAACTGACCATTATCAACCGCTCTGAGCCGCTGCCGCTGGATTCCAATCAGGTTAATACCGAAGAAGCGCGTCTGAAATACCGCTATCTGGACCTGCGTCGTCCGGAAATGGCCCAGCGCCTGAAAACCCGCGCCAAAATTACCAGCTTCGTGCGTCGTTTTATGGATGACCACGGTTTCCTTGATATCGAAACCCCGATGCTGACCAAAGCGACGCCGGAAGGCGCGCGCGACTATCTGGTGCCTTCACGCGTACATAAAGGCAAATTCTACGCGCTGCCGCAGTCTCCACAGCTATTCAAACAGCTTCTGATGATGTCCGGTTTCGATCGTTACTATCAGATTGTGAAATGCTTCCGTGACGAGGACCTGCGCGCTGACCGTCAGCCAGAATTTACCCAGATCGACGTGGAAACCTCCTTCATGACCGCACCGCAGGTGCGTGAAGTGATGGAAGAGCTGATCCGCAACCTGTGGCTGGACATTAAAGGCGTCGATCTGGGCCAGTTCCCGATCATGACTTTCGCCGAAGCGGAGCGTCGTTACGGTTCCGATAAACCGGACCTGCGTAACCCAATGGAGCTGGTGGATGTAGCTGATCTGCTGAAAAACGTTGAGTTTGCGGTCTTCTCTGGCCCGGCCAACGATCCGAAGGGGCGCGTTGCCGCGCTGCGCGTTCCTGGCGGTGCCTCTCTGACCCGTAAGCTGATTGATGAATACGGCAACTTTGTGAAGATCTACGGCGCGAAAGGCCTGGCTTACATTAAAGTGACCGAACGTGCGAAAGGCATGGAAGGCATCAACAGCCCGGTGGCGAAATTCCTGACCGCGGACATCGTTGAAGCTCTCCTGGATCGTACTGGCGCACAAGACGGCGACATGATTTTCTTCGGCGCTGACAACAAGAAAGTGGTCGCTGATGCGCTGGGCGCGCTGCGTCTGAAACTCGGTAAAGACCTGAGCCTGACCGACGAAAACAAATGGGCGCCGCTGTGGGTTATCGACTTCCCGATGTTTGAAGAAGACGGTGAAGGCGGCCTGACCGCAATGCACCATCCGTTCACCTCACCGAAAGACATGACGGCGGACGAACTGAAAGCCGCGCCGGAAGAGGCGGTTGCGAACGCTTACGATATGGTTATCAACGGCTACGAAGTGGGCGGTGGTTCTGTGCGTATTCACCGTGGTGACATGCAGCAGACCGTGTTCGGCATTCTGGGCATTACTGAACAGGAACAGCGCGAGAAGTTCGGCTTCCTGCTGGATGCGCTGAAATTCGGTACCCCGCCGCACGCAGGCCTGGCATTTGGTCTGGATCGTCTGACCATGCTGCTGACCGGTACCGACAACATCCGTGACGTTATCGCCTTCCCGAAAACCACTGCGGCTGCTTGTCTGATGACCGAAGCACCGAGCTTTGCTAACCCGGCTTCCCTGGCGGAACTGGGTATTCAGGTGCTTCCGAAAGCGTCAAAAGAGATTTCGGAGAACGAATAATATGCAATTCAAGTATCCCGTTTCTGTCTTAGTTGTTATTTATGCCCAGGACACGAAGCGGGTGCTGATGTTGCAGCGACGCGACGATCCCGATTTCTGGCAGTCGGTTACCGGCAGCCTGGAAGAGGGAGAGTCCGCATCGCAAGCCGCCGCGCGCGAAGTAAAGGAAGAGGTCGCCATTGACATTGCGACTGAGCAACTGGCCTTAATTGACTGTCAGCGCACGGTGGAGTTTGAAATTTTTGAACATTTACGTCATCGCTATGCCCCTGGCGTGGTGCGCAATACCGAATCCTGGTTCTGTCTTGCGCTACCCCATGAACGGTCGGTCGTGTTCACTGAACATCTGGCTTACCGCTGGGTTGATGCGCCGCAAGCGGCCGCGTTAACCAAGTCATGGAGCAACCGGCAGGCGATTGAAGAATTTGTAATTCATGCCGTATAAATCAACGGTTAAGTGGAGAGTTTCTTATGGCAGGTCACAGTAAATGGGCCAACACCAAACACCGCAAAGCGGCACAGGATGCCAAGCGCGGTAAAATCTTTACCAAAATTATTCGTGAGCTGGTTACCGCAGCGCGCCTTGGCGGCGGCGATATCGGTTCCAACCCGCGTCTGCGTGCGGCAGTGGATAAAGCGCTGTCGAACAACATGACCCGTGACACCCTGAACCGTGCTATCGCACGTGGCGTGGGCGGTGATGAAGACGCGAACATGGAAACCATCATTTATGAAGGTTACGGTCCTGGCGGCACAGCGGTGATGGTGGAATGCCTGTCTGACAACCGCAACCGTACCGTTGCCGAAGTGCGCCATGCCTTCACCAAAACCGGGGGTAACCTGGGCACTGACGGTTCCGTTTCTTACCTGTTCAGCAAGAAAGGCGTGATCTCTTTCGAGAAAGGCGATGAAGACACCATCATGGAAGCGGCGCTGGAAGCGGGCGCGGAAGATGTTGTGACTTTCGACGACGGTGCCATTGACGTCTACACCGCATGGGAAGAGATGGGCGCAGTGCGCGATGCACTGGAAGCGGCAGGCCTGAAAGCCGACAACGCCGAAGTCTCTATGATCCCATCAACCAAAGCGGATATGGATGCGGAAACCGCACCGAAACTGCTGCGTTTGATCGACATGCTCGAAGATTGCGACGATGTTCAGGAAGTTTACCATAACGGTGAAATTTCTGACGAGGTTGCGGCTACTCTGTGATGAGGCAACTTATCGCAATGACCGGAGACGCGTGATGTCTGTCATTCTCGGTATTGACCCGGGTTCACGCGTAACCGGTTACGGTGTGATTCGCCAGGTAGGCAGGCAACTGACCTACCTGGGCAGCGGATGCATCCGTACCAAAGTTGATGATTTACCGTCGCGCCTGAAATTAATTTATGCCGGTGTGACGGAAATCATCACCCAGTTCCAGCCTGATTACTTCGCGATTGAACAAGTCTTTATGGCAAAAAACGCCGATTCTGCGCTCAAGCTTGGGCAGGCGCGCGGCGTGGCCATTGTGGCTGCTGTAAACCAGGATTTGCCCGTGTTTGAATATGCGGCCCGTCAGGTCAAACAGACGGTCGTCGGTATTGGCAGCGCCGAGAAAAGCCAGGTTCAGCATATGGTACGCACCTTGCTGAAACTTCCGGCGAACCCACAGGCCGATGCCGCCGATGCGCTGGCGATTGCTATCACCCATTGCCATGTCAGCCAGAACGCAATGCAGATGAGCGATACCCGGCTTAATCTGGCGCGCGGGCGGCTGCGCTAAGTAACGCGCTGATTTTTTGGGCATCCTCTGGCGTTGACGGGTTATAGACGATCATCGTCAGATCTGGCTGCCCTTCAACGGCAAAACTCGAGTACTCCAGCGATAATCTCCCCGCCTCGCGATGAATCAGCACTTTCGTGCCTTCGCCCATCGTGTCGATGGTATTGCTGCGCCACAGTTCGGCGAACAGCGGCGATGCGGCCATCAATTCATCAATAAGCGGTTTCACTTCTGCTGTTGCGCCTGAGCGGGTGGCATCCGCGCGAAAAGCAGCGACCAGCGACTGCGCCAGACCTTCCCAGTCTGCCTGGGCCTCACGCACCCGCGGGTCGAGAAAGATACGGCGCAGAATATTGCGCTCGGTATGGGGCAGCTTTGCATAATCGGTCAGCACGACGGCAGCGGGCTGATTCCATGCCAGTACACACCAGGTCGCGGTGCGGATCATCGCCGGGCTGAACGTCATACAATCCAGCACCTTTTGCAGCCGTGCCGTGACGGCCAGCGACGGGGTATAACGCACCTCAGGGGCGCGTCCGAGCGCCAGATGGAAGACATGCTCACGTTCGGGAGGGCTAAGTTGTAAAGCGTGGCATAAACGCTCCAGCACTTCTGCTGACGGGGTGCCGCCGCGCCCTTGCTCCAGCCAGGTATACCAGGTGGCGCTAATACAGGCCAGATGCGCCACCTCTTCCCGGCGTAATCCGGGTGTACGGCGACGCCCGGTATGAAAACCAAGCGCATCCGGGTCGAGCCGCGCACGGCGGTGTTTGAGGTAATCGCCTAACTCTGTGGGACGGGTATCGCGCTGCATCCTGTTAGTCCTTATACCACGATAATGTCACTACTTTTCACCTCTGAGGATATTCATCACTATCACATGATGAGTCAACACAAGGGGAGTGAGCTATGCATGTTTTTCTGACGGGGGCGTCTGGCTGGGTTGGTTCAGCCGTTGCTGAAGATCTACTGGCGGCCGGGCATCAGGTTACCGGGCTGGTGCGCAATGCGCAAAAAGCACAGGCGCTGACGGCCCTGGGAATGCAGGTGGTTAACGGAACGCTGGACGATCATCAATTGCTGCATGACGGCGCAAGCCGTGCCGATGCGGTTATCCATACTGCCTTCAATCACGATTTTTCACGTTTTAGTGAGAACTGCGCGCAGGATGAGCGCGCCATCCAGATTCTGGGGGAGGCGCTACGCGGTAGCGAGCGTCCTCTGTTGGTGACCTCCGGGCTGGCAATGATTGCCCCAGGACGTCTGGCGACAGAAAACGACCTGCCGTTTGTCGCCCCAGCGTATCCACGTCGTTCTGAGGCTGCGGCCCGTGAGCTGGTAGACAAAGGCATACGGGCCGCAACGATACGCCTGTCGCCGACAGTCCACGGCGTGGGCGATCATGGATTTATTCCCATCCTGATGGGCCTTGCGAAGCAAACGGGTGTGTCTGCCTGGCCTGAGGACGTAGAAAATCGCTGGGCGGCGGTGCATCGCCGGGATGCCGCCACGCTTTATCGCTTAGCGCTGGAGACGGGGGTGACTCAGGCGGTTTATCATGCGGCGGCGGAAGAGGGCATCCTGTTTCGCGATATCGCGCAGGCCATCGGTAAACATCTTGGGGTACCCGCTGAGCCGCGGGCGAGGGAACATTTTGGCTGGTTTGCTGATTTTGCTTCTCTCGATATGGCCGCAAGCAGTGAACAGACGCGCGCGGTACTGGGCTGGAACCCGACGCATCCAACGCTACTTGCTGACCTCGCGCAGGCGCAATATTAGGCCAGTAAATTAATACACTTCGCTTTTCATCAATAAGCGGCTGGATATCTATCCAGCCTTTTTTTATGATACAGCATTCTTACTTCGGCCATTAACGCAGGAGCGTCATGTGATAGGCAGACTCAGAGGCATTATTCTGGAAAAACAGCCCCCTTTAGTCCTGATGGAAGTCGGAGGCGTGGGCTACGAAGTGCATATGCCGATGACCTGCTTCTATGAACTGCCGGAGGCGGGGAAAGAGGCCGTGGTCTTCACCCATTTTGTGGTGCGTGAAGATGCGCATCTGCTGTTTGGTTTTAACAACAAGCAAGAGCGCACGCTGTTTCGCGAACTGATCAAAACCAATGGCGTGGGGCCAAAACTGGCGCTGGCCATTCTTTCCGGCATGAACGCGCAACAATTTGTGAATGCCGTCGAACGCGAAGACCCTGCGGCACTGATTAAACTGCCGGGTATCGGCAAGAAAACGGCAGAGCGACTGATTGTCGAAATGAAAGATCGCTTTAAAGGGTTACATGGCGACCTGTTCACGCCAGCCGCCGATCTGGTACTGACATCACCCGCCAGCCCGGCTGTGGATGATGCAGAGCAGGAAGCGGTTGCCGCACTGGTGGCGTTGGGCTATAAACCTCAGGAAGCCAGCCGGATGGTCAGCAAAATCGCCAAACCGGGCGCCAACAGTGAAACTCTGATCCGCGAAGCATTACGCGCCGCGTTGTGAGGTAAAGGATGATTGAAGCAGACCGTCTGGTCTCCCCCGACAGCGTTATTAATGCAGAAGAGGTCGCGGATCGCGCGATCCGCCCTAAATTGCTGGCGGAGTATGTGGGTCAGCCGCAGGTGCGCTCGCAAATGGAAATTTTTATCCAGGCGGCGAAGCTGCGTGGTGACGCGCTGGATCACTTGCTGATTTTCGGCCCCCCAGGGCTTGGGAAAACCACCCTGGCGAATATTGTCGCTAATGAGATGGGCGTCAATCTGCGTACCACCTCTGGGCCGGTGCTGGAAAAAGCGGGCGACCTGGCGGCGATGCTCACCAACCTTGAGCCGCATGACGTATTGTTTATCGATGAAATTCACCGTCTCTCGCCGGTGGTAGAGGAGGTCCTCTACCCGGCAATGGAAGATTATCAGCTCGATATTATGATCGGCGAAGGGCCGGCGGCACGCTCAATCAAAATTGATTTGCCTCCCTTTACGCTGATTGGCGCAACGACGCGTGCAGGTTCATTGACCTCACCGCTGCGTGACCGTTTCGGTATTGTGCAGCGGCTGGAGTTTTATCAGGTGGCGGATTTACAGCACATTGTCGGGCGCAGCGCCCGTTACATGGGGTTGGAGATGAGCGAAGAGGGCGCGCTGGAAGTCGCTAGACGTTCGCGCGGCACACCGCGTATCGCTAACCGTCTGCTGCGCCGGGTGCGTGATTTTGCCGAAGTGAAGCATGATGGCGCGATTACGCTTGATATCGCCTCTCAGGCGCTTGATATGCTGAACGTGGACGCGGAAGGGTTTGATTACATGGACCGCAAGCTGCTGCTGGCGGTCATCGATAAATTCTTTGGTGGGCCGGTAGGGCTGGATAACCTTGCCGCCGCAATCGGGGAAGAGCGTGAAACCATTGAAGATGTGCTGGAGCCCTTTTTAATTCAGCAAGGCTTCCTGCAACGTACCCCACGTGGCCGCATGGCGACGGTCAGGGCATGGAACCACTTCGGGATCACGCCGCCGGAGATGCCCTGAGATTTTCCCGCATCAGCCATTGTCGTTATTCTGAATAGCAGAAAGGCCGGAACAACAGGTTTCGGCCAGATAAGAAGGGTCAGGTAGCGCTTTTTTTCATCATACTGAAAATGAATAACAGCGCGGCGCACAGCACGACAGACGGTCCTGCTGGCGTATCGTAAAAGGCAGAGAAGGTTAGCCCACCGGTGACGGCAATCATGCCGACACCCACTGCCACTCCCGCCATTTGCTCTGGCGTCCGGGCAAAGCGGCGCGCGGTAGCCGCAGGAATTATCAGCAAGGACGTGATAATCAGCGCCCCGACAAACTTCATCGCCACCCCAATTGTCAGCGCGGTGACCAGCATTAACAGCAACTTCACACGCTGCAACTTCACGCCATCGACAAACGCCAGCTCCGGACTGATGGTCATCGACAGCAGGTTACGCCACTGCCAGAACAGGATCCCGATAACCAGTACGACACCAACAGCAATGGAGATTAAATCTGTGGGCGTCACTGCCAGCAGGTCGCCAAACAGGTAGGCCATCAGATCGACGCGAATATTCGACATCAGGCTGACAACCACCATGCCGAGGGATAACGCACTGTGAGCCATAATCCCCAGCAATGTATCGATAGCAAGGTGAGGGCGTTTTTCCAGCCAGACCAGCCCGGCGGCAAGCAGCAGCGTGACGGCAATCACCGCATAAAAGGGGTTAACGTCGAGCAGCAAACCGAAAGCGACACCGAGCAATGAGGCGTGGGCGAGGGTATCGCCAAAATAAGACATGCGTCGCCAGACCACAAATGAACCCAACGGGCCAGCGGCGCAGGCGAGCATCATCCCGGCTAACCAGCCGGGCAACAGTAATTCAATCATCCGCGTCCATTTCCCTGACGTAATATAATGCGCCCCTGCAAATCATGACGATGATTATGGCGGTGGCGATAAATACCCAACTGCTCTGCGCCGCGTGGGCCGAACATTGAGATAAACTCAGGGTGCATGGAGACCACTTCCGGTGCGCCGGAGCAGCAAATATGGTGATTCAGGCAGAGGACTTCATCCGTTTTTGCCATCACCAGATGCAAGTCATGGGAGACCATCAGTACGGCGCAATCAAGCTCGCGACGTAATTGATCAATAAGATCGTAGAGTGCAACCTGACCGTTAACATCGACCCCTTGCGTTGGCTCATCCAGTACCAGCAACTGTGGCTGATTGAGTAGGGCACGGGCCAGCAGCACGCGTTGCGTTTCACCGCCGGATAATTTTTGCATCGGGGCATCGACAAGGTGCGCGGCATTCACGCGTTTTAGCGCCGGAACTATATCATCTTTACGGGTGCCGGGCCGCAGACGCATAAAGCGACCCACGGTCAACGGCAGCGTGGTGTCGAGATGCAGTTTTTGCGGCACATAACCAATACGCAGGGCATTGCCACGCTTGATCGTCCCGGTGTCGGGTGCTACAAGCCCCAGTACCACGCGCACCAGCGTCGATTTCCCCGCACCATTGGGGCCGAGCAGGGTAAGAATTTTACCGGGTTGTAGAGTGAGCGAAATGTCAGACAGTACGCGTCTTTGGCCGAAACTGACGGAGACATTTTCCAGCGTTACCAGATTAGTCATAGCATTTAAAGGGTTGCACAAGTTGTCGAATGTTATAATATCACATTCCACACATTCATTACGATAATTAGTCGCATTATGTTACATAAAAATACGCTTCTTTGCGCAGCGCTTTTCACCGCCTTATCCGGCGGAGTAATGAGCACCGCAAACGCCGCTGTTGTCGCGTCGCTCAAGCCTCTGGGCTTCATCGCTTCCGCGATTGCGGATGGGGTCACGACAACAGAAGTACTACTCCCCGATGGGGCTTCTGAGCATGATTATGCCCTGCGCCCGTCTGATGTAAAACGCTTGCAGAACGCGGACTTAGTCTTCTGGGTAGGCCCGGACATGGAAGCGTTCATGGATAAGTCCGCGCAGCAGATTCCGGCGGCAAAACAGGTGCTCATGCAGGCGCTGCCTGGCGTGAAACCGTTACTCATCAAGGGCAGCGATGATGACGACCACGACCATGACGCAGGCCATCACGGCGACGAAAATAGTGACGAACATCACCATCATGGTGATTACAACATGCATCTGTGGCTTTCACCAGAGATTGCACGGCTGTCGGCGGTTGCAATCCACGATAAATTAGTAGAAGTTATGCCCCAAAGCCGAGCACGGCTGGACGCCAACCTGCAAGCGTTTGAGGCCAGTCTGGCACAAACCGACAAAGAGGTTGGCAGCGAGCTGGCGCCAGTGAAGGGTAAAGGTTATTTCGTTTTTCATGATGCCTATGGCTATTTTGAGAGGCATTACGGGCTGACTCCGTTAGGTCACTTTACCGTCAACCCTGAAATTCAACCTGGTGCGCAGCGTTTACATCAAATCAGAACACAGTTGGTTGAGCAAAAAGCAGCCTGCGTTTTTGCTGAGCCACAGTTCAGGCCAGCGGTCGTTGAAGCTGTTGCCAGAGGGTCATCCGTTCGAATGGGAACGTTGGATCCCCTTGGTACCAGTATCAAGCTTGGCAAAGAGAGCTATTCGCAGTTCCTTGCCCAGTTGTCTAACCAGTATGCGAGCTGCCTGAAAGGAGATTAACGAGGAAGTGGATACGTGCAACAGATAGCCCGCTCTGTCGCCCTGGCATTTAATAATCTGCCCCGACCCCACCGCGTTATGCTGGGGTCACTTACAGTTCTCACTTTAACGGTTGCCGTCTGGCGACCGTATGTCTACCACCCCGAATCCACGCCGACACCCATCGTCAAAACCATCGAGCTGGAAAAGAAAGAGATTCGTTCGCTGCTGCCTGAGGCCAGTGAACCTATCGATCAGTCTATGCCCGACGAAGTTGAAGACATTCCGCAGGATGAACTTGACGATAAAACTGCCGGTGAAGAGGGCGTGCATGAATACGTCGTGTCGACCGGCGATACGCTGAGCAGTATCCTGAATCAGTACGGCATCGATATGGGTGATATCAGCCAGCTCGCCGCGGCAGATAAAGACCTGCGTAACATGAAAATTGGTCAGCAGATCTCCTGGACGTTGACCGCAGATGGCGATCTGCAGCGCATGACCTGGGAAGTTTCCCGCCGTGAAACCCGCACTTACGACCGCGTTGATGGCGGCTTTAAAATGACCAGTGCGATTCAGGAAGGCGATTGGGTCAACTCCGTGCTGAAAGGCACGGTTGGCGGCAGTTTTGTCAGCAGTGCGAAAGAGGCCGGCTTAACCAGTGTGGAAATCAGCGCCGTCATCAAAGCGATGCAGTGGCAAATGGATTTCCGCAAGCTCAAAAAAGGCGATGAGTTCTCTGTGCTGATGTCCCGCGAAATGCTGGAAGGGAAACAGGAACAGAGCCAACTGCTGGGTGTTCGTCTGCGCTCTGACGGTAAAGATTATTTTGCGATTCGCGCCGACGACGGCAAATTTTACGACCGCAACGGTACCGGCCTGGCGAAAGGCTTTATGCGTTTCCCCACGTCGAAACAGTTCCGCGTCTCCTCCAACTTTAATCCGCGTCGCCTGAACCCGGTCACGGGTCGCGTTGCGCCGCATAAGGGCGTCGATTTCGCCATGCCGCAGGGGACGCCGGTTCTCTCTGTGGGTGACGGCGAGGTGGTGGTTGCCAAACGCAGTGGTGCGGCGGGTTATTATGTCGCGGTGCGTCATGGCCGCACCTATACCACGCGCTATATGCACCTGCGCAAGTTGCTGGTGAAAGAAGGGCAGAAAGTGAAACGTGGCGATCGCATTGCGCTCTCCGGTAACACTGGTCGTTCAACAGGCCCGCATTTGCATTATGAAGTGTGGATCAACCAGCAGGCGGTAAACCCCTTAACGGCGAAACTGCCAAGGACCGAAGGTCTGAGCGGTACCGATCGTCGTGATTATCTGGCGCAGGTGAAGGACATCGTTCCGCAATTGAAATTCGATTAACGCCTTACAGCATACAAGCCGGCGTTGACACACGCCGGCTTTTTCTTTTGTAGGAATTAACGCACCTCGTTACACTATTCTTACTTTGCTTACTTGAATACTTGCCTGCGGAACATGCATGGAAACGAAGAAAAATAATTCTGAATACATTCCCGAATTTGAAGAAGGCTTTCGCCACCCGCGCTACTGGGGCGCGTGGATGGGGGTTTTTGCGTTTGCCGGTGTAGCGCTGCTCCCTGCCTCGTTACGCGATCCGTTGCTGGGGACGCTGGGGCGACTTGCCGGTAAATTCGGTAAGAGCGCGCGTCGGCGCGCACAGATCAACCTGCTGTACTGCTTCCCGGAAAAATCAGAAGCGGAACGCGAAGCGATCATTGATGAGATGTTTGCCACTGCACCGCAGGCAATGGTACTGATGGCGGAACTGGCGCTACGTGGGCCAGAGAAGATCCTGCCGCGCGTTGAGTGGCAGGGCCGTGAGATTATTGATGGCCTGCGCGACAACAACGAAAACGTGATTTTTCTGGTCCCGCACGGCTGGGGCGTTGATATCCCGGCAATGTTGATGGCATCCCAGGGGCAGAAAATGGCGGCGATGTTCCATAATCAGGGCAATAAAGTGTTCGATTATGTCTGGAATACGGTGCGCCGCCGCTTTGGCGGACGTCTGCATGCACGTAACGATGGTATCAAACCGTTTATTCAGTCCGTACGCCAGGGGTACTGGGGCTATTATCTGCCCGATCAGGATCACGGTGCTGAGCACAGCGAATTTGTTGATTTCTTTGCCACCTATAAAGCCACGCTTCCGGCGATAGGCCGTTTAATGAAAGTGTGCCGTGCACGCATTGTGCCGCTTTTTCCGGTGTATGATGCGACGACGCACAGGCTGATCATTCAGGTGCGCCCACCGATGGACGATCTGTTAACGGCGGATGACGTCACCATTGCGCGCCGAATGAACGAAGAGGTTGAAGTGTTCGTCGGCCCGCACCCTGAGCAGTACACCTGGATTTTAAAACTGCTGAAAACGCGCAAGCCGGGCGAGACTGAACCGTACAGACGCAAAGAGTTATTCCCAAAGAAATAAAAAAACCCCGCCAGGCGGGGTTTTTGCTTTTTGGATACAGCTTATTCCACGGTCAGAATGCGCGTGGTGTTAGTGGTGCCCACGGTGCTCATCACGTCGCCCTGGGTGACGATCACCAGATCGCCAGAAATCAGGTAACCTTTGTCACGCAGCAGATTGACCGCATCGTTGGCAGCGGCAACGCCTTCGCTCGCGCTGTCAAAATGGACCGGCGTTACGCCACGGTACAGCGCGGTCAGGTTCAGCGTACGCTCATGGCGGGAGAGCGCGAAAATCGGCAGGCCAGAGCTGATACGTGACGTCATTAACGCCGTACGCCCTGACTCCGTCATCGAGATAATCGCCGTTACCCCTTTCAGGTGGTTAGCGGCATACATTGCCGACATGGCGATGGCTTCTTCCACGTTATCAAACTGAATATCCAGGCGGTGTTTCGACACGTTGATACTTGGGATTTTTTCCGCACCCAGGCACACGCGCGCCATCGCGGCAACGGTTTCTGCCGGGTACTGGCCTGCGGCTGTTTCCGCAGAGAGCATAACCGCATCGGTACCATCCAGCACGGCGTTTGCCACGTCCATCACTTCTGCGCGAGTTGGCATCGGGTTGGTGATCATCGATTCCATCATCTGCGTGGCGGTGATGACCGCACGGTTAAGCTGACGCGCACGACGGATCAGCGCTTTCTGGATACCCACCAGTTCCGGGTCGCCAATTTCTACGCCGAGGTCGCCACGGGCAACCATTACCACGTCGGAGGCGAGGATCACATCATCCATTGCTTCCTGGCTGCAGACCGCTTCTGCGCGCTCTACCTTGGCAACAATTTTTGCGTCACAGCCAGCGTCGCGCGCCAGGCGGCGTGCATAATTCAGGTCTTCGCCACAGCGCGGGAAGGAGACGGCGAGGTAATCCACGCCAATCAGCGCCGCAGTTACAATATCTGCTTTGTCTTTATCGGTCAGTGCTTCTGCAGAGAGGCCACCGCCCAGTTTGTTGATACCTTTGTTGTTAGACAGCGGGCCGCCCACCGTGACTTCGGTGAACACTTTCATGCCCTGAACTTCCAGTACTTTTAACTGAACGCGGCCATCATCGAGCAACAGGATATCGCCAGGCACCACGTCAGCGGGCAGGCCTTTATAGTCGATACCGACTTTTTCTTTATCGCCTTCGCCTTTGCCGAGGTTGGCATCAAGCAGGAATTTATCGCCAATATTAAGGAATACTTTGCCTTCCTTGAACGTGGACACGCGAATTTTCGGTCCTTGTAAATCGCCAAGAATAGCAACATGACGTCCCAGTTTTGCCGCAATTTCACGCACTTATCCGCACGTAATTTATGATCTTCCGGTGTGCCGTGTGAGAAGTTCATGCGTACCACGTTGGCGCCTGCGGCGATAATCTTCTCAAGATTATTATCGCGGTCGGTGGCCGGGCCTAAAGTGGTAACAATTTTGGTTCTGCGAAGCCTTCTGGACATGTAATACTCCGTTGTCTAAAACAACCAGGTGTTGCGTGAACATGGATTCAGTTAAGTTATCAAAATGAGAATTTAACCGAACAGCGTAAGATGTTACAACTTTGTTATTACTATCGGTCTATTAATGTTTATCGCTCCGGATGAGCAACTCCTTATCAAAGCGCGATTCTTTCAGTGCTTCTTTGACACGCTTCAAGTTATCCCGGAATTTTGCGCCACGTCGCAATGTGAAACCGGTGGCGAGAACATCAATAACCGTGAGCTGTGCCAGACGTGACACCATGGGCATATAAATGTCGGTATCTTCCGGAACGTCGAGGGTAATGGCCAGCGTCGCTTCCCGCGCAAGCGGTGTATCGGCTGATGTCAGCGCAATGACCATGGCGTCGTTTTCCCGCGCCAACTGTGCCAGTTCGACCAGACTCTTTGTGCGCCCGGTATGCGAAATCAGCACAACCACGTCATCATCACTACAATTCATACAGCTCATGCGTTGCAGCACAATGTCGTCGGTATAAATAACCGGTACGTTGAAGCGGAAAAATTTGTTCATCGCATCATGCGCAACGGCCGCGGACGAGCCAAGACCGAAAAAGGCGATTTTCTTTGCCTGCGTCAGCAGATCTACGGCGCGGTTGACCGCCGTCATATCGAGTGACTGGCGCACATGGTCAAGGCTTGCCATCGCTGACTCGAAAATTTTGCCAGTATAGGCTTCGACACTGTCATCTTCATCGACGTTGCGATTAACATAGGGGGTGCCGTTTGCCAGACTTTGCGCCAGATGCAATTTAAAATCCGGAAACCCGCGGGTATCCAGACTGCGGCAAAATCGGTTCACCGTTGGTTCGCTGACACCCGCTTGCTGGGCGAGGGCGGCGATACTGGAATGAATGGCTTGATCGGGGAAGGCGAGAATCACTTCCGCCACTTTGCGCTCGGATTTGCTAAGGTGTTCCAGTTGAGACTGGATTTTTTCCAGCATATTCATTTTTAACGAATCGCTCATCAGTGAAACGATTCCACAGAAAGGTGAAATCGTGATGCGTTTTAGCAAGAATATACCTTTCTGCCGCAAAGAAAGGTAAGCGCCAACATTAAATGTTGTTGTTTTTTTTCATTACATGATCGCAGTCGGATTTTATTCGCTGCATATCGGGCAAACATCCAGCATTTTCAAGGCGAAAATCCAGATTTTTGCCGAAGAGCAGAAGAACGCACACGTAGCCAAGCGTTAGCGGTTTCGGGAATTACGTAAAAGCAGTACAGTGCAGTGTAATAAAATTACAACTAAAACCTGGCATAAGCACCAGGATAGCCAACTGAGGAGAATGACATGGCGGTAACGCAAACAGCCCAGGCATGTGACCTGGTCATTTTCGGCGCGAAAGGCGACCTCGCACGCCGGAAATTGCTGCCTTCCCTGTATCAACTGGAAAAAGCGGGTCAGATCCATCCGGATACGCGTATCCTGGGTGTCGGACGCGCCGACTGGGATAAAGAAGCCTATATAAAAGTGGTGCGTGAAGCGCTCGAAACTTTCATGAAGGAAAAAATCGATGAAAGCTTATGGGACACGCTGAGCGGCCGCCTGGATTTCTGCAACCTGGACGTTAATGACACCAAAGCGTTTAAACGCCTTGGCGCCATGCTTGACCAGAAGAATCGCACCACTATTAACTACTTTGCGATGCCGCCAAGCACCTTTGGCGCAATTTGCAAAGGCCTGGGCGAGGCGAAGCTGAATGCGAAACCTGCCCGTGTGGTCATGGAAAAACCGTTGGGCACCTCGCTTGCCACCTCACGCGAAATTAACGATCAGGTTGGCGAATATTTCGAAGAGTGCCAGGTCTACCGTATCGACCACTATCTGGGGAAAGAGACGGTGCTGAACCTGCTGGCGCTGCGCTTTGCCAACTCCCTGTTTGTGAACAACTGGGATAACCGTACGATTGATCATGTGGAAATCACGGTGGCGGAAGAGGTGGGTATCGAAGGTCGCTGGGGTTACTTTGACCAGGCAGGTCAAATGCGCGACATGATCCAGAACCACCTGCTGCAAATCCTTTGCATGATCGCTATGTCTCCGCCGTCCGATCTTACCGCAGACAGCATTCGTGACGAAAAAGTGAAAGTGCTGAAATCCTTGCGTCGCATCGATCGCTCGAACGTGCGCGAGAAAACCGTTCGTGGTCAGTACACCACCGGCTTTGCACAGGGCAAAAAAGTCCCGGGCTATCTGGAAGAAGAGGGCGCGAATAAATCCAGTAATACCGAAACCTTCGTCTCTATTCGCGTGGATATCGACAACTGGCGCTGGGCGGGCGTGCCGTTCTATCTGCGCACGGGTAAACGCCTGCCGACGAAATGCTCCGAAGTCGTGGTCTATTTCAAAACACCAGAGCTGAACCTGTTTAAAGAGTCATGGCAGGATCTGCCACAGAACAAGCTCACCATCCGTCTGCAGCCAGATGAAGGCGTGGATATCCAGGTACTGAATAAAGTGCCGGGGCTGGATCACAAGCACAATCTGCAGACCACGAAGCTGGACCTGAGCTATTCCGAAACTTTCAACGAAACGCATCTGGCGGACGCTTACGAGCGCCTGTTGCTGGAAACCATGCGTGGCATTCAGGCGCTGTTCGTGCGCCGTGACGAAGTTGAAGAAGCGTGGAAGTGGGTTGACTCCATCACCGAAGCCTGGGCGATGGATAACGATTCGCCGAAACCGTATCAGGCCGGGACCTGGGGACCGGTTGCCTCTGTGGCGATGATCACCCGTGATGGCCGTTCGTGGAACGAATTTGAGTAATCAGGTTGTTGCCAATGTTACGGAGTTTTACCGGTAACATGATCTAACTCAGAAATCAGGCCAATATTTCAACTTTCAGGCTCCGACTGGATTCACCAGCGGAGCTTTTTTTATTACACTGGCTACAGTGATTTTGCCTTTGGGCGCGGTGTGGCGGCGTTTCTGCTGGAATTAAAATGCTGAAAACCTCCTGCATACCGTTGTCCCGGACAGATAAATTTCAGGAGCCTTTATGAATCCAGTATTGTTACGCGTAACAAATCGCATTACTGAACGCTCGCGCGAAAGCCGAACTGCCTACCTTAAACGCATCAATCAGGCGAAGAGTGAAACCGTACACCGTTCCTCGCTGGCGTGTGGAAACCTGGCCCACGGCTTTGCCGCCTGCCAGCCTGACGACAAAGCTTCGCTCAAAAGTATGCTGCGTAACAATATCGGCATCATCACCTCCTATAACGATATGCTTTCAGCACATCAACCGTACGAAACCTATCCAAATATCATCCGCAAAGCGCTGCACTCAGTTAACGCGGTCGGCCAGGTGGCAGGTGGTGTTCCGGCTATGTGTGACGGGGTTACGCAGGGTCAGGACGGGATGGAACTTTCACTGCTTAGCCGTGAAGTGATCGCCATGTCGGCGGCAGTCGGCCTGTCGCATAATATGTTTGACGGGGCGTTGTTCCTTGGCGTCTGCGACAAAATCGTCCCCGGCCTCGCGATGGCCGCGTTGTCGTTTGGTCATCTGCCCGCCGTGTTTATCCCGTCAGGTCCGATGGCCAGCGGTCTGGCAAATAAAGAAAAGGTACGCATTCGTCAGCTTTATGCAGAAGGCAAAGTCGATCGTATGGCGCTGCTGGAATCCGAAGCGGCCTCTTACCACGCGCCGGGTACGTGTACTTTCTACGGTACGGCCAATACCAACCAGATGGTCGTTGAATTCATGGGCATGCAACTGCCGGGCTCTTCCTTCGTGCACCCGGATGCACCACTGCGTGAAGCGCTGACTTCGGCTGCCGCACGCCAGGTGACACGCTTAACCGGTAACGGCAGCGAATGGATGCCGATAGGCAAAATGGTCGATGAAAAAGTGGTGGTTAACGGTATCGTTTCACTGCTGGCAACCGGCGGCTCCACTAACCACACTATGCATCTGGTGGCGATGGCGCGCGCTGCGGGCATCATTATTAACTGGGATGACTTCTCTGAACTGTCGGACGTGGTGCCGCTGCTGGCGCGACTCTATCCGAACGGTCCGGCGGATATTAACCACTTCCAGGCGGCGGGTGGCGTACCTGTGTTAATGCGGGAACTGCTTAAGGGCGGTTTGCTGCATGAGGATGTCAATACGGTGGCTGGTTTTGGTCTCTCCCGTTACACCATGGAACCGTGGCTCAATAACGGTGAACTGGACTGGCGCGAAGGGGCGGCAGCGTCGCTGGATGCGGACGTTATCGCCACAATTGAGAAACCCTTCTCTCGTCATGGCGGTACCAAAGTGCTGAGCGGCAACCTTGGCCGCGCGGTGATGAAAACCTCTGCCGTACCGGTTGAATATCAGGTCATTGAAGCGCCGGCGGTGGTATTTGAGAGTCAGCATGATGTGTTGCCGGCCTTTGATGCGGGGCTATTGAACAAAGATTGCGTGGTGGTGGTGCGTCACCAGGGGCCAAAAGCGAACGGCATGCCAGAATTACATAAACTTATGCCGCCACTTGGTGTATTATTGGACCGCTGTTTCAAAATTGCGTTGGTTACAGATGGACGACTCTCCGGCGCATCAGGTAAAGTGCCTTCAGCGATTCATGTGACACCCGAAGCGTATGACGGTGGATTACTGGCGAAAGTACGTGATGGCGACATCATCCGTGTAAACGGACAGACCGGCGAGTTGACGCTGCTGGTCGATGATAACGAGCTTGCTGCACGTCAGCCGCATATTCCTGACCTGAGCGCTGCGCGCGTTGGCACGGGACGCGAGCTGTTTGGCGCACTGCGAGAAAAACTTTCCGGTGCCGAGCAGGGCGCGACCTGCATTACTTTTTAAAACGACAAGATTTTTAGTTCAGGCGAGAGAATAATTCTGATGAAAAATTGGAAAACGAGTGCAGAAGCAATCCTGAAAACTGGCCCGGTAGTGCCGGTTATCGTTGTCAACAAACTGGAGCACGCTGTCCCAATGGCGAAAGCACTGGTTGCAGGCGGCGTGCGCGTTCTTGAAGTGACATTGCGTACTGCCTGTGCCATCGATGCGATTCGTGCGATTGCAAAAGAAGTGCCGGACGCCATTATCGGTGCTGGTACCGTCCTTAACCCGCAGCAACTGAAAGAAGTCACAGAAGCGGGTGCGCAGTTCGCGATCAGCCCGGGTCTGACTGAGCCGCTGCTGAAAGCCGCCACCGAAGGCACCATCCCGTTGATTCCGGGTATCAGCACGGTTTCAGAACTGATGCTGGGCATGGACTACGGTTTGAAAGAGTTCAAATTCTTCCCGGCGGAAGCAAACGGCGGCACCAAAGCGCTGCAGGCCATTGCAGGTCCGTTCTCTCAGGTGCGTTTCTGCCCGACTGGCGGTATATCTCCGGCGAACTACCGCGACTACCTGGCGCTGAAAAGCGTGCTGTGTATTGGTGGTTCCTGGCTGGTTCCGGCCGATGCGCTGGAAGCAGGCGACTATGATCGCATCACGAAACTGGCTCGCGAAGCGGTAGAAGGCGCGAAGTAATCTGTTTCAGTGGGCGGCATATTGCTGACTGCTCATAAAATTGAAAAGCCCGGTAAGCGTCACTGCTTCCGGGCTTTTTTACCATGACCTTATTTTATTTAACCCGCCACTTTCACCGCTGCCGCCGCGGCTTTTGCGCGTTCAACAGCTTCTTCAACGGTATCTGCCGTTGCCAGCGCAACGCCTAAACGACGCGTACCGTCGATTTCGGGCTTGCCAAACAGACGGACCTGCAGGCCCGCACCAACGGCATTTTGCACGTTATCAAACGTGACGTTCTGGCTTTTCAGCTCAGGCAGGATCACCGCCGATGCCGACGGTCCGTACTGGCGGATTTGCCCAATGGGCAGACCGAGGAAGGCGCGAACATGCAGGGCGAATTCTGAAACATCCTGAGAAATCAGCGTGACCATGCCTGTATCGTGCGGACGCGGAGAGACTTCGCTAAAGACCACCTCATCGCCGCAGACGAACAATTCGACACCAAACAGCCCATAGCCCCCGAGAGCCAGCACCACTTTACTGGCGATCTCTTTTGCACGTTCCAGCGCAAGGTCGGTCATTGATTGTGGCTGCCAGGATTCACGATAGTCGCCATCTTCCTGGCGATGACCGACTGGCGCACAGAAATGCACGCCATCTGAGGCGCTAATGGTCAACAGGGTGATTTCAAAATCAAAATTCACCACACCTTCAACGATAACGCGACCGGCACCCGCGCGCCCGCCTTGTTGCGCATACGCCCAGGCTTTTGCCAGTTGATCGGCGCTGCGAATGAAACTCTGGCCCTTACCGGAAGAACTCATTACGGGTTTCACGATGCAGGGCAGGCCGATCTCATCAACGGCCTGACGGAACGCCTCTTCACTGTCGGCAAAGCGGTAGCTTGATGTAGGAAGGGCAAGTTCTTCGGCTGCCAGACGACGGATACCTTCACGGTTCATAGTTAATTTGGTTGCCCGCGCACAGGGCACAACATGCTGCCCCTGAGCTTCCAGTTCCAGCAGTGTATCGGTGGCAATTGCTTCGATTTCCGGCACGATAAAATGCGGTTTTTCCAGCGCGACCAGCGCTTTTAACGCCTCGCCATCAAGCATATTAATAACATGCGAGCGGTGGGCCACATGCATTGCGGGCGCGTCGGGATAACGGTCTACGGCAATGACTTCAATGCCCAGACGCTGGCATTCAATCGCCACTTCTTTGCCTAATTCCCCTGAACCCAATAACATTACGCGAGTCGCCGCCGGACGCAGCGCAGTACCTAATAGAGTCATAGCAAGTCGACCTTCTTAAAAAAATCTGGCGGCAGTATATACGAAAACGTTTGCGTCTGTCTTTTACGACTTGCGCTCTGATAAATGGCGCAGTAATATACTGTATATAAATACAGTTAAAGGGGCTGCATCATGGCGGTTGAAGTCAAGTATGTTGTGATTCGTGAAGGTGAGGAAAAAATGTCTTTTGCCAGCAAAAAGGAAGCTGACGCTTACGATAAAATGCTCGACCTGGCCGAGGTACTTGAAGGCTGGCTGGGCGAAGCGCCAGTGACGCTTGAAGAAGGCCAGCGCGATCAAATGGCGCTTTGGCTGGCTGAACAAAAAGATGTGCTCAGCCATATCCTGAAGTCCGGTAAGTTACCGGGTTCGGATACCCAAGAGAGCGTACCAGAAGTGGCTCAGGATGACGCAGAAATTGAGTCATCAGACGCGGTTGATATTAAGTCAAAAGCGAAACGTTCTGCCGCCTGATCCCGGCTTGCACTGCCAGTAATTTGTACCATGCTTTGATTGGGCTCTATGCACAGGAGAAAAGCATGAAAATAGCAGGAGTGTTGCTGGGTACAATATTACTGGCGGGCAGCGTAGTCGCGTCGGCTGCCACTGCCAAATCGGTGAAATTTCCCTCTTGCGAAGGTATGAACGCCGAAGGGATCGCTGCGAGCGTCAAACGCGATTATTTGCAAAACCGCATCGTACGCTGGGCTGATGACCAAAAAAAACTTGGCCAGGCGGATCCCGTTGCCTGGGTTACTCCGAAAGACATTCGGGGTAAGAACGATCAATGGGATGTTCCCTTGACGGTTCGCGGCAAGAGCACAGACATTCACTATCTCGTCAAAATCGATTGTAAAGCAGGAAAAGCGGAGTATCAGCCTCGTTAAGGCTGCGACCTTTTCTCATCTTTTGCTGTTTTAGACATTTCCTGACACCCCCTCGCTTAGGCTTCTCGTTTACGAAACGATTAAGTGAGGGGAATCATGTCAAACTGGTTAAACCAATTACAATCTCTTCTTGGCCAACAAGGCCAGTCATCGTCATCCTCCGGCGGGCAGGACCTCGGCAAATTACTCGTGCCCGGTGCTTTAGGTGGGCTTGCCGGTTTGCTGGTCGCCAGCAAATCCTCTCGCAAATTACTGACCAAATATGGTACCAGTGCGCTGCTTGTTGGCGGCGGGGCCGTCGCGGGTACCGTGCTGTGGAATAAGTACAAAGATAAAGTGCGTACTGCCCATCAGGGGGAAGCGCAGTTTGGTCAACAGAGTTCGTCTATTGATGCGCGCACGGAACGTCTGATTCTGGCTCTGGTGTTTGCCGCGAAGAGCGATGGACATATTGATGACAGAGAACGTGCCGCTATCGAACAACAACTGAACGAGGCTGGTATTGAGGAACAGGGAAGAGCGCTGATTGCGAAAGCGATTGAACAACCGCTGGATCCGCACCGGCTTGCATCCGGCATCAAAAATGAGGAAGAGGCACTGGAAGTGTACTTCCTGAGCTGCGCTGCGATAGATATCGACCACTTTATGGAGCGCAGCTATCTGGCCGCTTTAGGTGATGCGCTTAAGATCCCGCAGGAGGTTCGGGACGGTATCGAAGAAGACCTTCGACAACAAAAAAAGAGGCTCATCGACTAACGCTACTTTCTCGTTTCGCTTGCATCACGCGCGGCTTTTGCCAACCTTATAGTGTGTTAAACAAATAAGAACAGAGCTATGCCGCCGAAAGCAAAACAAATTCCCCACGCTATGACAGTTCATGGCGATACACGACTGGACAACTATTACTGGCTGCGCGACGACACCCGTTCGCAGCCAGACGTACTCGAGTACCTGCAAGCTGAAAATGAGTACGGCCGCTGCATTATGGCTTCTCAGCAGGCGCTACAGGATCGTCTGCTGGAAGAGATCATTTCGCGTATTCCGCAGCGCGAGGTTTCAGCGCCCTACGTTAAGAATGGCTATCGCTATCGCCACATCTTTGAGCCGGGGTGTGAGTATCCCATTTACCAACGCCAGTCAGCGCTGTCTGCTGAATGGGATGAGTGGCAGGTGCTGCTGGACGCGAATCAGCGCGCTTCGCATAGCGAATTTTATACCCTCGGTGGGATTGCCATCTCGCCGGATAATACGCTTATGGCCATTTCCGAGGATTACCTTTCGCGCCGCCAGTACGGGGTACGCTTTCGTAACCTGGAAACCGGCAACTGGTATCCGGAGATGCTCGATAATGTCTCACCAGGTTGCGTCTGGGTTAACGATTCAGAAACCCTTTATTATGTGCGTAAGCATGCCACGACCCTGTTGCCTTACCAGGTCTGGCGTCACACCGTCGGAACGCCTTCAACGCAAGATGAACTGATTTACGAAGAGGCGGACGACACTTTTTACGTCAGCCTGAGCAAAACCAGCTCTCAACACTACATCATTATTCATCTTGCGAGTGCGACAACCAGTGAGGTATTGCTGCTGGATGCCGAATTGCCTGATGCGCAGCCGCTCTGTTTTTTACCACGTCGTAAGGATCACGACTACAGCCTCGATCATTTTCAGCACTCGTTCTATTTGCGTTCAAACCGCGATGGCAAAAATTTCGGCTTGTATCGCACCAAAGTGCGTGATGAAAGACGCTGGGAGGTACTGATTCCTGCCAGGGATAATGTCATGCTGGAGGGGTTTACCCTGTTTACCGACTGGCTGGTGGTCGAGGAAAGACAGCGTGGCCTCACCAGCCTGCGGCAGATCAACCGCAAAACCCGAGAAGTCACTGGAATCGCGTTTGACGATCCGGCATATGTTACCTGGCTTGCTTATAACCCGGAGCCAGAGACCTCGCGTCTGCGCTATGGCTATTCGTCCATGACGACGCCCGATACCTTGTTTGAACTCGACATGGATACTGGCGAGCGCCGGGTAATTAAACAGACGGAAGTGGCCGGGTTTGATGCCAGTGACTATCGTAGCGAGCATCTGTGGATCCGCGCGCGGGATGGCGTGGAAGTGCCGGTATCGCTGGTCTACAACCACAAACACTTCCGCAAAGGGGAAAATCCGTTATTGGTCTATGGCTACGGATCCTACGGTGCCAGCATGGATGCAGATTTCAGCAGTAGCCGGTTAAGTTTGCTCGATCGTGGTTTTGTCTATGCCATTGCCCACATTCGTGGCGGCGGGGAACTGGGTCAGCAGTGGTATGAGGACGGTAAATTCCTGAACAAAAGAAATACTTTCAACGACTTTATCGATGTCACGGATGGGCTGCTGGCGCTGGAGTACGGCTCTCCGCTTTTCTGCTATGCCATGGGCGGCAGTGCCGGGGGGTTGCTGATGGGGGCCGTCATCAACGAGCGTCCGTCACTGTTTCACGGCGTCATCGCTCAGGTACCGTTTGTGGATACGCTCACTACGATGCTGGATGAATCCATCCCTCTGACTACCGGTGAGTTTGAAGAGTGGGGGAACCCGCAGGATGAAACCTACTATCACTACATAAAACGCTATAGCCCGTACGATAATATCGGTGCCCATGACTACCCACATATGCTGGTTACCACGGGACTGCATGACTCCCAGGTGCAATACTGGGAACCCGCCAAATGGGTTGCGAAACTGCGAGAACGTAAAACGGACAATAATCTGCTGCTGCTTTGTACCGATATGGATTCCGGTCACGGCGGCAAATCAGGCCGCTTCAAATCCTACGAGGGCGTGGCGCTGGAGTTCGCTTTCCTGGTCGCGCTGGCGCAAGGCACGCTCCCGGGCAAAAAAGCGGATTAATTATCGTCGAGATAATGCTTTAACGTCAGCCGCAGTTCCGGACTCATTCGGTCCAGATTGTTGAACAACCAACGCAGGTAACCGGGGTCGCGCTCTGCGACTTCGGCAACGGCTTTACCCCGATATTTACCGAAGGTGAAGGTTGTCAGCAGAGCGGGTCTGCCGGTAACCGTTGCCATTTGGTCCGGCGTCCAGCCTGATGTATTGATAATGTCAATCAGCAAGGCCGCGGTGATATAGCAATCATAAAGCGCCCGGTGATGATGCAATCCGGCGGGTGTCTGCACGCTAAGTTTGCGTGATTTATACAAAGCCATATTGCTGTATTTAATGCCGGGCCAGAGCCGACGCGCCAGCTTCATCGTACAAATCCATTCACCGGGCATTTCGGGTAAGACGCGCCTGTCGAAGCTGGCATTATGGGCGACATACCAGTGACTGCCGTAGTAGTGGGGAATAATCTCTTCAATCCACGGTTGATTTGCCACCATGGATTCGGTTATCCGATGGATAGCCATCGCCTGCGGACTGATAGGGCGATCCGGGCGCACGAGATGGCTCATTGGATTAATAATCTGCCCGTTCACCACATCCACGGACGCAATCTCGACAATCCCGCCCTGCAAATCGCAGGTTTCGGTATCGATGACGCGCAGTACGGTTTCAGCGGTCATTTGCTTTTCGGCTCGTAGGGCAGACGAGACAGATTGACGGACGCCAGGCGGTGAGCAATAAGCCGTTCACGAAACCAGTTGCGCAGGTGTTCTGGCTGCTCACGTTCCACCACCTCAGCGACGACTGGCATGTTATAGCGCTCTTTAAAAGCTACACCGGCCGCCGCCAAATCGACGTTGACTTTGTCCATCTCTTCCTGTGAAAGACGGGCCAGATTGGTATTCATGCGTTTCTCCTGGGTTTATGCCGCAAAAGTTACTAAGCCTGTTGCAGAAAGACAAGTCTGCCGATGATGATACTCGACGAGACCATTATACAGAGTTATTCTCGTCGCTTTAAACATAACAAAAAGGAATGCCAGACATGTTATTCACCGCATCCCGCCTGACGCGCGCGCTGGTTTTTGCCGCGACTCTCGCCACTACGCCTGCCGTTTTCGCACATGCTCATCTGAAAAACCAGTACCCGGCAGCAAATGCCGAGGTGACGGCCGCCCCGCAGGCGTTAACCCTGAATTTCTCAGAGGGCATTGAACCCAAATTTAGCGGTGTCACCCTGACGGGGGCGCAGCAACAGAGCATCAAGACAGGTGCGGTCAAACGTAACGAACAGGACAAGACACAAATGATCGTTCCGTTGGAGCAGGCGCTGCAACCGGGCAATTATACCGTTGACTGGCACGTCGTCTCGGTCGATGGCCACAAAACCCGCGGTACCTATACTTTTTCAGTGAAATAAGATGCTAACGGCTGGCTATATTGGGTTGCGCGGCATCCATTTTGCCGCCGTGATGCTGCTTTTCGGCTGCGCGCTCTTTATTAGTCGGCTGGCGCCTCGCCATCTGCAACCTGTTATGGTAACGCGTTTTACATTATTAACGCGTATATGCCTTTGCATGAGCGTGTTGAGTGCCGTCTTCATGTTTGCCCTACAGGGCGGGATCATGGGTGATGGCTGGACAGATGTTTTCAGTCCGCAAACCTGGCTGCTGCTTACCGGCACACAGTTTGGCAGTATCTGGCTATGGCAGATTATCATTGCCGTTATGACGATGCTTGTCGGTTACCTGCAACCACAACAGCAGGGACGGTTGATGTTGTTGGCAGGTGCGCAACTGATCCTGATGGCAGGCGTTGGTCATGCCGCTATGCACGATGGCATGACGGGCATATTACAACGTACAAACCACGCTTTTCATTTGCTGTGTGCCGCGGCCTGGTTTGGCGGATTATTGCCAGTGATATTTTGTATGCGATTGAGTCAGGCCCGCAGGCGAGAGCATGCCGTTATGGCGATGATGCGTTTTTCACGTTATGGCCATGTCGCCGTCGCAGGTGTGCTTGCCACAGGTATTATCAATACCCTGTTGATTCAGGGCAGCATTTGGTCCACGCAGACAAACTATGGCCGCATGCTCTTGATCAAATGTGCGCTGGTGGCGCTAATGGTGGCAATAGCGTTAGCGAACAGGTATGTTCTGGTGCCACGCTTAGGCCTGAAAAACTCACAGGCACGACATTTCCTGATTTGGATGACATGGACCGAAGTGGTCCTGGGCGCGCTAGTGCTGGCGGCGGTCAGCCTGTTCGCAACCTGGGAACCCTTCTGATTAACCGGGCGAAAATGATGAAAAAAACCATACTGACGATGCTTTTACTGGCATGTTCCGCTGGCGCCTTTGCCGCGCCGTCGGTGATTACCGTAAGCCGCTTTGAAGTGGGTAAGGATAAATGGGCATTTAATCGCGAAGAGGTAATGCTCACCTGCCGACCTGACCATGCGCTTTATGCCATCAATCCCAGCACACTGGTGCAATATCCGCTGAATGACGAGGCGCGAAAGCAGGTGGCAAGCGGTAAAACAACTGCGCAGCCTGTCAGCGTTATCCAAATTGACGACCCGGCCAGACCCGGTGAAAAGATGAGTCTTGAGCCCTTTATCGCCCGAGCGGAAAAGCTGTGTTAATAAACGAACGTATCTGACTGATTTTCCATAAAAAACCGCAAGCCTGATTCTTCAGAACTTGCGGTTTTAACATTTTTAAGCGTGACGATAACCTAATTTTTCAGACCGGATTTGCCGCAAACTGGAAAACCTGGCGTCGTCATCTATTCTTAAAGTGCATGGCGACTTAGCCTGCATTAATGCCAACTTTTAGCGCACGGCTCTCTCCCAAGAGCCATTTCCCTGGACCGAATACAGGAATCGTATTCGGTCTTTTTTTGGCTCTTAGTTTCCCAAAAGAGCCAAATCAGGGCATACAGAAAACAGACAAAATTTCCTGCATACGGTCTAAACCATAACATACTCTGCACCGCGAGCGTCCAGGTATTTTTGGGGGCATTTTTAAATTCTTGTAGCCAGGAGACGTTGCACAAAATTCTCGTCTCGCTCCTTTACGATAGATCAGCAGCGCCATTCCTGTAGGTTGAGACGTTCTGCTATGGGGCACGGCTTAGCTGCCTTGCATGATAAGCGCGGCCTTAATGACGTGGTGATGATTCGAAAACTGGTAAGTCGTGCTGCAGGTGACCCTAAGGGGTGTTTTTTTAGGGAAGGATTTGCAAAAGATCCAAATAATCAGCAGACGAAAGCATTGATGACAGGGTTTTGCGATAGTGACATTGATTTTACAAAACCAGTATCATTCTCTGAGATGTCGAAACATGTATCCGAGGGGCATTCTTATGTCTGTGGTGTTATCTCAGGAGAGACGAACCCTGGATGAAGCATAGGCGTACGATTCATTATTGCTGAACCCTATCATCTGGTTATTGGCTTTAAATACTCACGCCGACCCATTGCATATAGCGGTAACGACCAGTTTACGATTGATGAATATCATCGACAGATCGAGACCTTCAATAAGCTCAGCAGCGAAATTTGTAAATAAAAACCCCTCAGGAGAGGGAAATCCGCTCTTCTCCTGAGGGAAGCAATTGCTTGAAAGCTAATAAATTCTTCGTTACGACCCTTAGTTTGCTAATTATAAAGAATATATGCTTTGAGAATCGTCCTGGTTTTCATTAAGCAACTATTAGCCAGCTATAGTCATTGCATCCATGCTTCATTATTATTCCCTGGTAAGCTTCATTCACCGCTCTGTCCGAGCGGTTTTTTTTTGCCTGAACAAGCGTTAGACACCGGGCCTGGTTGGCAAAGTCGCGAAGTGAAATGGGTGAACGGCGAGTTGGTTTCCGTCATGGTGCCGCCGCGTTCTCCTGCAACCTTGTCATGATGCCTGAACATAACAAGAGACGATGACCGAAAGGCTGTGCTAATGTCGTATGCAATTTAAACAACTGAGGATAACGACATGAGCAAAGATGTTGTGGTAATACTCCCCGGTGGAAAGGTCGATCACATCTCGGTGGCGGACGACCTAAAGAAGGTCAGCTACAGAAATGATCAGCGCTCCTTCCTTGATATGCCGATCGAAACGTATGTGCTGGATGGCAAAGAGTTCCTGATAGCCAAGTTCTCTGAATTAGTCACTACGCGTGAAACTGAACAGGCCATTCGTCAGTTTTATTAACCTGCCACCAGTAACTGGATTAAACCGTGGTCTGTGCGGGAAAATGATTTTCCCGTGTTCTGCAGATGGCGCATAAATGATTTTGCACGTGTTACAAAGGCCTCACGTCGAGGCCTCGCATCAGGAGGCTTTTTTAGGCCATCTCCGTCTGACTGGAATACAGGCTTTTGCCGTGAGACGTGAGCCACACCCTGAACAAATTGCACCGTGAGGGTAATTTTTATCCGGGCAAAATTGCGTGAAAAAAAACGAATTTCCTTTGCAGACAGGACAAACGAATTTTAAGGTTGGAATAGCCCCTCCGGGCCGTTAAATGGAAAAACCACAGTAGCATGAAAAAAAAGCCTTGAAAGATATATCGTTACGTTTTAGTCGTTTCATCTCTTTTTTTACTATACGGATGCGCTACATCAATTCGTGTGATCACCTGCTGCTTGGCAATATGTGCCAGAAAATAGCACGTTATTTGTTGAATGTTGGTGTGGGGATATTTCGTAAATAATAGGAATAAAATAATAATTACTGGCAATGAAAATGAGAGCAAATAAGATATTGATACCAACAGTAATAAAAAAGAGCAGTGGTGATGCCACTGCCCTCAATATTTAGCGGAAAAAATCGGCCAGACTGCTATTCATATCGTCGAGTAACTGGAAGCGGCGGCGATATTCGGCACGTTTCTTACTTGGGATACTCTCAAGCGGTTTCCGTTCCAGCATTAATGGCAAACGCCAGCGCCAGGCATTATCTTTCTCACCATCAATAGATGCCCAGAACTCATCATAGCTGGCATGGAAATGGCGACCTTTGCTAAAGCGATAACGCAACGCGCGAAAGACATGACCATCATCGCTAACGCCATAAACCGCGCTAATGCCGGTGTGCGCGCACATCTGCCACAGCACTTCTATGAGCAAACGTTTAGGGAAAATACCGTAGCAGGCACGTGTTGCCACTTTGATGACTTCATGGGAGATATTTCTGCGGGGACCCTGCAGACCGCCAATCACTAAGGCTCGCTGGCCTTTTTCCTCGATCACGCTGAATGTGACGCTCGCCAGCAGGACATTGTTGCCGTCGTACAGCCACAGGGTGCTTTCGCCTTCACGCTCTGCTTTATGAGCGCAGGAGGCAAAAACGTTAAATTCGGTATCATCTTTACCTTTGCACTGCAAGATGTGCTGATGATTGACGGCGGTCATCGCATCGGCAGCCCTGGCTGACAGGCAACTGTCAACCCACTGGTAGTGGCTGACAACCGCATCGGCACGCTTTGCCGCATTGAGCCCCAGCGTCAGATATTGACGATGCGATTTACTCGGCAGTGTCACCTGGGCATTCAGCAAACGCTCAAATCCCGGACGTTGCGATAACGCGCTCAGCATTTTTACCGTTGAAGACCAGAACAACAGCGAACGGAGCAGGAACTTAAGGCGATAATTTCGTTTAGTCCAGATAGGGCCAGGAACCAGGCGTCCGAAGACCAGCTCGCGAATAATATGCTGATGGTGATTTTGCAGGTGTTTTTCTTGCAGACTGATATTAGACACGGTAGGACCCTCTGAATGTTCAATAGCTATTCTAGGGATTACGCCGTGGCAAATTAACCTGAACACTGTGGTTTATTTCGGGTTCGTTTAGCGAGGATTTAAGTTGCGCCGAATGTGAACATGATTACGCAGAGTCAAGTCTCCTTTCTATACTAAAAATAAGGGGGAGTTATGTATCAACGTATCGATGGGAATACCTGGCGGCATATCTGGATCGTAGGTGATCTGCACGGCTGCCATCAGCGTCTGTTGAATGAACTGCGCGAGCGCCACTTTGATCCCTATAAGGATTTACTCATATGCGTTGGCGATTTAATTGATCGTGGGCCTGACAGTCTGCATTGCCTGCAATTGCTTAAGCGGCCATGGTTTAAAACGGTCAGGGGAAACCATGAGCAGATGGCTATCGACGCGCTTAACGCGGGGGAGATGACTCTCTGGTCATTCAATGGCGGCACCTGGTTCAGTAACCTTAGCGAAAAGGAACAGCACAGGGCTTACGAGGCGCTACAGGAATGCGATCAATTGCCTTACATTATTGAGCTCCACTGCGCCAGCGGGGTCAATATTATCGCCCACGCCGATTATCCGTCCGATCATTACGCGTGGCAAAAACCCGTAGACAAAGAATCGGTACTCTGGCGTCGTGAGCGTTTGAGTGAACATCTGGCGGGGAAGGGGGGAGCTATTTCCGGTGCAGACCACTTTTGGTTTGGCCATACGCCGCTTAAACATCGCGTAGATGCTACCAATCAGCATTACATTGATACCGGCGCTGTCTTCGGCGGTGAAATGACGTTAGTGCAGGTACAGTAGTTAAAAATCACTGTACTCCTGGGCAGGGCGCCAGAAGCCGTCAATAAAATCTTCTACCGGATAGCATCCGCCATAGCGCAGACGTTGTACTTCCATAGCGACAAGACACTGTTGTTCGGTATTAAAGACATCCACAACGATGTCCTCACACCCACCATCCAGGTAGCAAACAAATAAGACCAGAGCGAACATTCCATCCTCGGTTCATTACAGCATGATGTAATTGTAGGGGATGATTGGAGGCAGGGGAAATCAGGCAGGTAAATAACCCGTCTCATGGACGGGTTCCCATTGAATCAGGCAAGACGCATGACCCAGGTATCAGATTTCTGATCGTAATGCTCGCGGTATAAAACTGAATGTTCGCCGTCAAGGATCGCCGGAATGCTGGTTTCCGCGTCCCAGGCGTCAAGCTGCATACATAAATCCGGGTCGGATTTACAAGGGATACGCAACGTTCGCTCACCCTGTTTTTCTCCTTGCAGCTCGGCATCATCGATTTCGAATGCGCCAATGCGCACGTTGGCTTTCGTCATAATGCTCTCCGTTGATGGTAGTCATGTGGTACGACCAGTGCAGCCGCCCAACATTCAGCCTGGTACAACACAGAGCAAGATGCCAGTCAGAAAATGCTGTTTTTTTGCTCGCCGTCACGTATTGCTGGCGAACAAACGGCCATCCCTTACCAGCTCGCGTGGATAGCTATTTTTAAGTCTGCTGCCCACTTTTTTCGCCAGACCCAGCGGCTGGCGCTGATAAGTCACGATAACATCGTCTTTTGCCGGAGGGGTTTCCGGATAAACATCACGCCCGCGATACCACTCTTCCGCCTCTTGATGCGTGAGTTCAAAGGCGAGCGGGTTATCCACTCCCGCCAGGGCGATGACGGCCTCATGCTGCCAGCGATAACCTTTATTATGGCTTTCAGCGAGCTTGATACCAGGCCGTGAGAAACGCACTTTGCCAATAAGCGGCTCAATGTGTGCCGGGAATAGCCAAACCTCTTTATCCCGTTGCCACAGTACCAGGTCTTCGTGCCAGTGCAGGCCAACAGCGGCCGCTGCGTTAACCAATTGCGCCTCTTCCTTAGGCTTCATACGGGCAAACGGGAAGTTACCCACTTTGTAGCCAGGGGAGGGCAACGGTGCGATAGCCGCGGTTTTACGCAACCGTGCGACAAAGAACCCTTCGCAGTCATAAATTTGTGGGAAGACATGTAAAAAACCTTCCTCCGTCAGCGCTTGTTGCGCGCCCGCAAACAGCGTATCAAGGGGCAAAAACTCCACTGCGTCAGGATATTGCGCTTTTAGCCAGTGGCATATGGCTTCGTTCTCGTCGCGATTTAGCGTACAGGTTGAATAGACCAGCGTGCCGCCCGGACGCAGGGCATGAAAAGCGCTATCGATCAATTCGCATTGGGTTGCGGCAATCTCAAGATTACTGGCATGCGACCAGTTCTTTAATGCATCCGGATCCTTACGCACCACACCTTCGCCAGAACAGGGCGCATCAAGCAAAATGGCATCAAACATCTCTGGCAACGCGGGGCCGAAGACGCGGCCATCGAAATGGGTTAACGCGACATTAGATACACCGCAGCGGCTGATATTGGCGTGCAGTACTTTCACGCGGCTGGCGGAATACTCATTAGCGAGGATGGCGCCGCGATTGCCCATACGCGCGGCAATTTGGGTAGTTTTTGAACCCGGGGCCGCCGCAACATCCATGACTCGTTCCGGCATTTCGCCATCGGCAAACAGGGCGCTAACCGGCAGCATGGAACTGGCTTCCTGGATATAAAACAGGCCGCTTAAATGTTCTGCTGTGCTACCGAGCGGCAACGCCTCTTCATCATCCCGCTCAATCCAGAACCCTTCGGCACACCACGGAATCGGCGTCAGTTGCCAGCCATAAGGCGCAATCAGCGTCAGAAAATCCTCAACGGCAATCTTGAGCGTATTAATTCTTATACTGCGTCGTAAAGGCCGCTGGCAGGCCGCGATAAATGCGTCGAAGGAGAGATGGGCTGGCAGCAAGTCACGCATTTGTGCCAAAAATTCGTCAGGAAGATAAACAGCGTTTTGAGCCACAGGATATACCAAGGAAAGCAGAGAGGGGCGCAGTGTAACATACTCGCTCCGGCGCGGGCACGCCGGAGCGGTAAGGCATTAGCGTGGCAGGGCGGTACCCCATTGACGCCACTCTTTAGGCTCACTTTCCTGCAACAGGAAATGTTTGCCTGGTTGCGCTTGTGGTGCCAGCGGGATTCCCGGCGGCGTGGCAAAGGCCACCCCACCGCGAATAAACTGGTTAAAGGTACCGGTTTTCACCACGCCGCCGGTCAGGCCAAAGTCCAGCGAATAGCCGGAAGCCAGCCAGAAGACGGAATTATTTCGCACCAGGTGCTGATAACGTTTACTGATCCGCAACCCAACCATTACACGATCTGACAGGGAACCGAGCATCAGGCCTGTGACAGTACCCACTTCGATCCCACGGAACAGCACAGGCGTGCCAATATTCAGCGAACCGGCCTCCGGTGCTTCAACCACCACGTTCAAACCGTCCAGATAACGGGAGTCGGTGATCGTGGTTTCCTGAATTTCAAAATCGCGACGCGCCTCGCCGTGACCAGGTTCAACATTGATATAGGGTTGCAGGATCGTATCAAGATGCTCAACACCCGCCGCAGAGATTTGCGGTGTGACAACAGAAAAACGGGTGCCGCCACGGGCAAAAGTCTGTACATATTCAGGGTAAAGCACCCCGGTTGCCTGGACTTCGCTTCTGTCGGCAATAAGCTGGAGATTCGAAATCTGTCCGATATCAATGCCCAGATAGCGAATCGGCATACCCGTAGCCAGTTTTCCGGCATCATAGGCGTGCAGGGTTATCTGACTACCCACGGCGCGCGCGGCGGTTTCTGAGGCGTAAAGGATACGTTTGTCACCTTTGCGTGCGCTGGCACTGGCGCCGCTGAGATTATCGAAACTGATGGCTCCTTTCAGAGCACGGGACAAGGGCGACGCCTGCACCGTCAGGCCGCTACCGTTCAACTGTACTTTCGCCCCGCCTTCGGCCCAAAAAACGCTATTGCTGGTCAGCAGCGAACGATATTCCGGCTTGATATGTACCTCGATATCAAACGCATCGGCGCGGGGACGCACGGTAATGATCTCACCGACTTCAAATTTACGGTAGAGCACCACCGAGCCTGCCTGCACATCCGGCAGAGTATCTGCGGTGAGCGTCAGGGTGGTTGTCGGCAGGTCGCTTAGGCTGTTTTCCAGGGCTTTATCGAGATTAGCGAACAAGGGATAGCTGGACTTCATCTCGCCTTTACTGCCGGGCAGAATGCGAATACCGCCGCTGAGCCATTCGTTGGCGCTGGCGGCGAGGAACTCCACGCCATCCAGCCCCATTTTGACGTCAATACGGCTGTTGACCACAAACTTGCTATCACCGTGCACCAGTTCGCGGTACTGCGGATCGATAGCCAGGGCAAACGAAACGCCTTTATTGGTTAAATTTCGCTCCAGCACCTGGCCGACTTGCACGCCATGTAAAATCAGCGGTTGTCCCGCGTCAATGCCATAGCTTTCCGGTGCGGTGAGCGTCAGAGTGATGACCCCGGGTTGCTGCAACAGATTTTTTGTCGCCGGAAGCACCACAAAGTGATTGCGGGGTTCACCTTCACCAGGTACCAGTTCCAGCGTAGTGCCTGTCAGCAGCGAACTGACATTGGGGTTATCAAGTGAAATTTTGGGGCTGCGCATTTCGATACGCGTATTGTCGCGCAGTAAATTAACGACGCCCGGATCCACCGTCATTTCACCGGTCACTGCGCCACCAGGGTTGAGATTGAGTTTGGTTAACTGCCCCACCTGCAACCCCTGATACATCAGGGCAGTCGAGCCCGCTTTCAGCCCATCGCCGCCAGGGAGATCAAGCTTGATCAGAACGCCGCGTTGGCTATGGGCGAGATCTTCGTAAAGACCGTACTCATCGTCCTGGGTCGCTGGCTGTGATGAGTCCGGAGAGTCGAATGCAATTGCGCCATTGACCAGCGCGGCGAGGCTTTCAAGCTCGACTTTTGCGCCACTCAGGCTGACATCCGCTTTGACGCCGGAAATATTCCAGAAGCGGCTGCCTTTTTTCACCAGATTGGTAAACCGGCGCTCTATCAGCACATCAATAGTGACGCCTTGTTTATTGTTATTGATGGAGTAATCGTAAACGCGCCCGACCGGAATTTTTCGGAAATAGACCAGCGACCCGCTGTTAAGCGAGCCCAGATCCGGGGCATGAAGATGAATCATCAGTTCGCCATTATTCAGGCGATATTTAGGCTGCGTGTCGAGGGCGGTGAAATGCTCTTGCGGCTCCCCTTTACCGGGCATCATGCCGATATAGTTACCCCCGACCAACGCGTCCAGCCCGGAAACGCCCGCCAGCGAGGCTTTTGGCGTGACCAGCCAGAACTGCGTCTCACTGCGCAAGGCATCTTTCATATTGGCTTTGATGCTGGCGCGCACTTCGATTTTTTTCAGGTCTTCGCTCAGGCGTATATCCTGAACGGTGCCCACTTCAACACCCTGATAACGAATCGGCGTTCTGCCTGCGACGATACCGTCGGCAGACATAAAATCGATGGTGATGGTATTACCGCGATCTTTATAGCTTCCCCAAACCAGCCAGCCTGCAATGAGCAGCGCAATGACCGGCAGCAGCCAGAAAGGTGAAATGCGGCGTTTTGTTTTTATACGCGCTTCAGTCGGCGAAGCGGGGGTTTCCTGACTCATGTGCATCCCAAAGTAAGCGGCTGTCCAGCCATTCCACAGCAAGAATAGTCAATATTACGGCTGCGCCGAAATAAAACGCAGCCGGTCCCATGGTAAAAGCAAGTAACTGGTCGCGGTTAATCAGTGACATTGTCAATGAAATGACAAACAGATCGAGCATGGACCAACGCCCAATCCAGGTCACAAAGCGCAGAAGCAGGATGCGTGTACGTAACCCCTGTTCAAATTTGAAGTGGATGCTAAGAAGCAGTGTAAACAGCACAATTACTTTGGTAAACGGCACCAGAATACTGGCGATAAACACGACGCCTGCAACGGCAACATTACTGTTTGCCAGTGACATAATGCCGGACAAAATCGTGTCTTCCTGCCGTGCCCCATTGACGTAAACCACCGAGATGGGGAGAAGATTAGCCGGAAACAGAAAAATTAACGATGCGATAAGCGCAGCCCAGCATTTTTGTACGCTCTGACGGCGGCGATAGCGCAGAGGGATATGGCAACGCGGGCAGCGACCTCGCGGATCCGGGAAGCCGGTGAAGTGACATCCAAGGCAAATACGCAACTTTTCATCAGGACGATTTGCCGGTCGTTGTGGGTAGAAACGCTCCCAGAGCTGCTCCACGTTCAAGTGAATCAACGTCAGAATGCTTAAAATCACCAGAGCAACAAAAGCGATAAGACCAACACCTGGTTGCAGAAAGGCATAGTCCTGCACTTTGATCGAGGCAACACCGATGCCCACCAGATAAATATCCAGCATGACCCATTCTTTTAGCCTTTCCAGCATTAGCAGAACCGGACGGAGGTTCATCCCCAGTATGTTACCGAACCATAAGTAGGCTATCGCGGCGACTAGCACCAGCGGCGCTCCCACGGTACAAAACAGCACCATCGCGGCCGTGAGCGGATCGCCCTGCGCGGTCATCTGCCAGATCCCCTGGAGCAGGTTAGCGTCGATGCGTGTTCCCAGCAGGTAGAAGTGCAGCAACGGCTCGCTCCATGCAAATGGCATAAGCAGTATCATCGTCACGGCCATTGCGGCCAGGCGGGTTAATGACCAGTCTCGACCGTCGCGAATTTTCGCATCACAACAGGGGCAGAATGCACTTTGGTGCGATTTCATGACCGGAAGGGCGAAAAGCGTATCGCATTGCGGACATCGCTGATAATGTGCGCGGGGCAAGGCGTCGCCGATGGCGTGGACGGCCATTTTTTTAGCAGGCGTTATCTGTCGGTTTTTCAGGGCCATTGCATGCATATGAATAAATCAGGAATAAATCTATCTTAACTCATGATGGGAACTTCTTGAGCATCAATGCATTTAATGCTTATTTTAATAGGCTACACTGCATGACCGAAGTAAGACATAAAGTGATTAGATAATGAACAAAATAGAATTTTACGCGGATTTAAACCGTGATTTTCAGGCGTTAATGGCAGGTGAAACCAGTTTCTTAGCGACACTCGCTAACACCAGTGCGCTGCTTTTTGAGCGACTGAGCGACGTGAACTGGGCCGGTTTCTATCTCCTTGAAGGGGATACGCTGGTATTGGGGCCATTCCAGGGCAAGATTGCCTGCGTGCGTATTCCGGTTGGACGCGGCGTTTGCGGTACTGCTGTGGCACAAAATAGCGTGCAACGCGTGGAAGATGTTCATCAGTTCTCCGGGCATATTGCCTGTGATGCTGCCAGTAATGCCGAAATCGTACTGCCCATTACACTGAATAATCAGATTATTGGCGTACTTGATATCGATAGCGTCGCGTTCTCGCGCTTTACTGCAGAGGATGAACAAGGGTTGCGTGAGCTGGTTTCGCACCTGGAAAACACGCTTGTACAGACCGATTATAAAAAATTCTTTGCGAGCGTCGCAGGATAATCAACGGATAACGTAGCATTTACGGATAGCGTCATTATAATGACGCCTGTTCATGCCTGCGGCTTGTTGGCAACGTCCGTTGTAATCAGGAAATTTCATGGAAAATCAACCTAAGTTGAATAGCAGTAAAGAAGTTATCGCCTTTTTGTCCGAACGTTTTCCTCACTGTTTCAGTGCAGAAGGCGAAGCGCGTCCCCTGAAAATCGGTATTTTTCAGGATTTAGTAGCACGAGTTGAGGGCGAGATGAATCTCAGCAAAACTCAGCTTCGTTCCGCTTTACGTCTTTACACTTCAAGCTGGCGTTACCTTTACGGTATCAAAGCTGGTGCGACCCGTGTCGATCTCGACGGTAACCCGTGTGGCGTTCTGGATGAGCAACACGTTGAGCACGCCCGTAAGCAGCTTGAAGAAGCCAAAGCTCGCGTTCAGGCACAACGCGCTGAACAACAAGCGAAAAAACGAGAAGCAGCCATTGCAGCAGGTGAGACGGAAGAGGCTCCGCGTCGTGAGCGTAAACCCCGTCCGGCACCGCGCCGTAAGGAAAATAGCGAGCGTAAACCTCGTACTGACAAACCTGCCGCAAAACCCCAGCGTGCGCCACGAGAAGAACGTCATACGCCAGTTTCAGATTTATCTGCACTGACCGTAGGTCAAAACCTCAAGGTTAAAGCGGGTAATAATGCGATGGACGCCACCGTCCTGGAAATCACCAAAGATGGCGTTCGCGTACAGCTTACTTCGGGTATGTCGATGATTGTACGCGCAGAACATTTGATGTTCTGAAACGGAGGCCTGGCCTGGCATGAACACTTTGTTTAAGCGCACAGCGTTGGCTGGCCTGTTATTAGTAACAGGCCAGGTTTTCGCAGTGGAAGATATTACCCGTGCCGATCAAATTCCGGTGTTAAAGGAAGAGGCTCAGCACGCGACGGTGAGTGAACGCGTGACCTCGCGGTTTACCCGTTCTCACTACCGTCAATTCGATTTGGATCAAGCCTTTTCGGCAAAGATCTTCGATCGTTACCTCAATTTGCTGGACTACAGCCATAACGTGCTTCTGGCCAGCGATGTTGCACAATTTGCGCAGAAAAAAACGCAGTTAGGTGATGAACTCCGCACCGGCAAACTCGATGTTTTCTACGATCTCTACAATCTCGCGCAAAAACGCCGTTTCGAACGCTACCAGTACGCACTGAAAGTGCTGGAGCGCCCGATGGATTTCTCTGGCAACGACACTTTCAACCTTGACCGCAGTAAAGCGCCATGGCCGAAGGATGAGTCTGAGCTTAATGCTCTGTGGGACGGCAAAGTCAAATATGACGAGTTGAGTCTCAAACTCACTGGTAAAGATGATAAAGAGATCCGCGATACTCTGACGCGTCGTTATAAGTTTGCCATTCGTCGCCTGGTGCAAACCAACAGTGAAGATGTGTTCTCGCTGGCGATGACCTCGTTTGCCCGCGAAATTGATCCGCATACTAACTATCTGTCGCCACGCAATACGGAACAGTTCAACACTGAGATGAGCCTTTCTCTGGAAGGTATCGGTGCCGTTCTGCAAATGGATGACGACTACACGGTTATCAATTCGATGGTAGCGGGCGGTCCGGCGTCGAAGAGCAAAGCCATCAGCGTGGGCGATCGTATCGTTGGCGTTGGTCAGACGGGCCAGAATATGGTCGATGTCATTGGCTGGCGTCTCGATGACGTAGTTGCGCTGATCAAAGGTCCGAAAGGCAGCAAAGTTCGCCTCGAAATTCTGCCTGCGGGTAAAGGAACGAAGACGCGGATTGTAACGCTGACGCGTGAACGTATTCGTCTTGAAGACCGTGCAGTGAAAATGTCGGTGAAAACGGTCGGCAAAGAAAAAGTTGGCGTACTGGATATTCCTGGCTTCTATGTGGGTCTGACGGATGACGTCAAGGTTCAGTTGCAGAAGCTCGAAAAACAGAACGTTAGCAGCGTCGTGATTGATCTGCGCACCAACGGTGGTGGAGCATTAACGGAAGCGGTTTCCCTTTCCGGTCTGTTTATTCCGTCAGGTCCTGTGGTTCAGGTTCGCGATAATAATGGCAAAGTCCGTGAAGACAGCGATACCGATGGCGTGGTCTATTACAAAGGCCCGCTGGTGGTGCTGGTCGACCGCTTCAGTGCCTCGGCATCTGAAATATTTGCTGCGGCGATGCAGGATTATGGTCGTGCGTTGATCGTGGGTGAGCCCACCTTCGGTAAAGGTACCGTTCAGCAGTATCGCTCGCTGAACCGTATTTACGACCAGATGTTGCGTCCGGAATGGCCTGCGCTGGGTTCAGTGCAGTACACGATCCAGAAATTCTATCGTGTCAATGGCGGCAGTACACAGCGTAAAGGCGTTACACCGGACATCATCATGCCGACGGGTACGCAAGTGACGGAAACGGGCGAGAAGTTTGAAGATAACGCCCTGCCGTGGGATAGCATCAATGCGGCTAACTTTACGAAGTATGGCGACATGAAGCCGTTTGGTCCGCAGCTGCTGCAGGAACATGATGAGCGTATCGCGAAAGACCCGGAATTCCAGTACATCATGAAGGACATTGCTCGCTTCAACGCCCTGAAAGATAAAAAGAATATCGTGTCACTGAACTATGCGCAGCGTGAAAAAGAGAACACCGAAGACGATGCTATTCGTCTCAGTCGCCTCAACGATCGCTTCAAACGCGAAGGCAAACCGCAGCTTAAGAAACTGGAAGATCTGCCGAAAGATTACCAGGAGCCGGATCCCTATCTGGATGAGACCGTCCATATCGCGCTGGACCTTGCCCATCTTGAAAAAGATTCACCGGCGGCTGACCCCGCTCCCGCAAAATAACCCTCCAACAGGCACAAGAAATTGTGCCTGTTTTTTTAACAAGCTCCACATGGCGTAAGCATTGTGCTACAAAATGTAAAGTTGTGTCTTTCTGGTCACTTACGGCTCTCTGATGCTTGAAAATAGCCGGATTAACCATACGATGTGGGTAATCGCATAGTGCGTTTTGTTAATTAGAGGTTAAAAGAAAATTATGATGCGTATCGCGCTCTTCCTGTTGACTAACCTTGCCGTCATGCTTGTCTTCGGCCTGGTGCTTAGCCTGACGGGCATTCAGTCGAGCAGCGTGCAGGGATTATTGATTATGGCGCTGCTGTTTGGTTTTGGCGGCTCTTTTGTTTCACTGCTGATGTCGAAATGGATGGCACTGAAGTCCGTAGGCGGTGAGGTTATTGAACAGCCGCGTAACGACATGGAACGCTGGCTGATGAATACCGTTGCTAATCAGGCTCGCCAGGCGGGTATTGCGATGCCGCAGGTGGCTATCTACCATGCGCCGGATATCAACGCATTTGCGACAGGTGCACGCCGTGACGCATCGCTGGTCGCTGTCAGTACCGGGCTTTTGCAGAATATGAGCCGTGATGAAGCCGAAGCGGTTATTGCCCACGAAATCAGCCATATTGCAAACGGCGACATGGTCACGATGACCCTGATTCAGGGGGTGGTGAACACCTTCGTTATCTTCATCTCGCGTATTCTCGCGCAGATTGCATCAGGCTTTCTTAGCGGCAACCGCGATGAAGGCGAAGAGAGCAACGGTAACCCGTTGATCTACTTTGCGGTAGCGACCGTGCTGGAACTGGTTTTTGGTATTCTGGCCAGCATCATCACGATGTGGTTCTCGCGTCACCGTGAATTCCATGCCGATGCGGGTTCTGCAAAACTTGTTGGCCGTGAAAAAATGATTGCCGCTCTCCAGCGTCTGAAAACCAGCTACGAGCCGCAGGAAGCCAGCAGCATGATGGCATTTTGCATTAACGGTAAAGGTAAATCGTTAAGCGAGTTATTTATGACTCACCCGCCGCTGGACAAGCGTATCGAAGCGCTGCGTAGCGGGGCTTATCTCAAATAAGGCGTACGCCTGAAATGAAAAAGCGCGTCATATGACGCGCTTTTTTTATGCCGTGCGCGGCTGTGTGATCCTCAAACCGCTGACAATAGCGGCGACGGTCGCCAGTATGCCTGCCAGCAGGAGTGATGTATGCGTACCGCTCTTATCAAACAGGTTGAAAAGTAACGCCACCAGTGCCGCCCCGGAACTCTGCCCTAACAGACGTGCGGTACCGAGCATGCCGCTGGCGCCACCGCTACGCTGACGCGGCGCGGCGCTGATAATCGTATGGTTATTGGGCGACTGGAACAGACCAAATCCCGCCCCACAAAGGGCCATTCGCCAGATAATATCCGCATCGGCAGGGGCTGTGGGTAGCATCGCAAGCGCAAACAAGCCGCACGCCATCATGGCCAGCCCAAGCGCGCCCAATAATCCGGCATGGACACGTTCAATCAGATAACCCGCTAACGGTGCCATCACCATGGTCGCTAACGGCCACGGGGTTAACAACAGACCGGTTTCCACTTCGCTGCGCCCAAGCACCGATTGCATAAAGAAGGGAAGGGAAACGAGGGCCAGCATTTGTGCGCAAAAAGAGCAGATTGACGTACAAATCGATAAAGAGAACAGCGGGATACGCAACAGGTCGACGGGTAACAGAGGCACCGGCAAACGCAGTTGCCGACGTACAAAGAAGGTGCCGATCACCAGCATGGCGGCGATTTCAGCGAGCACCAATGTGGTGGATTGCCCTTGGGCGAAGCCACTCATCGCGGTTATCAGTAAACCAAACGTTAGCGCGTTCATCACTGCGCTTGGGAGATCGAATTTCGGCATCGCACTGCGTGAGCCATTGGCGGGCAAATAGCGCAGCGCCAGGACCAGCGAGAGTATACCCAGTGGCACATTAATCAAAAACAGCCACTGCCAGGAGGCGACAGAGAGAATAGCCGCTGCAATCGTCGGGCCTGCTGCCGAGGAGACCGCAACCACGAATGAGTTGATTCCCATCCCGCGCCCCAGTTGACGCTGGGGGTAAATCAGGCGAATTAATGCAGTATTTACACTCATTAGCGCCGCGCCACCGAAACCTTGCGCGACACGAGCAAGCGTCAGCGTGAGTAATGAATCTGACAGCGCGCATAACAGGGACGTCAGCGTAAAAAGCACCAGCCCGCACTGGTAGACGCGACGGTAGCCGAACATGTCGCCGAGGAACGATAACGTCAGCAGGGAGATGACAATCGCTATCTGATAGGCATTAACGACCCATATTGAGCTGGCCGGTGAGGCATGCAGATCCCGTGCAATAGTAGGCAGTGCAACGTTAGCAATAGCGCCGTCGAGTACGGCCATGGTAATGCCAATAACAATCGTTAAAATCGCGCCGTAGCGTTGTGGGGTCGCTAAGCCGTCTGGTGTGGATTTATTCATGGGAAAAGCTGGGTTTTGCTTGTTCAATGATTTGTATAATGATTCTATCACTCGCATTTCGGTTTTATATCGCAGATTTGTAACGAAGTGACCAAACTCGGATTGCGACGGGCAGGCGAGAAATTTATAATAAAAAACTATTCTGATTTTTATAAAACACGGGCGATGAGGTGACTAATGGCTATTGCAGATTTGGATAAACAGCCAGACTCTGTGTCTTCTGTACTGAAGGTATTTGGCATTCTGCAGGCGCTTGGCGAAGAACGTGAGATCGGGATCACCGAACTTTCGCAGCGCGTCATGATGTCAAAAAGCACCGTATATCGCTTTTTGCAGACGATGAAATCACTGGGCTATGTTGCTCAGGAAGGGGAGTCAGAGAAATACTCTCTCACCCTCAAACTGTTCGAACTCGGTGCACGGGCGCTGCAAAACGTAGACCTGATCCGCAGTGCTGATATTCAGATGCGTGAACTCTCTCGCCTGACCAAAGAGACTATCCACCTGGGCGCGCTGGATGAAGACAGCATTGTCTACATCCATAAAATCGACTCTATGTATAACCTGCGCATGTATTCACGCATTGGTCGCCGCAACCCGCTGTATAGCACCGCGATTGGTAAAGTATTGCTGGCTTGGCGTGACAAGGAAGAGGTTGTGCAGATCCTTGAAGGCGTAGAGTACAAACGAAGCACTGAGCGCACCATTACCAGTACCGAGGATTTATTACCGATGCTCGATATCGTCCGCCAGCAAGGTTATGGCGAAGATAATGAAGAGCAGGAAGAAGGGTTACGTTGCATCGGTGTGCCAGTCTTTGACCGTTTCGGCGTCGTCATTGCCGGGCTGAGTATCTCCTTCCCGACGCTGCGTTTCTCCGAGGAACGCCTGCATGAGTATGTCAGTATGCTCCACCATGCTGCGCGTAAGATTTCTGAACAGATGGGTTATAACGATTACCCGTTCTGAGTGTGAAAACGCCGCCTTGATGGCGGCGTTTGTTTATCCATTATCGACAACGGTTTCGCTTTTGCGCAGTACCGGACATTGCGTGAGTCCGATAATACCGCTGCTTGAGTGAACATATTGTGCCGTGCTGACGCCCCGAGCCGTCAGGTATTTACACTGTAATCCCAGACCTGCGGCATTTTCATGGCTGCCAATCAGCACGCCATATCCACTTAGTAAAATACCAACCCAGACCAGTGCCACGACAATAATTGCCCGAATAAGAGTGCGCATTTTCATTCCTTGCGTTTGGATACTGTTTTCAGGCTACCGTTTTGGCTGTATACCGCACACCCGAGCATTCCTAAAAACGCCGATTAGAGATACAGTTAGTCGCGGTTTAAGGAACTAATGCTAACCTGGTAACATAGAGTGGAGTATCGGAGAGTGGAGTGAAAAAGTTTAGATGGCTAATACTGATCGCCGTACTGGTGGTCTGCCTGTTGCTCTGGACTCAAATGCTAAATGTGATGTGCGACCAGGATGTTCAGTTTTTCAGCGGCATTTGCGTCATCAATAAATATATCCCCTGGTAGGGGCTTTTTTGTCGTTAATGATGTCCTTCCGTCTTGCCAGTGGTAAAATGTACCTCTTTGGTTGAGGTGGTAAAATGAACGAATTAATGAATTCAGGCGCGCTTAATATCGCGTCTTTTGTCGTTTCGGTGGTGGTGTTGCTGGTCGGGCTGGTGCTGTGGTTCTTTATCAATCGTGCAAGTTCGCGGACTAATGAGCAAATCGAATTGCTCGAAGCAGTGTTAGATCAGCAAAAGCGTCAGACCGCATTGTTGCGTCGTTTGTGCGAGTCGAACGAACCGGAAAAAGAGGTCGCTGCTCCGGCACCGGTTGTTGAGGAAGAAGGCAAAGATGACGAATTTATTCGTCTGGTAGCCGAGCGTTAATTTCGTAGGGGTGAGGGGCTGTATGGCGCGTAAAAATCTCTGGTTTGATGCCGCACTTCCTCACCATCGTCCCGACGGATTTACTAATCTCACGCCAGGTGGTCATGCGCCTGGCGATGTTAAGCGTTGGCGGCAGGAGCGCAAATCCGCAGGATTACCCCGTCCACCCGCAGAGGGCTATGCCAGTTTTACTGCGCAGTGGTGGCAGCATGCAGAAATTAAGGGCGACGATGACAGGGTCTGGTGGTTAGGCCACTCGTCTATTCTGTTGCGCCTGATGGGGCAGTATATTTTGACCGATCCGGTTTTCTCAGACCGGGCATCGCCACTACGTTTTGCCGGACCGCAGCGACGAACACCGCCTGCACTGACCATTTCCGAACTCCCTTCGCTCGACACTATCGTTATCTCGCACAATCACTACGATCACCTTGATGCCAGAACGATGCGCGCGCTTATCCAACGTTTTCCACACGTGACGATTTTTGTCCCCCTTGGGCTGGGAAACTGGTGCCGTCGTTTGGGGGCGTGCAATGTGACGGAACTGGACTGGTGGCAAAGCGTGGTATTCCAGGGGCTTGTGTATACGGCTGTGCCGGCTCAGCACTGGAGCATGCGCACCCCCTGGGATCGCAATAACGCCTTATGGTGTGGTTGGGTTGTGGAAAATAGTGCACATCGTTTCTGGTTTCCGGGAGACACGGGTTACTGCGAGGCGTTACTGACTATTCCACAACGGTTAGGACCGCTCAGCCTGGCAGCGCTCCCTATTGGTGCATACGCTCCTCGTTGGTTCATGGCCTACAACCATATGGATCCGCAACAGGCGGTAACGTTATGGCAGCAGTTGGGTAAACCGCTAACGTTTCCTATTCACTGGGGCGTTTTTGAACTGGCGGATGAATCACTGGATGAGCCGCTGAGCGAGTTGCATAACGCATTAAGCGAAACGGCAGATGACATTACGAACTTCATGACGCTGAAAATTGGTCAGTCTTTTTCTTTGCAAAATACGGACGAGTAGCACTGGTACTAATTTATTATTTAGAAGACGTTAAATATTTTTTATTTTTATCGAAACGTTTTTATTGCCTTTTAATGAGGCACTGTCATCAGACTTTCATTATTTTGGTGCACACTCCTGCTTAATTGCACAACAAATATTCGATGGTAAACCAACACATTTGATTAGTTACAAGAGGGGCGCATTTCAGACCTTCCTGATTAGCAAAAAATGGCATAGGTATGCGTTAATGCAGTTACTGATATAAGGTATGCCGGAATATTTTTATCCCCCCACGTGGACGAATGGAACTCATTGAGCTATGGTAAAAAAGATGGGTTATCAAACGGAGCCAGAAGGCGGGCTGCCTGTCGTTATGAGGTTATCTTGTATGCATAAATGTGCATCGGTTGTATTGATAACTTTAGAATTTGTGCGACGGATCCAGGCCTTTTTAAAAATGGCTTGCCATAATTTACGTTGTGTGTGATAACACGTTTTGGGTCAAACGAGGTACAGTTCTGTTTATGTGTGGCATTTTCAGTAAAGAAGTCCTGAGTAAACACGTTATCGTTGAATACCGCTTCTCTGCCGAACCTTATATTAGTGCCTCAAGCAGTAATGTCTCAGTTTTATCTCAGTTAATGCCTACGGGCGAAGTATATACATTAAGGAATATTGCAAATGGCAAAGATTAAAGGTCAAGTTAAGTGGTTCAACGAGTCCAAAGGTTTTGGTTTCATTACTCCTGCTGACGGCAGCAAAGATGTATTCGTACACTTCTCTGCAATCCAGGGTAACGGCTTCAAAACTCTGGCCGAAGGCCAGAACGTTGAGTTTGAAATTCAGGACGGCCAGAAAGGCCCGGCAGCTGTTAACGTAACTGCTATCTAATTTCAAAACCACTGGTACTTGAGACGCCACTGGCGTATCAATGTCAGCGAAAAGCCTCGCCATTGTGCGGGGCTTTTTAATTTCCGGCTTCTCATTTCCCGATGCGCCGAATGGCGGTAAACTTGCCTCCTTTAAAGAGTCCCGGAGTTGCCATGCCCTTCAGTTGCCCACTTTGTCACGCCCCCTTGACGCGTTCCGAACATAGCTTTTCCTGTCCACAACGCCATCAGTTCGACATCGCGAAAGAAGGGTACGTCAATTTACTGCCCGTGCAGCATAAGCGTTCGCGGGATCCGGGTGACAGTGCGGAAATGATGCAGGCGCGCCGTGCGTTTCTTGATGCCGGACACTACCAGCCGCTGCGCGATGCGATAGCTTCACAGCTACAGACGCGCCTCCCTGCGCAGGCAGAGGCGATACTGGATATTGGCTGTGGGGAAGGGTACTACACTCAGTCCTTTGCTGAGGTCGCGCAGCGTAAAGAGGCCCGGACGTTTGGCCTTGATGTGTCAAAAGCAGCCATTCGGGCAGCCGCGAAACGTTACCCGGAGGTGATGTTTTGTGTTGCCTCCAGCCATCGCCTGCCTTTCCAGAATGACAGTATTGACGCTGTCGTACGCATTTACGCGCCCTGCAAAGCAGAAGAACTGGTACGTGTGGTAAAACCGGGTGGATGGGTCATTACCGCAGCGCCTGGGCCACGCCACTTGATGGAGCTGAAAGGGTTAATTTACCGCGAAGTGCAGTTACATGCGCCTGATAATGGCGAGATAGAAGGGTTTCGCGTCGTAGAGCAGCAATCATTGAGCTATCAGATGGAATTAACCGGTGCCGAGGCCGTCGCGTTACTGCAAATGACGCCCTTTGCGTGGCGGGCAAAACCGGATGTCCGGCAGACACTGGCAGCGAAAGCGCGCTTTAGCTGTCAGACCGATTTTACCCTGCATTGTCTGCAGCGCGTCGATTAAGGCGCGAAGTGTGACCAGAGGATCTCAATACCGATCCCGATAAGAACGATACCGCCAAGAATTTCTGCCCGCTTGCCCAGCAGCGGGCCAATATACCGACCAATCATCATGCCGAGTGTGGACATCACCAGTGTGGCGCAACCAATCGCCAGCGCGGTCGTCAGAATATTCACCTGCAAGAATGCCAGACCCACCCCTACGGCCATCGCATCAAGACTGGTCGCAATCGCGGTAGTGACCAGCAACCAGAAACCGTGGCGATGCGGCGCTTCCCCTGCGTCATCCGTCTCTGCGCGAAAACCTTCCAGCACCATTCTGCCGCCAAGGAACATCAGTAAAATGAAGGCAATCCAGTGATTCCATTCCAGCACAAACTGGCTGGCAAGCATCCCCAGCCCCCAGCCAATAAGCGGCGTCAGCGTTTCAATGACGCCAAAAATCAGGCCAGTGCGGAGGGCTTCGGAGAATTTGGGTTTATGCAGGGTCGCCCCTTTACCGATTGATGCAGCGAAGGCATCCATCGACATGCCAAAGGCGAGAAGAATTGTGGCGGATAAATTCATGCGAGCGTCCTGACCGGGAGTTCCATATAACACACCACTGCCCCCAGTAAACAGCAGTTGATGTGTCAATGGTCTCGCCTGACTGGATAACTCTCAGTCCGTACGTGCCACGTTTTGCAACGAGTATGTTGACACGTACATTTCCAGCAAATGGAAATCGGCTACTCCCCAACGACGGGCGCAACATTAACATATTTTGAGAATATAAAACAACAACAGAGAATTATTAATCCATTCACCAATTGATAACGATTAGCATTTAGATTTATAGGTGAATATAACGTTAAAAAGATTAAGCACTTTCCCAATGGAAATATAGCAAAGGCTATAAGTGTGCTTATTTAATATACATTGGAGATGTGGTTGTTTTCATTCAGGCTATTGAATTTTAATCATTAATTTATATATCTTTTCCAGATCATCAATATTTTTTACCCGGATAAGCAAACGCCTTTGTTCTAATTGCATCACCAGCACGCCATCCTCAGATAAGTTCATCTCCTTAATTCGGTTATATTCTATCCATACGCTGGCAAAGAAAAACCCCCGCGATTTGAAGATGATCTTGGGTGTACGGATCCAAAAAAGATAAATGGCTAATAATGCCAGCGCGGATAATAACCATGTGGTTAATGGCGTACCGTTATTTGTGACATTGTTGTAAATAAGGATAACCAACAGGCCAACAAAAATAGCCGCATCAACACGGCTGCGACGCAGCAAGGGGAGGGCAAGCAGGGTATCGCCGTGACGGCGGGGCAGGATAAGTTCATCGTAAATGGCAAATGCCAGCAGGGTGGCGATAAACAACATCAGTATGCTGTCCGTGAGCGTCATGGTTCCTCCTGATAATAAAAAACCGGGGCAAGGCCCCGGTTATAACACAACGGATTACAGACCTAACAGGCCAACCGCATACCCTACGATCCCGATGACGAAGAAGCCAACGATGATCCACAGCGGGTTCACTTTCTTACGTAACAGCCACATACAGGCGAAAGTCAGCAGTAGCGGAACCAGGCCTGGCATCAACTGATCGAGGATGGTTTGCACTGTCGTGACGTTTTGTTTACCGGTCTGGTCGGTAATACGCGAGACCACCAGTGGAATGTTAACGTGTGTCCACTTATTAACCAGGGCCCCCATGACAAAGAGGCCGAGAATGGATGCCCCTTCGGTCAGTTTCTGCAGGAAACCGCCGCCCATATCCTGAACGATATCAATACCCTTACGATAACCATAGGCTACACCGTAATAGCGGGTTGCCAGGCGCACCAGGTTAAACAGGAAGAAGAACAACAGTGGCCCAAGCAGGCTGCCGCTCATGGCAATACCCGCACCGAGCGCTGCGAATACCGGACGTACGGTACCCCAGAAAATGGGGTCACCCACGCCCGCCAGCGGCCCCATCAGACCCACTTTGATACCGTTGATGGCACCATCGTCAATCTCTGCCCCGTTCGCACGCTGTTCTTCCATCGCCAGCGTTACACCCAGTACCGGCGCTGCAACATAAGGATGGGTGTTAAAGAATTCCAGGTGACGCTTGATAGCTTGTTTACGCGCGTCGTTGTTCTCCGGATACAGGCGTCTGATAGCCGGTACCATCGAGAAGCAGAAACCCAGCGCCTGCATACGTTCGAAGTTCCATGAACCCTGAAACAGGTTAGAACGGATGAACACGCCACGAATATCACCCGGAGTGAGTTTTTTCTCAGTGGTAGTTTTAGTCGTCATATCAACCATTTCGCTCACCTGTTAGTCCAGTTCGTTATCGAGATCGTTATTACCAGCAGCCTGTGCAGGGCCACCAGCAGAGCGGTTATATTTCGGGCTCAGTTGGATATAAAGGATGGCCATCACGGCACCAATCACACCCAGCGCAACGAGGTTGAAGTTAGTAAACGCCGCCGTCACGAAACCAAGGTAGAAGAACGGCATCAGGTAGCCTGCGCGCATCATATTGATAACCATCGCATAACCAACCACCACGATCATGCCGCCAGCGATGTTCAGACCACTGGTTACGACTTCCGGAATGGCGTTCAGCATACCCTGAACTTCACTGGTCCCTACGGAGATAGCAACGATAACGGCCGGGATAGCGATACGCATGGCCTGAAGGAACAGGGACGAGACATGGATCCAGGACAACGCCGTGAGGTTGCCGTTGTTTGCCGCCTTATCCGCCGCGTGCTGGAAGGCCACGGTGATGGTACGCACAATAATGGTCAGTACCTGGCCTGCTGCTGCCAGTGGGATAGCCAGCGCGATACCGGCGCCGATACTTTGATGACCCGCGATAACCAGGACGGTTGAGATAATAGAGGCGAGCGCGGCATCGGGCGCGACCGCCGCACCGATGTTCATCCAGCCCAGCGCAATCATCTCCAGGGTACCGCCGATGATAATACCGGTTTTCATATCCCCCAGGACGATACCCACCAGCGTACAGGCCACTAACGGACGGTGAAACTGAAATTCATCGAGTACCGATTCCATACCGGCAATACACGCGACGACGAACACCAGCACAATCTGAAGAGTGGTAATCTCCATTGTACTTCTCCTATGCTAAACAAACGTAAGTGTGAAACTGAGTCAACCAACCCGGCGCGATTACTTCGCGACCTTATTGATCAAATCCATCATTTTCAGTTTCGGGTCGTTAGAAACTTTGCGAACTTCCAGCTCGATATTGCGTTCGTTGAGCTTTTTGAAGGCCGCAATGTCTTTTTCATCCACCGAAACCGCGTTGTTCACCTGAGTTTTCCCCTGCCGATAGGCCATACCGCCGATATTGACGGTGGTGATTTTCACACCCTCTTCAACAATGCGCAGTACGTCAGTTGGATTGGTAAACAACAGCATCACCCGCTCACCCGCGTATTTCGGGTTGTTGTAAACACGGATCATCTTGGCAACGTCCACCACGTGCGCCGTCACCCCGGGAGGCGCAACCTGTGTGAGCAGCGTCTTACGTACGTTATCGGCTGCAACTTCATCACTGACGACGATAATGCGCGTCACGTTTGTTTCTTTGGTCCAGCGTGTTGCGACCTGACCATGGATCAAGCGGTCATCAATACGGGCAAGACCAATGACCATATAGTCATTCGGTCCCATCGGTTTTACTGGGGCCGCAGGTTTAGGGGGCGCAACGGGCGTCGGTTTTTCCACAGGTTTGGCTTTCAGCGCTTTCACGCCTTCGCGTCCTGTTTCCACCGCGACCGCCACCAGTTCATCAAAGGTTGGATTGTCGTCACGCGCCATCAGTGTTTCCACGAGCATAGGAATATTGACGCCAGCCACCACTTCATAATGCTCTTTATCGACGACAATGCGGCTGGCAGCATTGAACGGGCTACCACCCCATGTATCAACGAGAAATAGCACGCCCTGATGTGTATCGAGCTTTTCCAACTGCGCGTTGTATTTTTCGATTAACGTCTCGGCGTTTTCACCGGGAACGAAATCGATCCAACCGACGTTCTCTTGCTCGCCCAATAGCATTTCGGCGGTTTTGAGTAACTGTTCCGCAGCCCAACCATGTGTGCCTATCACAATAGCAATGGTCACTTGCTACCTCCTTCGTTTTTGTCGTTAACACATCATTGACTGATGTGTTCTGAATCTCTCTGACAGCCCGAATCGATTCAGACAGGGCTTAGAAAGAAAAAACTAAGACTTCCGGGAATTATTTTAGATAGTGAAAAAATAATTTATGTGATGAACATCCGTAATTTAGCTTTAGCGTACGGGAAATTTCGGAGCGAAAAATATCTCTCAAAATGCAAATTCAGGTAAATCTTTGCAAAACCCAAAGTCTCTCTGATATGTTTAACATCCGTTTAATTATCAGGAGTACAGGGCATCAGCCCGCCGTATGGACCGTCACCGACGCCAGTTCCCCCTTTGGCCTGTTTGCGCCAGCCATTCTTTAACCTTGAACCCCCTTGTTGTCATCATGTCTGCGCACACCTACGCGCGGACTCATTATGCCTTTAGCAGGAGCTTGCCATGGAATTTTTAATGGACCCCTCAATATGGGCGGGGTTGTTGACACTTGTTGTTCTGGAAATTGTTCTTGGTATTGATAACCTGGTATTTATCGCCATCCTCGCCGATAAATTGCCGCCAAAGCAGCGAGATAAAGCGCGCCTGATTGGCCTCTCTCTGGCGCTGGTGATGCGTTTAGGCCTGTTGTCTCTGATCTCTTGGATGGTCACGCTGACAAAACCGCTCTTCTCCGTCATGGATTTCACCTTCTCCGGCCGTGATTTGATCATGCTGCTCGGGGGGATATTCCTGCTCTTTAAAGCGACGACCGAGCTACATGAAAGGCTGGAGAATCGTCAGCACGATGAAGGACAGGGTAAAGGATATGCCAGTTTCTGGGTGGTGGTGGTACAGATTGTTATTCTTGATGCCGTGTTCTCGCTTGATGCGGTGATCACAGCGGTCGGGATGGTGAACCATCTGCCGGTCATGATGGCAGCCGTCGTCATTGCCATGGCGGTGATGCTGCTGGCATCCAAACCGCTGACCCGCTTCGTCAACCAGCATCCAACGGTGGTGGTGCTCTGTCTGAGCTTCCTGCTGATGATTGGTCTGAGCCTGGTCGCGGAAGGTTTTGGTTTCCATATTCCGAAAGGCTACCTGTATGCGGCGATTGGTTTTTCAATCATTATCGAGCTGTTCAACCAGATTGCCCGCCGCAACTTTATTCGTCATCAGTCAACGCTGCCGCTACGTGCGCGTACCGCCGATGCGATTTTGCGTCTGATGGGCGGCAAACGTCAGGCCAGCCAGACGCAGGATACAGACAGTCAGTCACCGGTATCGGTCCCGGAAGGCGCGTTTGCCGAAGAAGAACGTTACATGATCAATGGCGTGTTAACGCTGGCTTCCCGCTCGTTGCGTAGCATCATGACGCCGCGCGGTGAAATCAGTTGGGTCGACGCTAACCTGAGTGTGGAAGAGATCCGCCAGCAGCTTCTTTCCTCGCCGCACAGCCTGTTCCCGGTCTGTCGTGGTGAACTGGATGAGGTGCTGGGTATTGTTCGCGCCAAAGAGATGCTGGTGGCGCTGGAAGAGGGAACGGACGTTGCAGCAATGGCGTCGGCCTCGCCGGCGATCGTCGTGCCGGAAACGCTGGACCCGATAAAACTGCTGGCCGTATTGCGCCGTGCCCGTGGCAGCTTCGTCATCGTCACTAACGAATTTGGCGTGGTACAGGGGCTGGTAACACCGCTGGATGTGCTGGAGGCGATTGCCGGTGAGTTCCCGGATGCTGACGAAACGCCGGAAATCGTCGCTGACGGCGATGGCTGGCTGGTTAAAGGCGCCACCGATTTGCATGCTTTGCAACATACTCTGGGCATGGACACTTTGGTCAACGAAAACGAGGATATCGCCACCGTTGCGGGCCTGGTGATCGCCATTAATGGTCAGATCCCCCGTCCGGGCGACAAGCTGGAGCTTGCGCCGCTGCATATCAGCGTTATCGAAGCCAATGACTATCGCGTCGACCTGGTACGTGTTGTTAAAGAGCGACCGCTTCACGACGAAGAAGAGTAATTTCCCTATGGCATAAGCGGCATCATTAGCCCTTTACGCCGCGCTGGCGGGGAAGTCCACCCTGCCAGCCAACGCGGAAACTCTTTAATTGGCATGGGCTTCGCGTACAGAAATCCTTGCAATATATGGACCCCCTGTTGCCGCAGATGCTGTGCCTGACGGGGGTTTTCTACTCCTTCCGCCACCAGTTCAATATTCAGACGTTGCCCCAGGGCGATAATCATATCCGTCACCGTCGAGTTCACCGCATCCGTACCAATAGCCATGGTGAAGGACTTATCAATTTTTAATACATCCGGGCGCAGTCTCTCCAGCCATGACAGTGAACTGTTGCCCGTACCGAAATCGTCAATGGCGATTTTGGCCCCCCTGCGATGAAGCTCGCGCACCATACGGTAATCCACGTCATGCAGCGCATCGCGCTCGGTAAGCTCTATGGTTAATTGTTGCACCGGGTTCGCGTGATACCACAGGCGATTAAGATCCTGGAGCAACATGCCATGGCGCAAGTGGCTCGGCGCGACATTGATACCAATCTGAAACGTACTGTCCGCCGGAAAAAGCCCAAGCTGGCGCTGGGTTTCCGCCATCACATAGCGTGTCAGTGGGGCGATTAAATTGTGCTGTTCGGCGATGGGAATAAAAACATCGGGAGGGATCCAGCCCTGACGAGGGTTGTTCCAGCGCAACAGTATTTCAACGCCGATGCAGGTGTTGTTGTTCGCCTCCAGGAGCGGCTGGCAAAATAGCTCAAATTCCCGTGCTGCAAGGCCCAGATTGATCTCGCCGGAAAAACTCATACGGCTGGCCGTGGCCAGCCAGGCAATATAACCAATCAGTAAACTCAGCAGCAGTCCCAGCGGTAATTGCGACGGCAAATGACGCCATGCCAGTGCGACTGCTCCCGGTCCGGTCACGCTGACGATAAAAGGAAAATGTTCTGATTCCTGTTGATAACGCTCTTCATTATTCAGCTCCGGCAGATGATTACTGACGCCGCTACCATAGGTCAGATGACGGTCATTCATGCTCAGGCTGGCGGAGGTAATCAAGGGCTCATCAGGTTCCAGCATTAAATTGGTCAGCAAATCGATATTAACAACCTCGATAATGCCGCTCTGACCGTCGGTGGCAGCGGGATACCACATGATCATCACCGGGCTGTTTTTTAAAAGCGACTGATCGGTGGAAAGCATCATGACTGGTTTTGTCGACGGTAACGCGGGTTGCAGTTGCTTAATGGGCACATCCCGATAACCAAAAATGCTCGAGCAGTAGAGAATCCCGTCTTTTATGAGCCCGATGTCACGCACGGTCTGCAAACTGGCGGCCTGGGTGCGCAATTGCAGGTGGGCATTGGCGCAAGATGTCCCGACGAGGGGCTGAATCACGTCACGTTTGTGTTCAAGGGGTAAGAGTAATTTATCGAATGATTCAACAGCATGTGCGGTGAAAGCGACAATTTTCTGCTGATTAACATTGCGCTCCGAAATAAAGAGAATAGCGAGAGTGGAAATGAGCGTCGCAACTGCCAGGGCTACGCAAATTGCTAAGCGCTTGCGCAGATAGCTTTTAATAATTCTCTGTGCTGTTTGCATGCCGTGACCGCCTTAAAAGCCACTGGCCTGGAATTTCCGCCAGAACAAAGAAAGTGTAGTTGGGAAAGCGGGAATGCGATGAGAAAAGGCACAGAATTTAGCCCTTCCGTCGTAGAAGGGCTGGAAAAGAGTATTAGTCGCACTGAACCTTAATGGCGAGGCCGCCACGAGAGGTTTCACGATACTTAGCATTCATATCTTTGCCGGTCTCGTACATGGTTTCGATAACCTTATCCAGTGAGACTCGGGGGGCGCTGGTACGGCGCATGGCCATACGGGAGGCATTAATGGCTTTGACGGAGGCGATAGCATTACGCTCAATGCAGGGCACCTGTACCTGACCGGCTACCGGATCACAGGTGAGGCCAAGATTATGCTCCATGCCGATTTCCGCCGCCACGCACACCTGTTCCGGGCTGGCGCCCAGTAACTCCGCAAGGCCCGCCGCCGCCATTGAGCAGGCGACACCCACTTCACCCTGGCAACCCACTTCGGCACCGGAAATCGATGCGTTCATTTTGTACAGTGCGCCAATTGCGCCTGCGGCAAGGAAATAGCGGATATAAATGTCCGGGCTGACGGATTCGATAAAGTGGTCATAGTAAGCCAGCACTGCCGGGACAATACCACAGGCCCCGTTTGTTGGCGCTGTCACCACACGCCCACCGGCAGCGTTCTCTTCATTCACTGCCAGCGCGAACATATTGACCCAATCGATCACATTCATTGGATCACTGGATAATTTATCGCTGGCAACCAGCATACGGCGCAGCGCCGAGGCGCGACGCGGGACGCGCAATGGGCCAGGCAGCACGCCTTCTGTATTCATCCCGCGGTCGATACAGGCACGCATGGTCGCCCAGACATGACCAAAGTACGCTTCGATCTCCTGTCTGCTATGCAGCGCGAGTTCGTTTTGCATCACCATGCCAGAGAGTGACAGGCCGGTCTCTTTGCAATAATTCAGCATATCGCTGGCGGATTTGAACGGGTAGGGAACGGTCACTTCGTTGAGCACTTCTTTACCAAAATGCTCTTCATCGACAATAAAACCGCCACCGATGGAGTAATAGGTCTTGCTGTAGACTTCGCGCTCACCATTCCACGCGTGGATGCTCATGGCATTTTCGTGCAGCGGCAGGTTGTCACTGTGAAAACGCATGCCGTTATCCTGCGGGAAATCGACTTCCCGGCGGCCCTGCGCCAGCAACAGGCGGCCCCGGTTTTCCACATCGCGAATAAACGCAGGGATGGAATCAATGTCTACCGTGGCTGGCTCATTGCCAGCCAGACCCATAATAATAGCGATATCGGTATGGTGGCCTTTACCTGTCAGCGACAGTGAGCCATAAACGTCCACCGCGACGCGGGTGACGCTTTCCAGTAATCCTTTTTCGACCAGGTCATCGACGAACTGTTTCCCGGCTTTCATCGGGCCAACAGTGTGGGAGGAAGAGGGACCAATACCCACCTTAAACATGTCGAATATACTAATCACATTAACACTCCTGACAGGGTTACCGGGGGTTCCAGTAACGATGTAATAACTGCGCATAGTGTAAGAGGGAAGCGTGCAGGCAGCTTAATTATTCACATGAATTAAACTAATGCCTAACCTCGATTTTACTAATAGCGCGCGGCCATATTCCGCTGTCTTAAAAATGCTTCATGCTAAGTATAGTCAAGGGCGAAGCCCCACCTGCAGCGCCAGTTCACGAATTATGCCTGCGGTCATGCCCCAGACAAAATAATGCTGATACCAGGAGAGCCAAACCCGGTGCGCGTTGCCCTGACGATGAATGTCCAATGGATGATAGCGCCCCAGGCGTAGCGCTTCGGCAAGTGGCATTTCAAACACCGAAGCCACCTCATCTTCGCTGGCATGGTAGTGCAGGTCAGGGGGAATGATCCCCACAACGGGCGTCACGCGAAACCCGGTGACGCTGTCAACCGGCGGTAGCACACCGATAACCTCGACGGCGTCGGGCGGGATGGCAACCTCTTCTTGCGCTTCACGCAGGGCCGCGGCAATCAGCGAGGCATCGGTATCATCAACGGCACCGCCGGGAAAGGCGACCTGACCGGCGTGTTTTCGTAATCGTGGCGAGCGCTGTGTTAACAGTAATCCTGGCTGCTCGCGCCGCACCACAGGCACCAGCACTGCCGCCTGCCGCGCATTTGCGGCGGTGGGGTGTAGCTGGGGGCGTAAAAGCTGAAAACGCGAGAGAAAATCATCCAGGGTTAAGTTTGGCTGCGCCACGGTTTAGCTCTCCAGTTGCTGCAAGATACGGTTAACTTTATCAAATGTTTCCTGATATTCAGCCTCTTCGTTGCTGTCCGCCACGATGCCGCCCCCCGCTGAGCAGAAGATTTGCCCCGTCCACGCCGTCAGGGTACGAATGGTGATGCTGGTATCCATGGCGCCGCAAAAACTGATGTACCCAATGCTGCCGCACCAGGCATTACGCCGTTGCGGTTCCAGCTCATCGATAATCGCCATGGCGCGAATTTTGGGCGCACCGGTAATCGATCCACCCGGAAACGCGGCGCGTAGCACATCACTGGCATGCAATGTGGCAGGCAGCTTTGCTGTCACGGTACTGACCAGATGGTGAACTGCCGGAAAGGGCTCTACGGCAAACAGCGTCGGCACGCGTACGGAGCCGGGCACGGCCACCCGACCAATATCATTGCGCATCAGGTCGACAATCATCAGATTCTCGGCCCGGTCTTTCGTTGATGCGGCCAGTTTTTGCGCCTGTTGCGCATCGTCCCAGGCGTCAGGCAGGCGCGGGAGCGTGCCTTTAATGGGACGCGTCTCGATAACATCATCCCGAAGCTGAATAAACCGCTCCGGCGACAGGCTTAAAATCACACCCTCTTCCAGGCGCAAAAAAGCACTGAATGGAGCGCAGTTCGAGCGGTTCAGGCGGCAAAAAGCCTGCCATTCATCACCGACATAATGCGCCTGAAAGCGCTGTGCAAGATTCACCTGATAACAATCGCCGCTGTGCAGCCAGGCCTGTACCTGACGAAATTTCGCACCATATTCAGAGCGCGTCATATTTGCCTGCCAGGGGGAGGTCAGGCTAAACGGGACGACGGACGGCGGAGTTTGGGCGTTAAGCCAGGCCAGACGCGTCTGCGGCTCCCGGTAGCTCAGCAGCGTGACATGCTGTTTATGGTGATCCACCACCACGGCCCAGTCATAAATACCTATCGCCATATCCGGCAGCAAAATGTCTTTTTGCGCGAATGCGGGCAGTTTTTCAAAGCGACGCCCTAAATCGTAACCGAACAGGCCGAGTGCCCCGCCCTGAAACGGCAGATCGCTGTTAGCCTGTGGGCAGATCCCTGCCTTGTCGATGGCCTGCTTCACCAGGCTAAACGGATCCTCTGTGGACTCGCGCGTGCTATCCGCGTCGTCGATGGTGGTCTGTTCACCCCGGGTGACAAGTGTTGATAGAGGATCGGCGACCAGAATATCAAAACGGTTGCAGGCATGGTCTGCGTGACCAGAGTGCAGCAACATCGCCCACGGCAGATGATGTATCAGGGAAAAATAGTGCTCTGCGGCATCGGGATGCCACGGTAACGGTATGACAGTGGGGGAAAACGTCTTCATCAGTCCTGGCTCTTTACGCGATCGCTGGCGCATAGCCACGGCGCATGAAATAATTAGCGCGAATAATTTAGCAGGAGTTCACGATGTTTGCAGGTTTACCTTCCCTCAGCCACGAACAGCAGCAAAAAGCCGTCGAGCGTATTCAGGAATTAATGTCACAGGGCATGAGCAGCGGTCAGGCCATCTCGCAGGTGGCGGATGAATTACGCGCCACCCATAAGGGCGAACGTATTGTGGCGCGCTTTGAAGACGAAGATGAAGACGAGTAAACCCTGAGTGTGGAGGCGGTGAATGGAAAACGTGATGCCTGAGACAGTACCGGATGCGATCTTTGCGTTTATCACCGCGGCCTTTATCCCCGGCGACCTCACGCTTCCTTTCCACTACCCACAGCCAGAGCAATGGCACGCGTGGCATTGCGGTTTTCGCTGGCACGGCGTCACCGGGGAAAGCCTGGTGGCTGACACGCCCGGGATGTGGCAACCCGGCTGGTATTTGATAGCCCTTAATGGCCTGGACGATCCGTTCTTTATCGATTTGAACGAAGCGGCAGACGGCTACCCGGTCTATTACGCCGCACACGGCGCGGGCCGCTGGCAGGCAGAACGCATCGCGTCCGCTCTGCACGCCTTCCAGTCCCTTTTACGTCAGCTATGCCATGCCGATGAAGCGACCACGCTGGCGTTACTTGACGCGCATACCGAAGCGGACAGTCCATTCTGGCTTGAGCTTCGGGAAGCGCGCCAGGCAGACGATGGCGACGACGATAACGTCCCTGACGTAGATCCGCAGGACTGGCAGGCGGGGCGTCTGCTCATTACCGATATTGGCCCGCAGAAACTCAAAGTGGTTCACGTCCTCAGAAAAGCGCTGCATTTACCGCTGGCTGATGCGCTGAGTTTTGTTGCCAGCCCGCCGATTTGTGTGGGCGAGGATTTTCGCCTGCGCTTGCGCCCACTGGAGCGCGAGTTACAGGCCACTGGCGCACGCGTTACCTTTGTGCCTGCGGGCCCGGTGCTGGACACTCTGCGGTTAAATATGGCGCTTGGCATCGACGCGCTGATTGCCTGCGTGAAGGCCGGGCAGGGGAAATCGCTCTACTATGATGTGTATTCAACACACGACGGGGCTTTTCAGGCGGGCGATGCGCTTTATGTGGTTGCCAGCGATGACGCCGAAGCCGCAGCAGCGACGGGGCGATACCACCACTTTGCCTGTATGGGCGAGCATTTTCAGTCCGTCGTAGAACTGGCGATCCAGCAAAAGCCTGACGCCCGCGACAGTGAAATTATCCGCGCACTCAACCATTACCTTGAGTACGACGACTTTTTGGATATGGAATAAATTCCGGCGCGGGATGCGCGCCGGATTGCGTCCTGTCAGACGGCGGCAACAATTTTAATTTCGACTTTGTACTTCGGGTTCATCAAGCCGGCCTGAACGGTGCAGCGTACAGGCGCATGACCGGCGACAACCCACGCGTCCCAGGCTTTGTTCATCGCCGCGAAATCACTTTTATCCACCAGAAAGATTGTCGCATCCAGAATGCGCGTCTTATCGCTACCCTGTCTGGCCAGCACGGCGTCAATCTGCGCCAGGGTGTTGGCGGTTTGTTCAAAGGCGTCGGCATCAAGATTTTCTGGCACACCCGTGTAGTAGAGCGTCTGGTTATGGATAACCGCGTCTGACCAGCGGGCGTCGGCATCAATGCGGGTAATGGTCATACTTTATTCCTCATGGTTTTCCTTATGATTGCGGGCAAGACTGCCACAGACTGGCGCAAAACCCAATGCCCTGACATAATCGCTGGCGATTTATCCAGTGTGGGGGCAGTGTGACGGACGATTTTGCAACAGACGGTCAGTTGGCCAAAGCGATACCGGGTTTTAAACCCCGTGAACCACAACGTCAGATGGCCCATGCCGTCAGTGACGCAATTGCCCGCACACAGCCGCTGGTGGTAGAGGCGGGCACCGGGACCGGGAAAACCTATGCCTATCTGGCTCCGGCCTTGCGCGCCGGCAAAAAAGTGATCATCTCAACGGGATCCAAAGCCCTACAGGATCAGCTTTACAGCCGCGATTTACCGACGGTGGCAAACGCGCTCAAATTCACCGGCCATACCGCGTTGCTTAAAGGACGTTCAAACTACCTCTGTATTGAGCGACTGGAACAGCAGGCGCTGGCGGGGGGCGATCTGCCGGTGCAAACCCTCAGTGACGTCATTTTATTACGCTCCTGGTCAAATCAGACCAAAGATGGCGACATCAGCACCTGTGTCAGCGTGGCGGAAGACTCTGCCGTCTGGCCGCTGGTGACCAGCACTAATGACAACTGTCTGGGCAGCGACTGTCCGATGTACAAAGACTGCTTCGTGGTAAAAGCGCGCAAAAAAGCGATGGATGCCGATGTGGTGGTGGTCAACCATCACCTGTTCCTGGCAGACATGGTGGTGAAAGAGAGCGGTTTTGGCGAGCTTATCCCGCAAGCCGAAGTGATGATCTTCGATGAAGCGCATCAGCTTCCGGATATCGCCAGCCAGTATTTCGGCCAGTCTATCTCCAGCCGCCAGTTACTGGATTTAGCCAAAGATTTCACCATTGCCTACCGCACCGAGTTACGTGATACCCAGCAGTTGCAAAAATGCGCCGACAGGCTGGCGCAGAGCGCACAGGATTTCCGCCTGCAATTGGGTGAACCGGGATATCGCGGCAACCTGCGGGAACTGCTCGCCGATGCCCATATCCAGCGGGCGTTGCTGCTACTCGATGACGCGCTGGAACTCTGTTATGACGTGGCAAAACTGTCGCTTGGACGTTCGGCCCTCCTCGACGCGGCGTTTGAGCGCGCGACGTTGTACCGCGCACGGCTCAAACGGCTGAAAGAGATCAATCAGCCCGGTTTTAGTTACTGGTATGAGTGCACCTCGCGCCATTTTACCCTGGCGCTAACGCCGCTCACCGTGGCGGACAAATTCAAAGAGGTGATGGCGCAGAAAAGCGGTAGCTGGATTTTTACCTCGGCGACGCTCTCGGTGAACGATGATCTGCATCACTTTACTGCGCGGCTCGGCATCGAAGAAGCGCAAACGCTACTGTTGCCAAGCCCTTTCGATTACGCCCGCCAGACACTGCTTTGTGTGCCACGAAACCTGCCGCAGGCTAATCAGCCGGGAGCGGCCCGTCAACTGGCGGCAATGCTCAAACCGATCATTGAAGCGAACAATGGTCGCTGCTTTATGCTCTGTACTTCCCACGCCATGATGCGTGATCTCGCTGAGCAGTTCCGCGCCACCATGACGTTGCCCGTTTTGCTGCAGGGAGAGACCAGCAAAGGGCAGTTGTTGCAGCAGTTCATCACCGCAGGAAATGCCTTGCTGGTGGCGACCAGCAGTTTCTGGGAAGGGGTGGATGTGCGTGGCGACACGCTGTCGCTGGTCATTATCGACAAACTGCCGTTTACCTCGCCGGACGACCCGCTGCTCAAAGCCCGGATGGAAGATTGCCGCCTGCGCGGTGGCGATCCGTTTGATGAAGTCCAGCTTCCTGATGCGGTGATTACCCTCAAACAGGGGGTGGGACGCCTGATTCGTGACGTTGATGACCGGGGCGTGCTGGTCATTTGCGATAACCGTCTGGTGATGCGCCCTTACGGCGCGGTGTTCCTCGCAAGCCTGCCGCCCGCACCGCGTACGCGGGATATTCGCCGCGCGGTTGCCTTTCTTGCGGCCTCTGTGGCGGAGTAATTTGGCGCAGACTGTGTTAATATGCGCGCCATTTTGTTTTACCGGGACTGCGATTACCCATGCGAATTCTGGCCATTGATACCGCCACAGAAGCCTGTTCCGTCGCGCTGAACAACGACGGAACCCTCTTTGCTCATTTCGAACTTTGCCCACGTGAACACACGCAACGTATTCTGCCGCTGGTGAAGGATGTTCTCACCGAGGGCGGCGTTGCGCTGTCTGAACTGGATGCGCTGGCCTTTGGCCGTGGTCCGGGGAGCTTTACCGGCGTGCGCATTGGTATTGGTATTGCACAAGGGCTGGCGCTGGGCGCGGAGTTGCCGATGATTGGCGTCTCTACGCTTGCGACGATGGCAGAAGGCGCCTGGCGTAAATCGGGGGCCACCCGTGTGCTGGCAGCCATTGATGCCCGTATGGGCGAAGTCTACTGGGCGGAATATCAGCGTGATGCCGACGGCGTCTGGCACGGTGAAGAGACCGAAGCGGTCCTCAAACCGGACGCGGTGACCGCGCGCCTCAGCGCGCTCTCCGGCGAGTGGGCAACCGTCGGCACTGGCTGGCAAGCGTGGCCGGATATGGCAAAAGATACCGGCCTGACGCTGACAGACGGCGGCGTATCGTTGCCGGAAGCACAAGATATGCTGCCTATCGCGCACCATCAGCTCTCGCTGGGGCATACCGTTGCCGTTGAGCATGCCGAGCCGGTTTATTTGCGTAACGAAGTGGCCTGGAAGAAACTTCCGGGCCGGGAATGAATCTCAGTAATTACAAGGCTGAGTGAAGGAGTCGCATCATGGCGAGTCAAAAAAGAGGTATGCGCTGGTTACTGGTGGGTGTGGTCGCCGCAGCGTTAAGTGGGTGTGTTTCTGTGCCTGACGCGATCAAAGGAACCAGTCCGACGCCGCAGGATGATCTGGTGCGCGTGATGAATGCGCCAAATCTCTATATCGGTCAGGAAGCCCGTTTCGGCGGCAAAGTGGTGAAAATTGAGAATCAGCAAGGGAAAACCCGCCTTGAGATAGCCACCGTGCCGTTAGATGACGGGGCGAGACCGATCCTGGGCGCAACCTCTGTCGGGCGTATTATGGCCGACGTGAATGGCTTCCTCGACCCGGTGGACTTCCAGAACCAACTGGTGACCGTCGTCGGGCCGATTACCGGCATCTATGACGGTCAGGTGGGCGGCGCTGCCTATAAATTCGCGGTGATCCGTGCTGATGGCTATAAACGCTGGCATATCACAAAGCAGGTCGTACTGCCGCCGCAACCGATGGATCCGTGGATGATGGGTCCACACCCGTGGCATCGCGGGTACGGCGGTTGGGGCTGGTATAATCCCGGCCCCGCCTATGAGCAGAGTGTTGTAACAGAGTAACGCTCTGTTCTGCATAAAAAACGAAACAGCGGCTGGTCCGCTGTTTCTTTATTTTGAAAAACCATAACAAAAATAATTAGTGATGCGCTTCGCAACCTTCAATTCGAACAATTAATAAACTGGTACGCTGAGTTAATATAATGTTAACGACTTGTTTATTAACAGGGGTTGTGATGACGACAAATACACAGTTTAGAGGTGATGCATTGAAGAAGGTTTGGCTAAACCGTTATCCCGCCGATGTGCCTGCGGATATTAATCCCGATCGTTATCAATCTCTGGTTGAACTCTTTGAACACGCGACGGCGCGATACGCCGACCAACCTGCGTTCGTTAACATGGGGGAGGTGATGACCTTCCGCAAGCTGGAAGAGCGTAGCCGCGCTTTTGCCGCATATCTGCAACAGGGCTTAGGGTTGCAAAAGGGCGATCGTGTGGCGCTGATGATGCCGAATCTTCTGCAATATCCGGTGGCGCTCTTCGGTATTCTGCGCGCGGGCATGATAGTCGTGAACGTCAACCCGCTGTACACGCCGCGCGAACTGGAACATCAGCTTAACGACAGCGGCGCATCCGCCATTGTGATCGTCTCTAACTTCGCCCACACGCTGGAAAAAGTGGTCGACAAGACGCAGGTTCGCCATGTGATCCTGACACGTATGGGGGATCAGCTCTCTCCGGCGAAGGGCACGCTGGTTAACTTTGTCGTCAAATATGTGAAGCGCCTGGTGCCGAAATACCATCTTCCGGATGCCATCTCGTTTCGCCGTGCGCTGCAGGCGGGCTACCGTTTGCAGTATATCAAGCCGGAAGTCACGACCGACGATCTGGCGTTTCTGCAATATACCGGCGGGACGACGGGTGTAGCCAAAGGGGCGATGCTGACGCACCGCAATATGCTGGCCAACCTGGAACAGGTGAATGCAACCTACGGTCCGTTGCTGCATCGCGGTAAAGAGCTGGTGGTCACCGCGTTGCCGCTCTACCACATTTTCGCCCTGACCATGAACTGCCTGTTGTTTATCGAACTGGGCGGACAGAACCTGCTCATTACCAACCCGCGCGATATTCCGGGGCTGGTGAAAGAGCTGGCGAAATACCCTTTCACCGCCATGACAGGGGTAAACACCCTGTTTAACGCATTGCTCAACAACGACGATTTCCACAAACTCGATTTTTCCTCGCTGCACCTTTCTGCGGGCGGCGGCATGCCCGTACAGCAGGCCGTTGCCGAGCGTTGGGTGAAACTTACCGGCGAATACCTGCTGGAAGGCTACGGTCTGACAGAATGCTCGCCGTTGGTGAGCGTCAACCCGCATGATATTGACTACCACAGTGGTAGTATCGGCTTGCCGGTCCCGTCGACAGAAGTGAAGCTGGTGGACGATGCCGGCAATGAAGTTCCACCGGGTGAACCGGGTGAATTGTGCGTGAAAGGCCCGCAGGTCATGCTGGGTTACTGGCAGCGCCCGGCGGCGACCGATGAAATCATCAAAGATGGCTGGTTGTACACCGGCGATATCGCGGTGATGGATGGCGAAGGCTTTATGCGTATTGTCGATCGCAAAAAAGACATGATCCTGGTCTCCGGCTTTAACGTCTATCCGAACGAAATTGAAGATGTCGTAATGCAGCATGAAGGCGTTAAGGAAGTGGCGGCCGTAGGCGTGCCTTCCGATGCCAGCGGCGAAGCGGTTAAAATTTTCGTAGTGAAAAAAGACGACTCGCTGACCGAGGAGGCGCTTATCGCGTTTTGTCGCCGCCAGTTAACAGGTTACAAAGTGCCGAAACGGGTGGAATTCCGCGCTGAGCTACCGAAATCCAACGTCGGTAAAATTTTACGACGAGAATTGCGTGACGAAGCGCGCGGCAAAGTAGACAATAAAGCCTGAGCTATGCGTTAGTCGCCAGAACGCCGGTTAATCCGGCGTTTTTTGTGGGCGCAAACTAAAGAGAAGACGATTTGAATTACCAGATGATCACGACGAACGAGGCGCTGGCAGCGCTGTGTGAAGCTGCGGCTGGCACCGATGCTATTGCGCTTGATACTGAATTTGTCCGCACCCGTACCTATTATCCCCAGCTTGGTTTAATCCAGCTTTATGACGGGGAGAATGTGGCGTTAATCGACCCGTTAACCATCACTGATTGGGCACCGTTCCGCGATCTGATTACCAATACTCAGGTAACAAAATTCCTCCACGCCGGTAGTGAAGACCTCGAAGTCTTCCTCAACGCTTTCGGCGCCATGCCGCAGCCGATGATCGATACTCAAATTCTCGCGGCCTTCTCCGGGCGTGCGCTCTCCTGGGGTTTTGCGGCAATGGTGGAGCAGTACACCGGCGTGGCGCTGGATAAAAGCGAGTCGCGCACTGACTGGCTGGCCCGTCCGTTAACGACACGTCAGTGCGATTATGCGGCGGCCGATGTCTGGTATCTGCTGCCTATCGCGCGAAAATTGCTGGCTGAAACCGAAGAAGCAGGGTGGCTCAATGCTGCGCTGGACGAATGCCGCCTGATGATGCAACGTCGTGGCGAAATTCTGGCGCCGGAAGAGGCATGGCGTGACATCAGCAACGCCTGGCAGTTACGTACCCGCCAACTGGCATGCCTGCGTTTGCTGGCGGACTGGCGTCTGCGTAAAGCCCGCGAGCGTGACCTGGCGGTCAATTTCGTTGTTCGTGAAGAGAATCTGTGGGCCGTAGCGCGTTATATGCCGGGCAGCATGGGTGAGCTGGACAGCATTGGCCTTTCCGGTAGCGAAATCCGTTTTCACGGTAAAACGCTGCTGTCCCTGGTCGCACAGGCGCAGGCACTGCCGGAAGACGCGCTGCCGGAGCCGCTATTGAACCTGGTGGATATGCCCGGCTATCGCAAAGCCTTTAAAGTTATCAAGGCACTGGTGCAGGACGTTAGCGAAAGCAAAGGTCTGAGCGCAGAATTAATTGCTTCTCGTCGGCAAATTAATCAGTTACTTAACTGGCACTGGCAATTAAAACCGCAGACAAATTTACCGGAATTAATCAGTGGCTGGCGTGCGGAATTGATGGCTGAGCAGCTCAACGCATTATTAACGGAATATCCGCGTTAATCCCTGTATATAAAGACAGGGGTTAAGCGTAATAAAAGAAAAAAGGCAGAGGGTTTCTGCCTTTTTTATTACTCCTGGCGCAGCGATCAACTGCCGGATTATTTCGTCTCTTCTGGTTCTGGCAAGGTAACGTTGAGTTCCAGAATGGAAATATCGTCACCACGTTGTTCCAGTTGGACCGAAACCATTTCCGGATCGATTTGAACATATTTACAAATCACCTCCAGAATATCCCGCTTTAGCTGCGGTAAATAATGTGGTTCAGCGTCACTGCGACGACGTTCCGCAACAATAATTTGCAGACGCTCTTTGGCGATGCTGGCGGTGTTCTTTTTTCTGGAGAGAAAAAAGTCGAGTAATGCCATAACTTATCCTCCGAACAGGCGTTTGAGGAAACCTTTCTTCTCTTCATCAATGAAGCGGAAAGGACGATCTTCTCCCAGTAGACGTTCAACGGTATCTGCGTACGCTTTGCCTGCATCGGCAGTGGTATCCAGAATAACCGGTTCCCCCTGGTTGGATGCGCGAAGGACTGACTGATCTTCGGGGATCACGCCAACCAGCTTAATGCGCAGGATCTCCAGCACGTCTTCCATGCTGAGCATATCACCTTTATTAACGCGCCCCGGATTGTAGCGGGTCAACAACAGGTGTTCTTTAATCGGTTCCTGACCGTTTTCGGCGCGGCGTGATTTGGACGCCAGGATGCCGAGGATACGGTCAGAGTCACGGACGGAAGAGACTTCCGGGTTAGTGGTGATGATTGCTTCATCCGCGAAATAGAGGGCCATCAGCGCGCCGGTTTCAATCCCCGCCGGTGAGTCGCAAATAACAAAGTCGAACTCCATTTTCTGCAGCTCATCAAGCACCTTCTCTACGCCTTCACGCGTTAAGGCGTCTTTGTCGCGCGTCTGCGAAGCCGGGAGAATATAAAGATTTTCCGTACGTTTATCTTTAATCAGCGCCTGATTCAGCGTCGCATCGCCCTGAATGACGTTCACGAAGTCGTACACGACGCGACGTTCACAGCCCATGATGAGGTCGAGGTTACGCAGGCCGATATCAAAATCAATAACGACGGTTTTCTTTCCCTTCTGGGCCAAACCGGTTGCGATGGCCGCGCTGGAGGTGGTCTTACCCACGCCCCCTTTACCCGAAGTAACAACAATAATGCGTGCCATAGGAGTTCCTTGTTAAAAGGGCTTAATCTAACGGTTGAATAGTCAAAGCGTTATTCGCTAAACGTAAGCGCGCCGCTTTGCCATAAAAATCGGCCGGGATTCGATCGCTCAGCCAGTATTCCCCTGCGATGGATACCAGCTCCGCCGTGAGGTGAGTACAAAATATTTGCGCATCCTTGTCGCCGCTTGCGCCAGCCAGCGCGCGGCCACGCATCATGCCGTAAACGTGGATATTGCCGTCGGCAATCAACTCTGCGCCTGCGCTGACATGACTGGTGACAATCAGATCACAGTTTGGCGCATAAACACGCTGCCCGGAACGAACAGGAAGATCAATCAAGCGTGTTTTTGTGACCGGAGTAACAATGGGAGCCTCAGGGGCAGGCGCAGCAACCTGACGTTGCGGCTTTTCTTTGCCTTCGGTCAGAAGCGGCAACCCGGCACGTTCGATGTCGGCTTTCAGTTCGCTGTCTTTACAGCCGCTGATACCCACAACCCGTAACCCCGTCGCCAGAATAGTCTGTTGAATCGGCGTCCAGTTGACCGGGCCCTCAAGGTCAGAAACATTAATAACAACAGGAGCATGTTTTAAAAAAGCGGGAGCCTGAGCGATTTTGTCTTCTAACGCCTGGCGAATAACCTCGGGTTTTGCATCATGCAAGTGAACCACAGATAAGGTAAAACTACTGCCTTTTAGCTCGATGGGCGTGTTTGACATCCTGACCTTACTCATTTTGCTATTATCACTCATGAGTGAGCGATATTCCGAAGACTATCAAGCATGTTATAGTCACTATTATATTCAGGCAAGTAACCACCCCTTAATTCAGAGCAAAAGTATGTTTTGTGTGATCTACCGAAGTTCCCGACGTGAACAGACTTATCTGTATGTCGAAAAAAAAGACGATTTTTCACGCGTGCCGGAAGAATTAATGAAAAGCTTTGGCCAGCCTCAGTTAGCCATGTTATTGCCCCTCGACGGACGTAAAAAACTGGCCAGTGCAGATCTGGAAAAAGTAAAAGAGGCGTTACGTACGCAGGGATATTATTTACAGATTCCACCGCCGCCAGAAAATTTGCTGAAACAACATTTAGACAGCGAAAGATAGCCATCCCCGCCAGTCAAAGTGGCGGATCGATTCCGCCATTTGCTTTCCTCCTGCATACGCATTGAATGACAGAGTTTGCTATTTGACAAACCGCCACGTGGCGCGGATAGTCATTTTTCGCACTTGTTCAATGCGTTACTTAGGGGAAAGACATGTACCAACATCATAACTGGCAGGGCGCACTCTTGGATTACCCGGTGAGTAAAGTCGTGTGCGTTGGCAGTAACTATGCGAAACATATTAAAGAAATGGGCAGCGCCACGCCGGAAGAGCCGGTGCTGTTTATTAAACCGGAAACCGCACTGTGCGATATTCGCCAGCCGCTGGCGTTGCCACAGGATTTCGGTTCCGTGCATCACGAAGTTGAACTGGCCGTGCTCATTGGGGCAACGCTGCGTCAGGCGACCGAAGAGCATGTACGAAAAGCCATTGTCGGTTATGGTGTGGCGCTGGATCTCACGCTTCGCGATCTGCAGGCCAAAATGAAAAAGGCGGGTCAGCCGTGGGAAAAAGCGAAAGGCTTTGATAATTCCTGCCCGATCTCCGGTTTTATTCCGGCGGCAGAGTTTACCAGCGATCCGCAGAATACGACGCTTGGGCTCAGCATCAATGGTGAAGTCCGCCAGCAGGGGACCACTGCCGATATGATCCACAAAATTGTGCCGCTGATTGCTTACATGAGCCGCTTCTTCACGCTCAAAGCCGGGGATGTCATTCTGACCGGTACGCCGGAAGGTGTTGGCCCGCTGCACGGCGGGGACGAACTGGAAGTGAGCTTCAACGGACTCTCGTTAAAGACCCGCGTATTATAAGTCGATTTGCCGCCTGAACGGCGGCAAAACTTGCATCCCCATGCCAGACTGGTTATAAGGTGCTCCCTGGTTTTAAATGGCGAACTGATTTATGAGCGACACACCTTTCTGGCAAAGCAAAACTCTTGAACAAATGACGGACGCGGAGTGGGAATCGCTGTGTGACGGCTGCGGTCAGTGCTGCCTGCATAAGCTAATGGATGAAGATTCCGACGAGATCTATTTCACCAACGTGGCTTGCCGCCAGTTGAACATCAAAACCTGCCAGTGTCGTAACTACGAGCGTCGCTTTGAGTATGAGCCGGACTGCATCAAGCTGACGCGCGATAATTTACCCACCTTTGAATGGTTGCCGCCCACTTGCGCTTATCGTCTGCTGGCCGAAGGGAAGGCACTACCGGTGTGGCATCCGCTGCGTACCGGTTCGAAGGAGATGATGCACAAACAGCGCATCACGGTTCGCCATATTGCGGTAAAAGAGTCCGAAGTCCGCGACTGGCAGGATCATATCCTCAACAAGCCAGATTGGGCGCAATAATCTCTTTTGTTATACCGCGACCTGCCTGAGATGACTAAAAAGTGATTTAAAACAAGACCCTAAAATGTTTGTATGTCTTAAATAAGCTAAAACATCAATGGGGTCTGTAATGAATAAATTCATTGTGCTGGTAGCGGCAGGTGTTCTGCTCGCAGGATGTACGGCGTCTAAACCCTCTCCACAACGGCACGCTATCGCCTTTACGGAAGCAATTTCTCGGCAATAAAAAAACGCTCCCGAAGGAGCGTTCTGTTAACGACCGAAGAGGTCGCGTTTTTTCGGTTTGAAGGGTTGGGCGATGAGCACCAGCGCCGCCACAACAAAGTAAGCGACAAAGATACCTAACAGCCATTGCGGCATTTCCAGCGACAGGAACTGCCACTGTTTTTCAGCACAATCGCCTGAAGCAACAAAGACCTGCGGAAGCCACTTATCCAGTGGCAGCCACGAAGGGAAACGCGCAGCAAAGTCGCAGGTCATAAAAGGAGAAGGGTGAAGCTGGATCATGGTGTGTTCATACGCCAGTTGGATACCGCGCCAGGCGCTGTACAACCAAATTAAGATGGCGACGTAGCGCAGCGGCGTCTTCGGCGCAATCGCACCGACAATACCCGCACCCATCACACCAAAAAGGGCAGAACGCTCATAAATACACAGGACACAGGGTTTCAGCAGCATGACGTGCTGGAACCACAACGCCACTAATTCAAGTGCCAGTGCGGTGAACGCCATTAATAGCCAGGCGCCGCGCCCGCGAGAGCACTTGTTTAAATATCGCAACATAATCATTTCCCTGGGACATGCGTAGACACAGCAGTGTAAACGAAATCACTTAGCAAGCCACTATTGCATAAGAAAATAATACGTAATCGGATGTTTATCATGCGAAAAGTCAAATCTTGCTGTCAGTAATGTAAGCAAAGCGCTAACAGGAAAAGCATTTATGATAAATGTGGTAAATGACTTTCAGTAAAGAGGGAATTGTCGTGAATAAAATGGGGAGTAAACCGTACATCGGGTGAATCTTTCAAATTGGATCGGCGATCCCCTTTTTCTTCATTTCGCCTGCTATCTGCCCCCGAAGTGGTCTGGTATGATGAGTGATCTTTGCTTAGTTGTATAATGGAAATCTCACTATGGTTATAAAGGCGCAGAGCCCGGCGGGTTTCGCGGAAGAATACATCATTGAAAGTATCTGGAATAACCGTTTCCCTCCGGGGTCGATACTTCCAGCAGAGCGCGAACTCTCCGAACTGATTGGCGTCACTCGTACTACATTGCGTGAAGTGTTACAGCGTCTGGCCCGCGATGGCTGGCTTACTATTCAGCACGGTAAGCCCACAAAAGTAAACAACTTTTGGGAAACGTCCGGGCTCAATATTCTGGAAACACTGGCGCGTCTGGACCATGAGAGCGTTCCACAACTCATCGATAACCTCCTGTCGGTGCGTACCAATATCGCGACCATCTTCATCCGTACCGCATTCCGCCAGCATCCAGAAGACGCGTTAGCCGTGCTGGCCAGCGCGCGCGAAGTGGAAGATCACGGCGATGCGTTTGCTGAACTGGATTACAACATTTTCCGCGGACTGGCTTTTGCCTCCGGCAACCCGATTTACGGCCTGATCCTCAACGGTATGAAAGGGTTGTATACCCGCATTGGTCGCCATTACTTCGCAAGCCCGGAAGCACGCAGCCTGGCGCTCGGTTTTTATCACCGTCTGGCGGAAATCTGTGAGCAAGGTCTGCATGACCAGGTGTACGAAACCGTGCGTCGTTATGGGCATGACAGTGGTGAGATCTGGCAGCGGATGCATAAAACACTGCCTGGGGATTTGTCCATCAACGGGCGATAAGCAAAGCGAAGCCCCTCCGGCGGAGGGGCTTTTTGCTATCAGAGGGTATTGCTGCGGGCAGGGCAGCGGTCCAGCAGTTCTACACTGCCATCTTCGTTTTGCTGTTCCAGCAGTACATCAAACCCCCACAGCCGATGCACATGTTTGAGCACTTCCCGGCGGCCTTTGTCCAGCGGGGCGCGATTGTGCGGAATATAACGCAGCGTCAGAGAACGATCGCCGCGCAAATCCACATTCCACACCTGGATATTGGGCTCCAGGTTGCTCAGGTTGTACTGGGATGACAATTTCGAGCGGATCTCACGATAGCCCTCTTCGTTATGAATCGCCGCAATTTCCAGATAATTATTGCGATCGTCATCCAGCACGGTAAAGAAGCGGAAATCACGCATGATTTTTGGCGACATAAACTGGCTGATAAAGCTTTCATCTTTAAAATCGCGCATGGCGAAGTGCAGCGTTTCCAGCCAGTCGGAACCGGCAATGTCCGGGAACCAGTATTTGTCTTCCTCCGTCGGTGACTGACAAATCCGTTTAATATCCTGGAACATCGCAAACCCAAGGGCATACGGGTTAATGCCGCTATACCACGGGCTGTTGTAAGGCGGCTGGAACACCACGTTAGTGTGGCTGTGCAGGAATTCCAGCATAAAGCGGTCCGTCACTTTCCCTTCGTCGTACAGATGATTGAGAATGGTGTAGTGCCAGAAAGTGGCCCAGCCTTCGTTCATCACCTGGGTCTGTTTCTGCGGATAAAAATACTGGCTGACTTTACGCACGATGCGCAAAATCTCACGCTGCCACGGCTCCAGCAGCGGGGCGTTTTTCTCCATAAAATAGAGCAGGTTTTCCTGCGGCTCAGAAGGATAGCGGCGCGCTTCGACAACGGTTTTCTCTTCTTCACGTTTTGGCAGGGTGCGCCATAGCGTGTTGACCTGGCTTTGCAGGTACTCCTCACGGCTTTTCTGGCGGGCTTTCTCCTCCTGCAGGGAGATCTTTTGCGGACGTTTATAACGGTCAACGCCGTAATTCATCAGCGCGTGGCAGGAATCGAGCAGTTTTTCCACCTCTTCCACACCGTAGCGCTCTTCACAATCGGTGATGTAGTTACGGGCGAAAATCAGGTAATCGACAATCGAGCTGGCATCCGTCCAGCTACGGAACAAATAGTTATTCTTAAAGAAAGAGTTATGCCCATAGCAGGCATGCGCCATGACCAACGCTTGCATGGTAATGGTGTTCTCTTCCATCAGATAGGCGATACAGGGATTGGAGTTAATGACAATCTCGTAGGCCAGACCTTGCTGTCCATGCTTATAAAGTCGCTCGGTTTCAATAAATTTTTTACCGAATGACCAGTGGGGGTAGTTAATGGGCATCCCGACACTTGAGTAGGCGTCCATCATCTGTTCGGAGGTGATGACTTCGATTTGGTGCGGGTAGGTATCCAGGCGGTAAAGCTTCGCCACCCGGTCGATCTCTGCGAGATACACATCCAGTAGATCGAAGGTCCAGTCAGGTCCATCACTGAGACGTATGGTGTCCTTATTCATGGAATCAATCGTAGCCATTAGCGCGCCCTCGTTGTTAGCAACTCTCTCTGTATGGAGAGTCTCATTTCAAGCATAGAACACACAATAAAAACTGTACGTGACGTCGCTTTTTTTCTTCGCGATAACACCTTGCAAGAGAGGGGTAAAAAGCCTCTCGGGCAGAATTTTATTCTGCGGCGAAATGTCGCGCAGCAGGAGATTCTAAATATCCTGACGCCTTTATTTACGGAAAGGTGTGAGGGGTGTCACCATAAAAAAGCCATATGTTGAATAACATTTTCATCTGAGTTATCAATTTGTAATCAGATGATTGTGCTTTACACATGGGAGCAGGTTATGCGAGTCGTTGTACTGGGAAGTGGCGTGGTGGGGGTTACCAGTGCCTGGTATCTGAGTCAGGCGGGACATGAGGTGACGGTCATTGACAGGGAATCTGGCCCGGCGCTGGAGACCAGTGCGGCGAACGCAGGGCAAATCTCGCCTGGCTACGCAGCGCCCTGGGCGGCACCAGGCGTACCGTTGAAAGCGATTAAATGGATGTTCCAGCGCCATGCGCCGCTGGCAATTAGTCTCGATGGCACCTCAACTCAACTCAAATGGATGTGGCAGATGCTGCGTAACTGCGACACCCGCCATTATATGGAAAACAAAGGCCGCATGGTGCGGCTTGCAGAGTACAGCCGCGACTGTTTAAAGCTGTTGCGTGAAACGACCCAAATTCAGTACGAAGGGCGTCAGGGCGGGACGCTACAACTGTTCCGTACCCCAGAGCAGTACGAAAACGCCACCCGGGATATTGCCGTACTGGAAGACGCCGGGGTGCCTTATCAACTGCTGGAGTCAGCCCGGCTGGCAGAAGTGGAACCGGCACTGGCGCAGGTTGCGCACAAGCTCAGTGGTGGTCTGCGTTTGCCAAACGATGAAACCGGCGACTGCCAGCTCTTTACTCAGCAACTGGCGCAGATGGCGGCGCAGGCGGGCGTCACATTCCGCTTCAACACCCCGGTCGACAGGCTTCTGTACGAGGGCGAGCAAATCTACGGCGTCAAATGTGGCGATGAAGTGGTGAAAGCCGATGCTTACGTCATGGCGTTTGGTTCCTATTCCACGGCGATGCTAAAAGGAATTGTCGATATCCCGGTCTACCCCCTGAAAGGTTATTCGCTGACTATACCTATTGCGGAGGAGGCGGGCGCGCCGGTTTCGACTATTCTCGATGAAACCTACAAGATTGCGATTACCCGTTTTGATAACCGTATCCGTGTCGGTGGAATGGCAGAGATCGTCGGCTTTAATACCGAGCTCCTTAAACCACGTCGCGCTACGCTGGAGATGGTGGTCAAAGATCTCTTTCCGCGCGGCGGACATGTGGAGCAGGCAACCTTCTGGACCGGGCTGCGTCCGATGACGCCAGACGGTACGCCGGTGGTGGGGCGTGCTCCGTTTAAAAACTTATGGCTGAATACCGGGCATGGCACGCTGGGCTGGACGATGGCCTGTGGCTCAGGGCAACTGTTGAGCGACCTGATTTCCGGCCGCACGCCCGCCATTCCCTTTGAGGATTTGAGTGTGGCGCGCTACCAGCCGGGTTTTACCCCATCGCGGCCGCAACATTTGCACGGTGCTCACAACTAAACCGTCCACCTTAAAACAAGGAGAACGTATGTCTCGTCCTGTCCAGGCGACTGTCGACTTACACGCACTTCGGCAGAACCTGCAGGTAGTCAGGCGCGCCGCACCACACTGCCGCGTCTGGTCAGTGGTGAAGGCTAACGCCTACGGTCATGGAATCGATCGTATCTGGCGTGCGCTGGAAGGCACCGACGGTTTTGCGCTGCTGAATCTGGAGGAGGCGATCCTCCTGCGCGAGCGCGGCTGGAAAGGGCCGATTCTGATGCTGGAAGGCTTTTTCCACGCCGATGAACTGCCGCTGTTTGATAAATATCGCCTGACCACCAGCGTGCACAGCAACTGGCAGATTAAAGCCTTGCAGGATGCCCGGCTACATGCGCCGCTGGATGTTTACCTGAAAATGAACAGTGGCATGAATCGGCTGGGCTTTCAGCCTGAGCGTGTGCAAACCCTCTGGCGGCAACTGCGGGAGTTGAGCAATGTGGGCGATATCACCCTGATGGCCCATTTTGCCGATGCGGAAAAACCGGACGGGATTGCCGGGGCGATGATACGCATTAACCATGCGTCGGAGGGGCTTGATTGCCCGCGTTCGCTGTCCAACTCCGCCGCCACACTGTGGCACCCGGAAGCCCACGGCGACTGGGTGCGCCCCGGCATCGTGCTGTATGGCGCGTCCCCGTCCGGGGAGTGGCAGGATGTGGCTGGCAGTGGCATCAAACCGGTCATGAGCCTGACAAGCCAGATTATTGCCGTGCAAACGTTGCGTGCGGGGGACTGTGTGGGCTACGGCAGCCGCTATCGTGCCTCACAGGAACAGCGTATTGGCATCGTAGCCTGCGGTTATGCGGACGGTTACCCGCGTCTCGCCCGAACCGGTACACCCGTGCTGGTGGACGGTATTCGCACCGGGACGGTAGGAGCCATTTCGATGGACATGCTCACGGTTGACCTGACGCCGTGCCCGCAAGCGGGCATCGGTACGCCAGTTGAACTTTGGGGTAACGAGATCAAAATCGATGAAGTGGCCGCTTGCGCAGGGACGGTTGGCTATGAATTAATGTGCGCACTCGCACCGCGCGTCCCCGTTGTGACAGTGTAACTATGGTGAGGCGGTCACTCCGCCTCGTCATCCGCGACCCGGACGCCGACCTTACGCACCGCGTCCTCTTCTTTCTCTGCAACCGTCCAGATCATGCCAGCAAACTCCACCTGATCGCCTACCACGGGCGCAGCCCCGAGCAGTTGCTGAACAATCTCACCGAGTGTTTGTTGTTTATCACGGTACTCCAGACCATCTTCCAGACCATAAATCAGCGCCACATCGGCAAACTTAGCATCGGCTTCGAGAATAAAATCCCCAAAGAAACGCTGATCCAGCGAGACCGGAGGCGAGTGACTAAACAGCTTACCCAACGCGGGCAGGTCGCGTTCACGACCAATCACGCACAGCACGTCACCCTCACGCAGCCGTGTACTGCCGGTCGGATGGAGCAGCGAATTATCGCGAAACAGGGCGGCAATACGCGTTTCGGAAGGCATGTGCAGGTCACGAAGGGCGGCGCCCACGCACCATTTATCGGCGCTCAACTGGTAGACAAACTGCTCCCACGGATTTTCCGGGTGGATATCCAACCCGACGCGGGAAACCGGCCAGCCCACGGGCGGTACCACGACCCTGGCTTTTTTCGCCGCCCACGACAGCGATGTTCCCTGGAATAGCAGCGAAATTAGCACCACAAAGAAGGCGACATTAAAAAACAGTCTCGCATTGTCCAGACCGGCCATCATCGGGAAGACGGCAAGAATGATCGGCACCGCACCCCGCAGCCCCACCCAACTGATGAAAATGCGCTCGCGCAGATTGAAACCGCGAAACGGCAGCAGTCCGGCAAACACAGAGAGCGGGCGGGCGAAAAAGATCATCCATGCCGAGAGGATCAGCGCCGGAATGGCAATCGGCAGCAGATCAGATGGCGTGACCAGCAGCCCCAGGACGAGGAACATGCCGATTTGCGCCAGCCAGGCCAGACCATCGAAGTTTTGCTGAATGGCGTAACGATTGCGTATCGGGCGATTGCCCAGCACAAAACCACACAGATAGACTGCAAGTATCCCGCTGCCTTCAATGGCGGTGGTCACCGCGAACACCAGAATGCCGCCGCTCAGCGCCAGCAGAGGATAGAGCCCGGCCGGCAGGGAGATGCGATTGATCATCTGTTGCAGCAAATAGCCGCCCGCGAGACCTAACACGATGCCCAGCCCAAACTGCTGAATAATGTGCACGACAAACATCCAGCTCAAGCCCGCATGATGCTGCTGAATCATCTCAATCAGTGTGATGGTCAAAAAGACCGCCATCGGATCGTTGCTGCCGGACTCAATTTCCAGCGTTGAACCGACACGCTCGTTCAGCCCTTTCCCGCCAAGCAGCGAGAATACCGCTGCCGCGTCCGTCGAGCCAACAATCGCGCCTATCAACAACCCTTCTATAATGTTGAGGTGGAACAACCAGGCCGCCATCATCCCGGTCAGCCCGGACGTGATAAGCACTCCCACCGTCGCCAGAGAGAGGGCGGGCCACAGCGCCACGCGAAAGGAACTTGCCTGGGTTCGCATCCCGCCATCAAGCAAAATCACCGCCAGCGCGAGGTTACTGACCATATAGGCGAACGGATAATTGTCGAACGGAATGCCGCCAATACCGTCAATGCCTGCCAGCATGCCAATGGCGAGAAAGATAACGAGGATCGGGATACCGAGACGGGAGGAGAAAGAACTTAATAAAATACTGCAGGTTACAAGTACTGAACCCAAAATAAACAGACTAATTACCGCCTCTGCATCCAATGTTGTGCTTCTCCTCTTACCCGAAAAATGGTGAAACCCATAACCGCTCAGTGCCTGAATACGCTGAACAGTTATGGTTTAAAAACCCGATATATATTAACGGCAGAAATACAGATTTAATCAGTCGGTTAAACGTTTTTTTTATGCGCCCAATACGGGATGACCGGACACAGTCAGTCGTGAGCGCTCATCATGCTCTAATACCGCATGCGCGCCCAGAGGCAGCGTGACGGTCTCTTGCTCATGACCAAACGCAAGCCCCGTTATCACCGGGATCGAGAGCCTGCTTCGCAGGTATTCCACCATCGTATTAAGATTGTAGCCTGCATCGTATTCATTGGGATCGGCGCTGGTGAAACTGCCCAGTACGAGCGCCTTCTGACGCGCGAGAATGCCGCAATGCAGCAACTGCAACAGCATACGTTCCACGCGGAAAGGATGCTCATTGATATCCTCAACCACCAGAATGCCCCCCTCAATGGCCGGAAGCCACGGGGTGCCAATAAGCGAAACCAGCATTGCCAGATTTCCCCCCCATAGCGTGCCTTGCGTGTGGCAGCGGGGGCCTTCGCCGCGCCACTCGACGGTCAGTTCAGGCTGACGCAGCGCCTGCCAGAAATGGCGCCCGGTAAATTCATTCAGTGTTGGTGCGCCGAAATTGCCAGCCAACATCGGGCCGCTAAAGGTGATCACGCCGCCACGGGCTAATAAGCCCATCTGCACGACCGTAAAATCGCTGTGTCCACAGATAAGCAACGGCTGGGATTGTTGTCGGCGAATAAGGCCCTGCCAGTCGATATCTTCCAGCAGGCGGCTTGCGCCATAGCCGCCGCGAACGGGGAGAACGATAATATCCGCACCTTCGAGCGCGACCAGGCTGTTGAGATCATGGAGACGTTCGCTCTCCTGACCCGCAAAGCGTTGGTCGCGGCGGGTAATGACACCACGGTTATCCACCTGATGTCCCTGTAACTCCAGCCGTTGAACCCCAAGCGCTGCGGCCTGCTGATTAATGCAGTAACCGGAGGGCGCAATCAAATGAAACCTCGACATGGCAATTCCTTGCTGACATCTAATTGGAAACGGTTATCATGCCGCTAACCCTGTTTGTTGTCATCCATAGTGATGCGTTCACCAAAGAAGGATTGCGTGTGAAATTGAGATGGTTTGCTTTTTTAATTGTGCTTCTGGCGGGTTGTAGCTCGAAACGCACGGACTACCGTAACCCGGACTGGAACCCGGAAGTCCCGGTAAAACGGGCCATGCAGTGGATGCCAGTCAGTGAAAAAGCGGGGGCGGCGTGGGGAGTCAGTCCGCGTCTGATTACCGCGATGATTGCGGTTGAGTCAGGCGGCAACCCCAACCTTGTCAGTAAATCAAACGCCGTTGGGCTGATGCAGCTAAAAGCTTCCACCTCCGGGCGCGAAGTGTATCGCTATATGGGCTGGAGCGGAGAGCCTTCAACCAGCGAGCTGAAAAACCCGGAGCGCAATATCTCCATGGGGGCTGCGTATTTGAGCATTATGGAGCACGGCGTACTGGCGGGAATAAAAGATCCGCAAGTGATGCAATATGCGCTGGTGGTCTCCTATGTGAACGGCGCAGGCGCGCTGCTGCGGACATTCTCGTCCGACAGGAAAAAAGCGATCGACAAGATTAACGACCTGAGTGCTGACGGCTTTTTTGAACACGTGGTAGAAAACCACCCGGCACCACAGGCGCCGCGTTATATCTGGAAAGTACAGAAAGCGATGAACGCCATGTAAATGTGAAAAGACCCGCCTGGATGAGCGGGTCTTTTTTTAGCGTACGCGGCTGGCGCGTTCGCGGGCCTCGCGCTCAAGCGCAAAAATAATACGCTGGAGTTCACGTTCAACACCGGGGCTGACGTTAAGAAAGCGAAAACTCAGACGCGGCGTGGTAATGGTTTCGTTTTTGCCGTCTACCACTTTTCGCTCACCGATGGCGATAAGCTGTGCGTCAAAATAGAACTGTCCCCATGAAGCCATATCCAGTTCTATCTGGGTAAAGCGCATACCTGCCTGCAATCCTTCCGGAACGGCGCCATCCAGTAACGCGCCCATACCGCCGAGTGAAAGGTCGAACAGGCGGAAACGCAGCTCTGTCTTCTTGTCCGGCATTTTGGCTTTGCAGAAATAGGCAGGGTGTAGCGGGGCGTTGATGCGAAAGTATTCGCGACGCTGAATAAAATAGAGACTTTCTGGCAGTTCAGAAATGAATGCGGGCAAAGCCTGATAATCGCCGCTGTGCAGCGTGGGAAGGGTAAATTCGACTTTGGCACCCTGGGTTTCGGCGGTGATGGTCACTTTTGTGGCGCGTTGCACTGCTGTGTTATCAAACTCCTGACTACCAAAGTCCATGATCAGCTCTTCGGGGTTCACTTCGAGGATCTTACTGATGAATTGCCCGCTCGACCATGCAATGCACACAGGTACCTGGGTCTTTTGCAAATCGCGTAAGACGCCGAGTACGGCTAATGGACTATTTTTCAGGAACTGCTCACTGTACTTACTCACGCCGAAAGGCTCCTTGATCACTGACAGACAGTCTTGATGCACTATCGGCAATTCCGGAGAATTCTTAATACAAATTCATAAAAATTTTCTGAGGAATTGCAATTAAGTCCGTGAGATGAAAATGCTTTTCACGCTATCGCCTATACTCTAGTCAACGTGCGGGAATTATGCACGATACGTACATATGACGTTGTAGCAGGAGAAAAGTAAATGGGCATCATCGCGTGGATTGTTTTTGGTCTGATTGCAGGGGTTATCGCAAAATTAATCATGCCTGGCCGGGATGGCGGCGGATTCATTTTGACCTGTCTACTTGGGATCGTGGGGGCGGTAGTCGGTGGTTGGCTGGCGACCCGCTTTAATTTTGGCGGCGATGTAACGGGTTTTAACCTTCATAGCTTCCTGGTTGCGGTGGTGGGTGCCATCATTGTACTGGCTGTCTTTAGGCTGTTACGGCGGGGTTAATTGTTTCCATAAATGAATAAGGCCGGTGAGTTTGTTCACCGGCCTTTTCTTTTATTATGCTTGTATTGTGTTACTGTGCCGCCGCTTTTTGCGGTTCTGTTGCCGTCTGGGTAACCGGCTGACTGGCAGGCAGACTGTCACAAGGCTGTTCTTTCGGACAAACCAGATCGAGCATTTTCAGCGTCACGCCGTTTGTCCAGCCGAAACCATCCTGCAACGGGTATTCTCCGCCGCCGCCACCTGTCCCGGTGCTGCTGACATCATATTTTTCCACCAGCTTCTTCTCGCGGTCATAGGTATGTTGCACGTTTGACAGGAAGCGCCAGGTGACATCCATCGACAGCTTTTTCTGGTCGTAGTTTTGCAAACCGGCGACCGCCACCCATTGCAGGGGTGCCCAGCCATTTGGTGCATCCCATTGTTGACCACTGTTGACGGTGGTTGTGGAGATCCCGCCGGGTTTCAACAGCCGCGACTGCGTGGCTGACGCTACTTTTGTCGCGCGATCTTTTGCCGCCGCATTCACATACAGTGGGAAGAGGGCGGCCGCCGTTAACTGATTACGAACCTTTTTGGTTTTCAGATCGTAATCGGCATACCAGCCCTCTTTATCATTCCACAGGTTGGCTTCTATGGCTTTCTGGCGAGCCGAGGCCAGCGCTTCATACTGGCTCGCTTTAGCGCTGTCGCCGGACGCCTGGCTGGCGCGGGCGATCATTTTTTCCAGTTTGAACATCAGCGCATTCAAATCTACTGGCACGATGCTGGTGGTGCGGATAGTCCCCAACTGTTCGGGATTATCCATCCAGCGTGAGCTGAAATCCCAGCCCGATGCCGCAGCGGAGCGCAGATCCCGGTAGATCTCTGTCGCCGGACGATTGGGGTTATTTTTCGCGGTCGTGACATCATCCAGCCAGGACTCCGGACGCGGAGTGTCTTTATCATCCCAGTAGCGGTTCAGCACCGAACCGTCATCAAGCTTAACGACTCGCTTGCTGGCCTGACCGTTTTGCAGCCCCTCCAGCCCGTCCATCCAGTAGTGATACTCTTTTTCCATCTCTGGCAGGTAGGTCTTGAGCACGTCATCACCGTCATGGGATGCCAGTAATTCAACCATAAATGCAAAGAACGGCGGTTGGGAGCGGCTCAGATAGTAACTACGGTTGCCGTTGGGAATGTGGCCCCAGGTATCAATTTCATAAGCGAAGTTAGCCACCATATCTTCAATTTTGTCCCAGTGTCCGCTCTCCGCCAGGCCCAGCATGGTGAAATAACTGTCCCAGTAGTAGACCTCGCGAAAACGGCCTCCCGGCACCACATAAGGCTTCGGCAGGGGGAGCAGAGAGTCCCACTTACCGGCTTTATCCGTCGTGCGCGTCAGCACGGGCCACAGGCCATCAATATGCTCACGCAGGTTTTGCCCTTCCGGGGGAACATACTTTTCCCCTTCTTTTGGCAGATCAAAGTTGACGTTAACAAAGTGGCGTAGATCAAAGCTGGTCTGGTTTCGCTGCATACGGTAATCCGCAAGGATCATCAAGGGGTCACCCTTGGGAACGGCATCGGCGAAGGTTTTTTGATCGGGAAAGAGTTTGGCGCTTTGCACATCGCTAAACAAAGGGCCGAGCAGGATATCCGGTGACTGTGGCGTGTTGGGCGCGTCTGCCGCCAGAGCCGACGGCATAAGTGACAGCAGGGCGCCACCCAGTGCAATGTGCATAGCAAGATACAAGGTGCGCTGACGGCGCAAATCTGGTCTTGTCATTAAATGTTCTCCTTAGCGGGTGAAAAGCGAGGCCGCAGTAGCCAACCTTGTGAAAACCTTAGTCGAATATCAGCCGAACGGCGTGCCCTGTGTGGCATTTTCCGCCCTTCCAGACAATTTACCTTGCCGGTCACCACTATAAGTAAAAGTTATGCATTAAAAGTCGATTGCACGCATTTTGATCATTTCCTTAACCAAAATTGGGTAGGAAACCGCTATTTCGGCAAATTAATAAGATGTTCGTCAAATAAAATAACGGTGATTGATCAGTTTTTCTTATTGAAAACAAAATGTCATATTTGTTTTGCATCAAATAAGCTGAATTGATTCATTTACTGACCGTTTACATAAAGTTAGCGGTGCTAAATAGTGTCGCACTGAAAACAATTTATTTAGCTGGGATAAAATATTTTCGCTGTTGATTATTTCGCTATGGTCAGACCAGGTGAATAATATTCAATTTGCCACAGCTTTTATATTTCGCTTTATCGACCTGACAGGTCTTGACTTATCAGCCGTCATCGAATATTCCGCACATTAAATGTGGCTTTTTGGCTACTAATAATGAGGGGTAAATTACGCAAAATTACCTTTTTAGGATTTATCTGATAACGAAGGTGGCGTGATGTGTTCTTGCTGTGCGTTGATAGATAAAATCATTAAATACAGTAGGTTGATCTTCATTTGAAGGGGATTTAAGCTCTGCCTGGTTGTGATTTCTACCGTCATAAGACCTAAGTGAAATTATTTCTTGAGAATTATCTTAATTTAGATAAATTTTAAATATTCATTTTTCATTAAGGCTGAGATGATATTGAATTGTATCGTCTCGTCTGTAAAATTTAGACACGATTATCATTGATGAAGTCATATTTCGCTGCCTTGCTGGTGCAACGGCTCGTGCGGTAGCTATGCCTTTAATTCATTATTTGATCGGTTTGCAGGGTAAGGGAGAGACTTATTTTGAAAGAATGAAAAAGTTCTTTCCTAAACGTTCCAGTTCCACACAGTAATATATTTGCAATGGAAATCACCGTTATGAAAATGCGAAATGTATTAGCCCTTCTGTTTGTTTTTGCACTCTCCGCATGTAAAGCACCACCGCCGGCGACGCCCACAGACGACACGATTGTGACCAGCGAGGTGAATGGCACCACGCTTACCCACCGTTATGCGGTAAAACCACCAAAAGAGTTTCAACCCATCAAAGAGAACTACCGTGCACTCTATCCTGCGTCGCTGATGAGCACGCCGGATTACGGCGGCAAAATGATCCGTCAACTGCAAACCGGTAAAACCTACGTTGTACTGGGCCAGGTTGAGCACTTCTGGATGGCTCTGGCCGATGAAGGTCAGGAAGAGTTGATTGGTTATGTCCCGATGCGTGCTGTGGTGAAAAGCGAGTTGTACGACGAAACGGTACGCAAACAAACCCCGCGCCTGAGAGCCCGCCAGAAACAGACCTGCGTGTCGGTTGATGGTAGCAGCAAAGCGTGTAAAAACAGCAACTCAGGTACGTGGATTCTCAACTAATTCGCCATCATGAGCGATGGATATGAAAACTAACTTCGTGGTACGCCAGCTCATCCTGGCGTTTTTCCTTACGCTGACCACCCTGGTCAGCGGTTGTGGATCGACTTCACATAGCGTACCTGCCAGTTACACCCTTCAGTTCCAGGCGCACCCGCAGGTCAACGCATCCGCGCCGCTCAAAGTCAGGGTTTTGCTGTTGAAATCCGACGCGACATTTATGTCCGCCGATTTCTGGTCGCTACAAAACAATGCGGGAAGCACCCTTGGGGGTAACCTGCTCAACAGCGATGAGTTCTTCTTACTGCCCGGTCAACTGACAAAAACACTCACCGGCCAGGCTACCCCGGAAGCACGCTATATCGGCGTGATGGCGGAGTATCAGGCGCTGGATGGCAAAAAATGGCGGATCTCCATTCCGCTTCCCGTGCAGGGTGAAAGTCGCTTTTATGAATTCTGGAAATGGTCGTCTGACTCACTTGAAGCCAGCGTTTTTCTCGACGTGAACGGGATCCGCGTCGTTTCCAGATAGCGCCCAGTCTTAACAGGAAAACAGCATGAACAAAGCAGAAAAGGTCGTCTGGACCGAGGGTATGTTTCTGCGTCCTCATCATTTTCAACGTGCGGAAAGCCACCTGCATAGCCACATTCGTGAATGGGGGGCGTTACAACGGCCCTGGCTATGGGGCTTTCTGGACCTTGAACTGGATGACGCAATGTTGCGCCAGGGCTGTATCGCGCTGAGTTATGCCAGCGGTCTGCTACCGGATGGCACCTTTTTTTCCTTTCACGATCCGCGTCATGCGCCCGCGCCATTAGCCATTGGGGATAACGTAACCAATGAGCGTGTCGTGCTGGCCTTACCTGCCCGCCGGGGTGGGCGTGAAGAGGTCATCTTCAGCGAAGATAAAGAGTCACTGGCGCGCTACGTGGCCTGGGAAGCCGAAGTGGATGATGACAACGCCATTTCCGTTGGCCCGGCGGCCGTGCAGTTTGGTCGTTTACGCCTGAAACTGATGCTGGAAAAAGATCTGACCGCCGAGTGGACGGCGATGGGTGTGGTTCAGATACTGGAAAAGCGAAACGATAATCACATTCGTCATGATTCGGCCTATATTCCGCCGATGCTCAACGCCACCAACAGCGCGCCGCTGTACGCGATGATCAACGACCTGCAAAGTCTGTTGTCCCAGCGTAGCCAGCAGTTTGCCCAGCGTCTGCGCCAGCCTGGCCGCTTCAATACCACGGAAATGGTCGAATTCTCTCTGCTGGCGTTGATCAATCACCACGTCGGCTTGATTTCGCATCTGAAAACCTTGCCGCTGCTGCACCCGGAAGAGTTGTGGCGCGAATGGCTGGCCTTTGCCACCGAATTAACCACCTGGACATCCGCGCGTGCGCCGGATGAGGTGTTGCCGGTTTATGACCACGACAACCTCGCCGGCTGCTTTAACCGTCTGGTACTGATGTTACGTCAGGGGCTGTCGCTGGTGCTGGAAGAGCATGCCATTCAACTGCCGCTTACCGAACGCACCCATGGCCTCAATGTCGCGACGCTGCCGTCCACCAGCATGGCGCGGGAGTTTGGTTTCGTCCTGGCGGTGAAAGCGAATGTGCCGGGCGAGATGCTGCAAACCCATTTCCCGGCGCAGATGAAAGTCGACCCGGTCACCAAAATCCGCGATCTGGTGCAACTCCAGCTTCCCGGTATGAAACTGCGGGCAATGCCCGTCGCGCCGCCGCAAATTCCCTGGCATGCGGGCTACAACTACTTCGAACTGGAAAAAGGGGGCGAGCTCTGGAGCGAAATGGAGAAATCCGGCGCCTTTGCGCTGCATCTGGCAGGTGAATTTCCAGGACTGGACATGGAATTTTGGGCCGTCCGTAGCCCAAAAGATTAATAGCGAGCGCAAGATATGCAGGAACAACACGCTAACGGCCGTGATGCCGATGTTGCGGGCGCGGGCGGTAACAACCCTCTGGTGACCGCCGCTAACCCGCTGCTTAACGCGATACCGCAGATTCGCCACTCTGTTTCTCACGACGACCAGGCCGGTCTGCGCCAGCAACTGATTGATGAAATTCGCCGTTTTGAAGTGCGCTGCCAGCAATCGGGTCTTGCGTATGAAGTGATTGTCGGGGCGCGTTATTGCCTGTGTACCGCTCTGGATGAAGCGGCGGCGCTGACACCCTGGGGAAGCCGTGGCGTCTGGTCCGGCAGCGGTCTGCTGGTGACCTTTCACAACGAAACCTGGGGTGGCGAGAAATTTTTCCAATTGCTGGCGCGCCTGTCGCAAAACCCGCGTGAGCATATCGTCCTGCTGGAGCTGATTAATTTTTGCCTGTTGCTGGGCTTCGAAGGTCGCTATCGGGTCATGGACAATGGCCGAACCCAGCTTGAAACCATCAAGCAGCGTTTGTGGCAGATGATTCGCGGCGTACGGGGAAATTATCCGCCACCGTTGTCGCCGCATCCGGAAGATCAGCCTGTTCTGCGCAAACTCTGGCGCCCAATGATCCCGCTGTGGGCCTGTGTGGCACTGGCCGGGTTTCTTGCCTGCCTGTTTTATATCGTTCTTAACTGGCGACTTGGCGATAACACGAACCCGGTACTGGCAAAAATTTACCAGACCACATTGCCCGAAGCGTCCATTGCCCAACCGGCGCCATCGTTGCCGCCTGTGCTTAACCTGCGCGGCTTCCTGAAACCGGAAATCGACGCCGGGCTTGTCGCGGTGCGCGATGAAACGGATCGCAGTGTTGTCACCCTAAAAGGCGACGGGCTGTTTGCGTCGGGGTCAACGGTGGCACGTGAAAACTACGCACCGGTGATTGACCGCGTCGCGCAGGCCATGAACAACGTCAGCGGCAAAATTCTGGTGGTGGGCTACAGCGATAACGTGCCGATCCGCAGCGCACGCTTTGCTTCCAACTATGAACTGTCCCTCGAACGCGCGCGCTCCGTACAGTCGCTATTGCAAAAACATTTAAGTCAGCCGGATCGCGTGAAAGCGGAAGGGCGGGGTGAAATGAACCCCATCGCGCCGAACAATACGGCGGAAAACCGCGCCCGCAACCGCCGCGTGGAGATAACGTTACTGGTTTCGCCGGGTAATACGGCAGCCGAACTGAACGGATTGCCACAAGGAAACTAAGGATGAATAGTCTGCTTTCAATTCTGACGAACCGCATATTGTGGGGTTTTCTTGGGATGACAGCGCTGGCAGCGGTGATATGGATGATAGGTCCGCTGCTCTCTGTCGTTGATTCACGCCCGCTGGAATCTGAACAAAACCGAATTATCACCATCGCGGTGATGTATTTCATCTGGGTGCAAAGCCACATTATTCCGCGTCTTTACAACGCGTGGCTGAACCGCAAACTGATGGACAACCTGAAAAGCGATAATGCGCCGAAAGAGACGGCGGATCACAAACGGTTGAACAGCGAAGAGCAAATCCTGGCTGACCGTTTTGAAGAAGCGTCTCAGGTGCTGAAAAAAGCGCATTTCAACCAGCCGGGCCAGCGTGGCGGGCAATGGACCCAGCGTTTCAGCACGCAGTACCTGTATCAGTTGCCCTGGTATGTCGTCATTGGTGCGCCGGGCGCCGGGAAAACCACCGCGCTGGTTAACTCCGGGCTGCAATTTCCGCTGGCCGACAAATTTGGCAAAACGGCGCTGCGTGGGATTGGCGGTACGCGCAACTGTGACTGGTGGTTTACCAATGAAGCGGTTCTGCTGGACACCGCCGGACGTTACAGCACCCAGGAGAGCGAGCAGGCGCAGGATGCCAGCGAATGGCTGAAATTCCTCGGCCTGCTGCAAAAATACCGTCGCCGTCAGCCCATCAACGGGGTAATTGTCACCGTGAGCGTCGCCGATCTGCTCACCCAGTCAGGCGATGCCTCACGCGAACAGGCGCTTAATCTACGCAAGCGCCTGACCGAACTGCATGAACAACTGGGGATCCGTTTTCCGGTCTATGTGCTGGTGACGAAAGCGGATCTCCTGAAAGGCTTTCGTGCCTATTTTGCCGGATTTGATAAAGCCCAGCGTGACCAGATCTGGGGTTTTACCTTCCCCTGGCAGGAGGGCAAGCAGGCCGATTTTGACCTGATGGGGCGTTTTACCCAGGAGTACGCGTTACTGCAACAGCGCCTCGATGCGGCCTTACCGGATATTTTGCTGCACGAGAGCGATCCGAAAGCGAGAGCCGAAAGCTACCTGTTCCCTCAGGAATTTGCCGCGTTGCGTCCGCTACTGGCCGATTATCTGCAAACGCTGTTTGCCCGCTCGAACTTCGAAACCGAATTTTCACCGCGCGGTATCTATCTGGCGAGCGGTACTCAGGAAGGGTTGCCGTTTGACCGGGTAATGGGAGAACTGGGACGTTCGCTCTCACTTCCTCGCGGTAATACCGGTGACAGTTGGGATAGCGTCAGCAAAGAGGAGCCGGTACCCGGCGGTAAAGGACAAAGCTTCTTTATCAAAAACCTGCTGCAAAACGTTATTTTTCAGGAAGCCGGTATTGCCGGGCAGAATCGCTGGTGGGAAATGCGCAACCGGGCGGTCATGTGGGCCGGTTATGCCGCGCTGCTGGTTCTGCTGGTGGTGATTAGCGGTCTGTGGCTGACAAGTTACAGCAACAACAAAACCTATCTGCAGGAAGTCGAAGCCAAAGTGCCTGGTATCAGCCAGGAGATTAAAGCGCTGCGCGAGCGTTCGCAAGGTGATGTCTTTGCCTTACTGCCGCTGCTAAACAGCCTCGCGGCGCTGCCGCAAAGTGAGGACTTCGACGTTAACAGCCCGCCACTGACCCGCCGTATGGGACTGTATCGTGGCTATGACGTTTCCGACGCATCGCAGGCGTTGTACCAAAAAGCATTGCAGGAGTTGCTGTTACCGGATGTGGCGTCACGCATCACCACCTGGCTGCGAAATGATAACGGCAGCGATGTGGAATACAGCTACGAAGCGTTAAAGGCTTATCAGATGCTCTACCAGCCGAAACATTATGACGGCAAGTTCCTGCATCAGTGGGTCATGCTCAACCTGGAGCGCAATCTGCCGCAGAACATGACGCAGGCCCAGCTTCGTCGTCTGGAATGGCATTTGACCCAACTGCTGGAGCCGCAAATTCAGTCGTCGCCGTTTGCCAAAGATGAAGCACTGATTGCCCGGGAGCAGGCGTTAATCAACCAGCAACCGCTCGCGGCGCGCGTCTACGGACGCCTGAAACGTCTGCTCGCGGCGGATGAAAACCTCAAGCCGGTTTCGCTGGCCTCGCTGGGTGGCCCGCAAAGCGAGCTGGTGTTCTCGCGCAAGAGCGGTAAGTCGCTCAATGACGGTATCCCCGGTTTATATACCCCGGACGGTTACTGGCAGCATTTCGATAAGCAGATTGGCACGGTGACCAACGCGCTGCATACCGATGATGCCTGGGTACTTGGTTCCACCGTCAAACAAGAAGATCAGCAGCAGACGGATAACGCGGTACGCCAGCTTTACGCGCGGGATTTTATCAGCCAGTGGGACAGCTTCCTTAGTGATATTGCGCTCAACAACAGTGCCAATCTTTCACAGCGTATTAATACGGCACGTCTGCTCTCGGGCAACAGTTCGCCGCTGCGCCAGTTGGTGGTCAACTTAAGCCAGGTATTGACGCTGACCCGTGACACCCCGGAAGAGGGCGAAAAAAAGCCGGAGGAGGGCAACAGCACCAGCCGCACACTCAACGTGTTGTTTGGCAATCGTGATAACGCGAACGCTGCGCCTGCCGCCGCTACGGCGCAGACGCCGGAACAGCGGGTAACGGAACACTACGCGCCGATTATCGAACTGGCTCAGCCGCTGGAAAAAGGCGGCAAAACCATCGTGTTTGATGATTTTTTAAAGCAGGTTGATGAACTTTATCGCTATCTGACAGCGGTACAGGATGCGGCCAACAGCGGCATGCCTGCCCCCGGCGGTGAAGCTATCAGTCGCCTGCAGGCCAGCGCAGGACGTCTGCCCGGCGGGTTGCAGTCTATGTTCAGCAACATGGCGGTGGGCGCCAGCAGCGATACGCAAAGCCGCGAGCTGGAAAATGTCCGCAAGCGCATCAGCGTCGAAGTGGGCGGTTTTTGCCGCCAGGCCATCGCCGGTCGTTACCCGCTGGTTCGTAACGCCAGCAGTGAAGTAACGCCAGACGATCTGGCGCGCATGTTTGCCCCGGGCACCGGCCTGATGGACAGTTTCTTTCGTGACAACCTGACCAGCAAAGTGGATACCACCCAGTCACCCTGGCGCTTTATGCCGGGCATTGATGGTAAGACCTTGCCAGGTAGCGAAGGATTACTGGCGCCGTTTCAACAGGCGCAATCTATTCGTGATGCGTTTTTTGCCGGGGGAAGTACGACGCCCTCTTATCGTGTGACGGTGCGTACCGTGAGCATGGACAACGCGATTTTGAACCTGACGCTGGATGTGGATGGGCAGATTCTCCGTTACAGCCACGGTCCACAGGCGGTGCAACTGGTGAACTGGCCAGGGCCGGGCGGAACCAACCAGGTACGGATGCAGCTTGGGCTGACGAACGGCACCACCTCGACGCTGGTGACTAATGGAGCATGGGCGCTGAACCGCTTTGTTGACAAGGCGCGTGTGACACCGGGCAGCAGCAGCCTGAGCCGCCAGGCAACCTATAACGTTGATGGACACCAGGTCACGCTTGAGTTCATCCCTGGCAGCATTCGCAACCCGTTTCAGCTTCCCCGTTTCGCATGCCCTTAACCGCAAGGAAAGTCGAATGACTACGACGAGTGCAATTAGCTGGTATGGAAAATTGCCCAGTGCCGGCGACTTCTTACAGCGACGTTTCCCGGACGCGCTCCAGCGTCAATGGTCCCACTGGTTTCAGGTGGGGCTAATGAACTGGCAAAAAGAACAAGAGCGTGCGGCGGACAGGCAATTCGGCAATGCGCCGATATGGAATTTTGTCGTGCCGCCAATGTTAGGCGGTCAGCAGGTGCAGATGGGCTGTTTGTTACCCGGTCGCGACAGCGTCGGGCGGCAATATCCGCTGTGCGCGCTGCTGGCGATAAACCCGCTGGAGTGGTCTCCACGCCAACTGGCGCAGTCGGGGGACTGGTATGAGCAACTGGGGCGAACCCTGCTGCATGCGATCCGCAACAGTTACTCCGCAGAACAACTTGATCAGGCGCTGCTGTTGATTCCCACTCCACAACCCGTGGTAGAAGAAAACCGCTCGGAAATCCTCGATGTTATCGGTTACGAAGGCGACGCGGCGCCGACGTTGAGCTGGCGTCAGGCCGCAGAATGTTTTGACCCGCTGCGCCAGACCAGTTTCTGGTGGACCAACCGTAGCGATGGCTATCCGCTCTATACGCATGTGCACAGCGGCAATTTTACCGGGCAGCTTTTTACCATGCTGTTCGATCCGGCAGGCGGTGCACGACCGGGGCGCCATGGTCTTTATCCTCCGATGTTTGATTAAGCGAATCTGTGTATGACTCTTGAAACCTTACTTGAACCCATCAGCCCGACGCAGCCCTGTGGTGAAAACCTGGAGTATGACGCTGAGTTTCAGGCGCTGGAACAGGCAAGCCAGGGCAAAGCGGAACAGCAATTTGGTGACACCATTATTCCCGCAGAGCCGGCAGACTGGACGCGTGTTGAAAAGCTGGCCACTGCGCTGCTCTCGCGCACCAAAGATCTGCGCGTCATGCTGGCGCTGACCCATGCCTGGACGCGTCGCCGTGGTCTGGAAGGGTATGCAGACGGGCTTTCACTTATCGGCCAGGCACTGGCCCTCTACTGGGATGATCTGTGGCCCGCACTGACAGAAAACGGTGAAGAAGATCCGTTTTACCGTATTAACGCGCTGGCAGAACTCAGTGATAAATCCACACTCACCGCCACACTGCGCCAGTCCATTTTACTGCGTAGCAATGGCGATGAGCTGACAGTCCGCGACGCACAGGCGCTACTGGACGGTAGCAAAACAGAGTGCCCCAATTTTCCGGGCGGACGCGTACGGCTGGTTGACGAACTGGCGCGCGCCGGAAAAGAGGCCACCAGCGTCATGATGCAAATCGAAGGACGGTTGCTCACCATCCGTAGCTGGCTGGTGGAACGTCTTGGGGAGAGTGGTGCGCCGGAAATGGAACAACTCATTAAGACCGCAACCTTGATTAACCGCGCAGGTCGCGCAGGCGACGAGGCGCAGCCCGACGAGACAGCGTCAACTTCAATTCCTCAGGCGTCGGCGACGACACCCGCCGCAGCGCCTGTCAATCATACGGACTGGCGGAGCGTGCAGCTTAACAGTCGCGCCGATGCGCAACTGATGCTGGAAAAAGTGAAGCTCTATTTTGCTCAGCATGAGCCAAGCCATCCCGCCCCGCTGATGATTGACCGCGTACAGCGGCTGATCGAACTGGATTTTATGGCGATCGTTCGCGATCTGGCGCCGGATGGCGTGCAGCAACTGGAAAACATATTTGGGCGTCACCCATAACCTTTGACGACAGGGTGAAACAATCCCGATAGCGTCACCGCGCATCTTCGATGGAGAACATCATGGCAACGAGTAACAGTGGACAAAAATTTATCGCGCGTAACCGCGCGCCACGCGTTCAGATTGAATACGACGTGGAAGTGTATGGCGCGGAGCGCAAAATTCAGCTTCCGTTTGTGATGGGGGTGATGGCCGACCTGGTGGGTAAACCGGTTGAGAATCTGCCCTCTGTTGACGAACGTAAGTTCCTTGATATCGATATCGACAACTTCGATGAACGCATGAAAGCGCTGAAACCGCGCGTGGCTTTCCAGGTGGACAACACGCTGACCGGGGAAGGCAAATTGAACGTCGATCTGACCTTCGACAGCATGGAAGATTTCCTGCCGGATGCGGTGGCACGCAAAGTCGAGCCGCTGAATTCACTGCTCGAAGCCCGTACTCAGCTCTCCAACCTGCTGACCTATATGGACGGTAAAAACGGCGCGGAAGAGCTGATTGCTAAAATCCTGAAAGATCCGACACTGCTGAAATCGCTGAGCCAGATGCCGGACAACCGCGATAGCACGTCAGGTAAAGAGGAGTAAATCATGAGCAATGTAACCCAACAGCAAGACTTGCCGCAGGGCGAAACATTCAGCCAGGACGAGTTTAGCGCGCTGCTCAGCAAAGAGTTTCGCCCGAAAACGGAACAGGCGCGTTCAGCGGTCGAGTCTGCGGTACAGACGCTGGCCCAGCAGGCGCTGGCTAACACCGTCACCTTCTCCTCGGACACTTACCGCACGATTCAGAATCTGATTGCCGGGATTGATGAAAAACTCTCGCAACAGGTCAATGAGATCATTCACCACGAAGAGTTTCAGAAACTGGAAAGCGCCTGGCGTGGGCTGAGCTATCTGGTCAACAACACTGAAACCGACGAAATGCTGAAAATCCGCTTTATGAGCATTTCGAAGCCGGAACTGGGCCGCGTTCTGAAACGCTACAAAGGTGTCGGCTGGGACCAGAGTCCTATCTTCAAAAAAATCTACGAAGAAGAGTACGGTCAGTTCGGTGGCGAACCCTTTGGCTGCCTGGTTGGCGACTACTATTTCGATCACAGTCCGCAGGATGTGGAACTGCTGGGTGAGATGGCGCGTATCGGCGCGGCGGCGCACTGTCCGTTTATTACCGGTACCGCACCGAGTGTGATGCAGATGGAGTCCTGGCAGGAGCTGGCGAACCCGCGCGACCTGACCAAAATTTTCCAGAACACCGAGTACGCCGCCTGGCGTTCGCTGCGTGAATCGGAAGACTCCCGTTATCTGGGGCTGGTGATGCCGCGCTTCCTGTCACGCCTGCCGTACGGTATTCGCACTAACCCGGTTGATAGCTTCGACTTTGAAGAAGAGACCGATGGCGCTAACCACAGCAACTACTCGTGGGCGAACGCGGCGTATGCGATGGCGACGAACATCAACCGCTCCTTCAAAGAGTATGGCTGGTGTACCTCGATTCGCGGTGTCGAATCCGGCGGGGCGGTGGAAAACCTGCCATGCCACACCTTCCCGAGCGATGACGGCGGCGTGGACATGAAGTGCCCGACTGAAATCGCCATCAGTGACCGTCGTGAAGCCGAGCTGGCGAAAAATGGCTTTATGCCACTGATTCACCGCAAAAACTCTGACTTTGCCGCCTTTATCGGTGCCCAGTCGCTGCAAAAACCGATGGAATACCATGACGCCGATGCGACCGCGAACGCGCGTCTGGCCTCGCGTTTGCCGTACCTCTTCGCCTGCTGCCGTTTTGCGCACTATCTCAAGTGCATTGTGCGCGACAAAATCGGCTCTTTCCGCGAGCGTGATGAAATGGAGCGCTGGCTGAATGACTGGGTGATGAACTATGTCGATGGCGACCCGGCAAACTCCTCTCAGGAGACCAAAGCGCGCAAACCGCTGGCCGCCGCCGAAGTACAGGTGCAGGAGATTGAAGATAACCCCGGTTACTACACCGCGAAATTCTTCCTGCGTCCGCATTATCAACTGGAAGGGCTGACTGTCTCACTGCGTCTGGTATCAAAACTGCCGTCGCTGAAAACCAAAGAGGCATAAGAGCGGAGACGCCGCAGGCTGGCTGTGAACATGCCTGCGGCACCGTGCATCATACATACTGCTTAATCCATTGGTCAGCAAGGAGCACACCATTATGTCTGGTTCACCCGTTCAGATAGCGGAGGGGATGTTAAAGATTTTAAATCCAGAGAAGCAAAGCGCAGCGGATATCGTCTTGCAGGCGGCCATCGATAGCTTTGTCTCTTTACCACAGGATATGTGGACCCTGGCAAAGGACATGTTTGATACGGAGAACAGTGGCCTCAATGAGAGGGAGCGCATTCGCCTGGGGGAGTTAACGAAGCGTGGGGTGACATCCGCAGACTTCTGGCAACTTATCTATATTGTTATCAATCGCTATGTCCACGGCTTAAATCACGAGCAGTTGGAAAAAATAATGCTAAAAGTGGCTGGCTCTCAATTAGGTAAGTTGGCCTTTAAAACGGTTTTTGCCAGTGAACTGGCCTCCTGGTTCGGCACATACATCATCCCGCGCTTTTTACTTTCTGCCAAAATAACCGGTGTGCTGGGTGTCGGGGCAATGATTTCACGGTCCATTTATAGCTCAAGGGATCTGAAAGAGCTTAACGAATCTATTTACTATGCCTTGCGCGAGGCGGGCGATCTGGATTTGCTTTATTTTATGGTAGAGGACGTACTGGAACCGTGGATTGAGGCGATTAATTATCTCACTACCAACAGAATGTTCACCGAACAGATCATTGACCATTTTGTTGCCAGGGCGCCAAAGGCGTGAAGAATACAGCAAACGGTATTTTCATCAGTAGGCCTCAGGCACCGCTGGAGCAGGTTGGCTGGATCTTAACGATGAGCGATTTTATTCTTATAAATCCGACGAACAAGAAAAAGCAATCCGCAGACAACCAGGAGAAACAGCACTTTCCCCGTTAATGCGCCGGTGGAGTAGGGGTTTAGCGATTCATATTTAAGAACCAACCAGAGTGATTGAATGATATCCACAAGGGTATACAATCCGGCAAGCAGTAAAATAAACATTGCAGTCAGCGCGAGGAATTTTTTCATTTTCAATCCTTAAATTTGAAAGGGCAGGGAGTGAAAGAATAATAGCATGTCATTCGATGTAGTAAAAACCAGTGTACAATATGAAAACTGTTATTCGGACTGCTGCGATGTTGCTGCCATATAAGAACTTTTCGAAAACAATAATCATCATTAACGAAAAATAGACAGGATGGTTATTGATATGTTTTTTTAAGGACGACGGTCATATTTCCCCCGGTGGCGCTACGCTTACCGGGGCTACGTAAGGAACAGGTTCGGTGATGTTTGCCGCATCCGGTAACAGGGAACAGGACATGAAAAAACGTTACATCACACTTAGCCTGCTGTGTTGTCTCGCGACGGGACTGGCAAACGCTGAGACCTACGAATACCCGCGAGCAGAGCCGCTACCCCAGGATGACACCGCGAATTTTCTGCGAGATACCGGGTTGTTGACAGGGTTTGACGTCAATATGAGCAGTGAGCGTTTTGCGCAAGCCTGGTTCTCGAAAACCAACGAACGGGAGCGGATCAAGGCTGAAATGTATTTTCTTGGCGTGATGGATGCGACGGAAGGAAAAACCTGGTGCAGTTATCAACGGCTACTTCCCTCCTCAGCCCATGAGCATCTCTCTTCCCGTTTTGCGAATTTAACACCGCAGGAGCGTAAAACCCGGGCATCAACCCTTATTGTTGAATCACTGTCTGACGTTTTTCCCTGTAAAAAAGAGAAGAAAAAATGAGGTTGTTTTATAAAACGTTAAAACAGCATCATTATTCTTTGGCGCGGCGTAAAGAGCGCACGCGTAGTGACATATGTAGTGATATATCTGGAACTGCCCATCACAATAATGTTATGTAAATTAAACTCTTCCCAGGCTACCCGGAAAACGGGTTCCGGGAACACAATATAATCTGGTTTTAGAATTATTTTATTAGACAATTCACAGCGTTAATCTTCGCGACCCTTGTTGTTCAGAGGGTGCAAAGCATATCCGTCAGGGTCATGATGGCGGATATGAGGAAGAGGTAAAATATGGACGGTTTTAGCTGGCCCCATATTTACCCATTAGTTCTATACCATCAGCGATGACTGGTATATACACGCTTTTTCGAAAGCAATAATCATCATTAACGAAGAGTAAATATTATGGCTATTGATATGTTTCTGAAGGTCGATGGCGTTACGGGTGAGTCGAAAGATTCTAACCACACCGGCTGGACTGATATTACTTCTTTTTCCTGGGGCGCTTCACAGCCAGGGAATATGAGCGTCGGCGGCGGCGGTGGTGCCGGTAAAGTTAATTTCAATGACCTGCATGTAAACGCATTAATTGACAAATCCACAACGGCAGTCCTGAAACACTGCGCCAGCGGCAAGCACTTAACCAAAGTTGAGCTTTCTGTCTGCAAAGCGGGCGGTCAGCAGGTTGAATATGCGCGCATTACGCTGGAAGAAGTGTTAGTCACTTCCGTGCAGTACACCGGTGCGGATAATGGCGACACCGTTGGCGTAACTTACGCATTCCAGGCTGCGAAAGTGAAACAGCAGTACTGGGAGCAGTCTTCTTCTGGCGGTAAAGGTGCTGAAACCAGTGCCGGCTGGAATATCAAAGAAAACAAAGAAGCGTAAGGTCTCTTGCAGCGATCCCGAAAGGGATCGCTGAAAGCGTTAAGGGGAGTGTATGGCAAATTATCTCATCTCCATAAAGCGTCTCTGGCAAACTGACAGTTCAACGATCAGTACGTATGATATTTCCGGCAGTACGATAAGTGGTTATATTCTTGAACGCCCCGGACCTGATACGACGGAATCCGGGCTTAGAAAAAGGATTCCGGAAGGATCTTATAGATTGCAGTGGCATAATAGTAATATTCCCACTGTACAATCACATAATCCTGTTCCTTTGCTTTATAACTCATCCGTTCCAGTCTCACGTTATATCTTAATTCATAATGGGAATTACCCTGACAACACAGATGGCTGTCTGCTTATTGGTGCATCAAAAGGTGATAACTTTGTCGGCAACAGCGTAACGAAATTGAATGAGCTGAAAGATTTCCTGACGCAAGAAGGTATTGAGAATTTTACAGTAACGATTACATCATGTTATGTAAATTGCAGTAATTAGAAAGGGACGGGTCATGCTCAAGACATTTATTGTTATCAGCACGTTGTTTTTTGCTTCACTCTCCACAGCCGCAGAACAGACCCTGCACCAGGGTATTCTTCAGGTCTACTGGCTACCCGTATGGAGCGACGATGGTCAGCGAAATACACCAGAACTGAAATACCGTTATTTCGTCACTAAAGATGGCGACAATGTTGAGAAAGTGATCAACCTTAATGTTGATAAAAAAGGCGCTGAACCTGAGCAACTCAAGCGTTACTTTCCCCATATTCCATCTGAGTTTTTGACCTGGAAAGAGGGGCACATTGAGCGTGCTGGTGCTATTACGGTTGATAAACTTACCGGATCGACAGAGTGCGACCATCGTTACTTTACTGGCGAGTTAAAGCATTTCAAGCCTGCGGATAGCAACGCTGTTGATACCGATAAACTCGAAAAAAACGCGGGTTGTGAAGCCTTCCCCTGGATGATGACCTATACCCTAAAATCAGGGGTAGAGAATAAACACTTCAAGCAACAACCCGATGACGGGGCGAAAGATTTACAGCCTGTCACTCCCGGAACGCCACTGGTAAAAATAAAAACAATCAACGCTAACTGGATTCAAGTTGCGGTACGTGATGAAAATAAACCCGGTCTGCTGGGCGAGGCGCGGGGATATATTAAACTTAATGATTTACAACCCATTAATTAAGCCACTGAGGCTTCACTGGCATTTTTATTTTCCAGCACCAGCGTTATCAGAACTGACCCTTTTCGGAACGCTAATAACTCCAGCAGGAATACGCTATGCGATTCACAATAGTTACCAATAAACCCGGCCATCAACCTCCGCAAAGCCGCTGCGATTTTTATCCGCCGGGAGGCACCATTGGACGCGGAACGGACAATAACCTGGTGCTGCCGGACAATGAGCGCGCCATTTCGCGCCTGCAGGCGATCGTACATATCGCCGGGAACGGTGAATGCCGCATTACTAACCGTGGCAATGTGACCCGAGTCGTACTCAACGACATTCCGCTGGAGCGGGGCCGCCAGGTTGAACTGCAGGATGGCGATATCCTGGATATTGACGAATACCGCATTGAAGTGACCGATTTGATCCTGGACACCCAGCCGGTCAGCCGTATGGCGGCGAATGTGCAGGCAGGACTTACGCCCGATCCGGCCCCGGTGGAGAAAAAAGAGAGCGCCACCACCGCCGTGCCAACGGAGATCTGGGACAGTCTGATGCAGGAGTTTTCCATCTCCGACAGCATCTCCAGTAACCGTGCGAAACCAGAGCCCCAGGCACTCAATCCGTTTGCCGCGCCGAAAGAACCGGAACGCAACCCGGAAGACCCGCTGGCCTTATTGAGTAAAAATGAATCCGCTACCGCGCCGCGCGCCATCGACACGGACAAGCTGTTTAACGACGAACCGCTGTTCAAAAACGACAGCATTTTCGCCGATGTCACGCCGTCAACGCTGGTGCCGCCCGTAGAACCCACGGCTAAACAGGACGCACCCGCGGCGGATGAACTGGATCCATTAGCTCTCTTTGGCGGTGCCGGGGCGAGCACGCAGCAGGCACGAGATGACGACCCGCTGGGGCTGCTCAGTGGCGCCGTGCCGCTAAGCCATGTAGATGATATTGCCCCGTCTGAGCCGAAGAAAGCGGAACCGGCCTGGCAGGCGCCTGTCCCGCCGCAGCCTGAACCGGTCGTACCGCATGACGATATCGTGCCGCACACGGAGCCTGAGGATGTGCAGCCGCTGTTTGTTGCGCCGGAACCCGTGGCGCCGGAAGCCAACAGCGAGATACCGGAATATGTCGCCATCACGTTACCCACGCCGCAAACCGTACAGCGCGCCGCCGCCCAGACGCCAAAAGGCCGCTTGCGTATCGACCCGGTGCAGAGCGAAAGCGCGCAATCCGCAACGGCCAGCAGCGGTGAGAGCAGCGGTGATGTCCTTAAAGGCGAACTGCTGGATGCGCTGCTGGAAGGGATGGGGCTCAGTGATATGCAGCCCACGCCGCAATTTGATCGGGAAAACATGCGTCAACTCGGACAGATGCTGAGCATGTTTTCGCAAGGGACAGTGGCGCTGTTGTCATCACGCTCAATCCTTAAACGTGGGGTAAAAGCGGACATGACGATGGTGCTCGATGACGCCAATAACCCGTTTAAATTGCTGCCTTCCGGCAAAACCGTGTTGATGCAGATGTTCGGTACCCGTATGCCCGGCTTTATGCCGCCGAAAAAGTCGGTGCGCGATGCGTTGATCGACTTACAGGCCCACCAGTTAGGGATGATTTCTGGCATTCGCGCCATTATCGCCGCCATGCTGCAATCCTTTAACCCGGAACTGCTGGAAGAGGACGCCAAACGCGACGGCGCCACTGCGCGTCTTGGCATGCTCTCCAATCGCAAAGCGGCGCTTTGGGACTATTTTGTGCGTTCTTACGCTGAAACGGCCGGTGAAATCGATGACGACTTCCACACGCTGTTTGGCGAGGCTTTCCTGCATGCCTACGACATGGAAGTAAACCAGTACAAAGATTCACAAAGCGCATCGGAAGAACAACAATGAATATCAGCACCGCCTCAATGTCCCGACAGGGCGCGCGTGCGAGTAACCAGGATCAAACCGGTGAAAGCATTGGCGAGCGCGCCGCATGTTTCGTGGTATGCGACGGTATTGCCGGGCTTCCCGGCGGCGATGTGGCGGCCGAGCTCGCCCGCAATGCCATCATCACCCGCTTCGATGGCGACCAGCATCTGAATGCGCAATACATTCGCGAGTATATCAACGAAGCCAACAATGCCATTCGCACCGAACAAAAAGCGGCTGAGCAGTTTCAGCGTATGGGCACCACCATGGTGAGTCTGTTTATTGACCGTGATTACCATCTTGCCTACTGGGTACATGCGGGAGACAGCCGACTTTACCTGTTTCGCCGCGGGTGGCTGTACCACGTCACTACCGATCACAGCCTGGTACAGCAGATGAAAGACGCCGGACACCAGACCGAGGGTATCAACAGCAACTTGCTCTATTTCGCGTTAGGGCTGGGTGACGATGAGCGCGAAGCCAGCTACAGCGATGTGGTACCGATTGAAGATGGCGATGTGTTTTTGCTCTGCACCGACGGTTTCTGGCACGGGGTGAGCGAAGAGCAGATGAAACAGTCTCTGCATATGGTCAATACCCCCCATGAATGGCTGACATTAATGAACCAGATACTGCTGCGCACCAACGTGGAAAGTCATGATCAGCAGGATAATTACAGCGCCGTAGCGGTATGGGTTGGTGCTCCACAGGACACCACGCTTCTGCACTCGCTGGCGCAAGCGTCGCAGTTTTTCCCTCTTCGTGATTGATACAGGCTTACAAGGAATTTTATGAAACTTTGGCTTCCGGGGCTGGCGCTGTTCGCGGTCTGTTTTGGCGCTCAGGCTGAAAACTACCGTATCGTGCAGTCTCCTACACAAAAACTGGATATCTGGATCGACGACATCGCGGATAACTCGCCGAAAAGCTGGTGTGCGCGGGAATTACCGCTGCGTATCGTGGCGAATGGCGATAAAAAAGTCACCGTGCTCGACAGTTTTATGCCGCGTCTGGGCGCGCTGCTCGAAAACCAGTGCGGCACGCTGGCGCTGGTGCGCTGGAAATTGACCGATGCGCAAAACAACACGCTGGCCCAGGGGACCGCAAGCAAAGCGAAAGATTGGGCGCCGGTTGTTACTCCGGCGGCTGCGGCGACAAGTACGCCGCCTGCGACCAATACCGCCAGTGGCTTACAACTGCCGGAAGGACGTCCGGAAGATAACTCCCCGGCGGCGAACCGCACGCCGTGGCAGGAGTTTACTCTCCAGGATGGCTGTCATCTGCGTACGTTCTGGCAGGGTGATAGCAGCAGCCCGGCGCTGTTTATCCCGGCCAAAGACGACGGCAAATGTGAGAAGGGCGGCTGGCTCAATGGTCGCAGTGATGTTAGCCAAATCACCAACGGCATTGAGCGTAAAACCACCATGACCTTTGTCCACGGTTTCCCGGTAAGCGGTCTGAGCGAGAGTGCGGATGCTGACCGTCTGTTGATAACCACAGTGAACAACGAGCGAATGGTGGCCAGCGAAGGCAGTCTCGGTCAGAGCTGGATGATCCTGCCTTATGTGCCTTCCCTGAGCGGCTGGCAGGCGAACGGCACCGTCGCCGTCGAAGTTTCTCGCGAGCTGGCCAACGATCAGGCCCGGCTGCAGGCACGGCTTGACGAGGTGCGTAAGGTCTGGACCCCGTGGTTCGCTCCCGGTACGACCCTCAACATTTTGCTGATTGACTCTCTGCGTCCGCAACTGCGCGACCCGGCGGTCGGTACGTATAAGGCTGTGCACTAGTTTTCCCCCTACTCCTCAAGAGGGGACCGGGCGAGCAGCTCACCGCGTAGGCCCCCGGTGGCGCGATGCTTACCGGGGCTACGGTACGAGGGTGTTGCGCTGAGCGCAAAAAACCACAATTTCATTCGTTTTACACAGAGGAGCGGTGATGAACACACTAGAGCAACAACTCGCGGGAGAATCCCTCCGGGAGAGTCTGGGGCAACTGGAAAACCGCATTCGCACGCAGCCCACCGATGCCGACCTGCGTGCGGCCTTTACGCAAATGCTCTGCCTTGAGGGCAACTGGCCACGCGCCCTGGCACAGCTCAAAAGCTGGCTGGCACTGACGCCACAGGCGCAGCCGACCATTACCCTGCTTGAGCAAACCATCAATGGTGAACGTCAGCGTGCAGAAGTGATGGCCGGACGGGCGCGTCCTGCGATGCCGGACAAGCAATGGCCGTGGCTGGCGGCAATGGTTGCCGCCCTCGATCTTTCCGCTACCGAAGCCTGCTCACATCGCATTGGGGCGCTGGAACAGGCCGAGGCCATTCCCGGCGAACTGACCTTACAGGATGGCACCACCCACAGCTTCGACTGGCTGATGGATGGCGACAGCCGCTTTGGCCCGGTCTGCGAGGCCATCGTCAACGGACGCTACTTCTGGCTGCCGTTCAGCGCGATTGAAGAGATGGAGTTTCAAGCTCCGGCGAGCGTCATCGACCTGGTCTGGCGACACACCCGGATCCGTCTGCATGACGGCAGCGAGCAGGTCTGTCAGATCCCGGCGCGCTATCCGCTGGACAATCAGGTTGAAGACCGCTTCTTGCTCTCACGCACCACCGAGTGGCAGCCGCTGCCGGGCGAGGAGCCCCATTACATGGGGCGCGGCCAAAAAGTGTGGCTTAACGATACGGCGGAATTTCCGCTGCTCGATTTAGCCAGCCTGCGTTTTGCCAAAGGCGATGCGCATGAGTAGTCAGCCTCAGGATGACCGCGATCTGCTGCGTAGCGGCTGGCGCGCCAGAACCGGCAAAGAGTCGCCGGGGGCGCGCGACAAAATGCAGCCGTCATTGCTGGACCGCCTGACCGATGACGCGCCGGACAAAAAGCAGGAGCCGCTCAACAGCAATCTGGTCTCGCACAATGCGCTGCGTCGCCACGTACTGCGTGACCTGCAGTGGCTGTTCAACACCATCAATAACGAGGCGCAAAACGATCTCTCAAAACTGAGTCACGTGCGCCGCTCGGTCGCCAATTTTGGCGTGGCGCCACTGGCCGGTCAGCGCATGTCCGACATTGAATGGCAGGATATCCAGCGCAAGCTTACCGACGCGATTTTGCATTTCGAACCGCGTATTTTGCCTCAGGGGCTGATGGTGCGCTGCATCTCCGATACAAAGTCGCTGGATCTGCACAACGTCTTATCGATTGAAATCAAGGGCCGCCTGTGGTGCGTGCCGTATCCGTTATCCTTTTTGTTTCGCACCGATGTCGACCTGGAAAATGGCCATTTCGAGTTAAAAGATGTGGGGTAAGCGTGGAGAGTAAATTACTCGAGTATTACAACCGCGAACTGGCCTGGCTGCGGGAAATGGGTCAGGAGTTTGCGGGCCGCTATCCGAAAGTGGCGGGGCGGCTGGGAATGCAGGGCATGGATGTCGCCGACCCATACGTCGAGCGTCTGATGGAAGGGTTCGCCTTTCTGACCTCCCGCGTGCAGCTCAAGATGGACGCCGAGTTTCCCCGGTTCTCTCAGCGTCTGCTGGAGATGATCGCGCCAAACTACCTTGCGCCCACCCCATCAATGGCGATTGCCGAACTGCAACCTGACCCGGCAAAAGGCGATTTAAGTAAAGGCTTTGTGGTACCGCGCGGCACCATGATGGACAGCCAGACGCTCAAGAAAAATGGCGTCACCTGCAGTTACACCACCGCACATGATGTGACATTACTGCCGCTGAGCATTAGCGCCGTCGAACTGGGTGGCGTACCCGCCGACCTGCCGCTGCTGCGTATCGGCCTCGGCCAGAGCGGGGCGGTCAGCGCACTGCGGATCCGGCTGCGCTGTGACGGTCCGGTGAAACTCTCACACCTTGATTTTGACCGCGTGGAGTTCTTTTTAAGCGGCCCGGATATGCAGGCACTGCAACTGCTGGAGCTGCTGATGGCGCATCAGGTCGGGGCGCTGGCGCTGATTCCCGGTACCTCAACCGCGCCGCTGGTTCTGCCGGAAGACGCACTACGCCAGGAAGGGTTCGAGTCCGATCAGGCGCTGTTGCCGGACGACTTGCGTAACTTTGACGGTTACCGTCTGCTACAAGAGTATTTTGCTTTTCCGTCGCGCTTCCTCTTTTTCAGCCTGAAAGGGCTGCGTCCACTGCTGGCGCAGAGCGGTGATGCCACCACCTTTGATATCATCATCCTGCTGGATAAAGCCGATGATCAGCTTGAGCGCGTGGTGGATAAAAACCATCTGGCGCTGCACTGTACCCCGGTAGTGAACCTGTTCGCCAAAGTGGCGGAACGGCAAAAACTGAGCGACAGCCAGCACGAATACCATCTGGTGGTCGATAACATTCGTCCGATGGATTACGAGATTTACGCCGTTACCCGGATTCATGCCAGCGTTGACGGGCAACGTGATGAGCAAGAGTTTCGTCCGTTCTGGCGCAGCCAGAGCCAGGATAACGGCAACTACGGCGCCTACTTTTCACTGCGCCGCGAACAGCGCGGCCTGTCCGAACATGCCCAGCGCTACGGTACGCGTACCGGGTATATCGGCTCGGAGGTGTTTGCCTCGCTGGTGGATGAACAGCACGCGCCCTGGCGCGATGATCTGCGTTACATCACCGCCGAAGTGCTCTGTACCAGTCGCGACCTGCCGCTGATGCTCCAGCAGGAGATGGGCAAATTTGTGCTGCCGGACTCACTGCCGGTTAAAAATCCGCATCTGCGCAAAGGGCCAACGCCACCGCGTCCGGCGCTGGCGGAAGGGTTCAGTACCTGGCAACTGGTGAGCCAGCTACAGATGAATTACCTGAGCCTGATGGACGGCGAAGAAGGGCAAGGGGCGGCGGCGCTTCGCCAATTGCTGGGCCTCTACACCCGGCTGGCGGAAGCCCCGGTCGCCAGACAGATTGACGGCGTGCGCAAATGCGTGTTGCAGCCGGTACACCGCCGGGTACCGGAGCCGGGGCCGATTGTCTTTGCCCGTGGCGTGAGTATCTCGCTGACGGTGGACGAACAGGCGTTTTCCGGTTTTAGCCCGTGGCTGTTCGGTAGCGTACTGGAGCGTGTCTTTGCCCGGCTGGTGGCGATGAACAGCTTTACCGAGTTCACACTCTACAGCCAGCAGCGCGGCGAGGTGGGCTACTGGCCACCACGGATGGGCAAAAGGGCGCTGATATGAGCGAAACGCTGACCCGTCTTTCACCCGTGACGCGGGCAACCGCCATGCCGCCGTCGTTCTGGCAGAACGTGATGGCGGCACCCTGGCGTTACGATCTGTTCACTCTATTGCGCCGTGTTGATGCCCAGGGCGGCGAGCGTTATCCGCTGGGCCGCGCGCCGCTACCGCGCTTTGAACCTCTGCGTATTGGTCAGAAACCGTCGCTCGGTTTTGCCCCTTCGACCCTGGCAGAGGTGCGTCAGCGCGACCAGTCATCTCTGTATGATGTGTCGATTTTAAGTTTTGGTCTGTTCGGGCCGAACGGGCCGCTGCCGCTGCACCTGACAGAGTATGCGCGCGAGCGGCTGGATCACCATCAGGATGAGAGCCTGACGGCGTTTGCCGACCTGTTTCATCACCGCCTGACGCTGTTGTTTTATCGCGCCTGGGCCGATGCGCAACCGGCGGTTTCACTGGACCGCCCGGACAACAAACGCTTCGAGCGGTATATCGCTTCGCTTATCGGCATGGGGCAACCGGGGCAACTGGAAAAGGGGTCCCTTAGCCCGCATGCCCGTTTCGCCCTGGCCGGACATTTAACGCGTAATGGCCGTGACCCGGAAGGGCTGGAGAAGATCCTGCGTGCCTACTTCAACGTGCCGGTGAAGGTGGTGGCGAATGTTCCACAATGGATGCCTCTGGGTGAGCGAGAAAGAGCGCGGTTACAGGGCGGGCGTCGTGCGCCGCGTCTGGGGGAATCGGCCTTTCTGGGGGCGGCGGTACGCGATGTCACCCATAACTTTCGCATCGAGCTGGGGCCGCTGGATGCTGAAACCTACCGCCATTTTCTGCCCGGAGAGGCTTGGGTAACCCGGCTTCGCGACTGGGTTCGCCAGTATCTCGGCATCGAGTATCAATGGTCCCTGCGCGTGTTGTTACAGAGTCAGGATGTGAACGGCGCGGCGCTGGGCGGCTCAGGGCGCCTGGGCTACAGCGCCTGGCTGGGTATGCAGCCGCAGCCGCTTGCTCGCGGTGATTTGGTTTTCAGTCCGGAGCGGTGATCCCTCACCGTCTCCCAGGCGTTATCTCTTACATTCACGGAATCGATCATGTCAGAAATTAGCCGTGCCGTGCTCTTCGGCAAACTGGATACGCTGTTATTTTCCTCGCTGGAAAGCGCCACCGCCTTTTGCAAACTGCGCGGTAATCCGTATGTGGAACTGGTTCACTGGCTGCATGCGTTAATGCAACAAGACCAGGGCGATCTTCAGCAGGTGATTCGTCATTTTTCATTGAGCGAGGAAGCGTTAACGAAGGATATCGTCCACGCGCTGGATAGTCTGCCGCGCGGTGCAAGCTCCGTCTCCGATCTGTCTGAGCATATTGATAACGCGGTCGAACGCGCCTGGGTCTACGGTTCGCTGAAATTTGGCGTCAACCGCATTCGCGGCGGCCACCTGCTGATTGGCTTATTAAAAACCTGGAGCCTGGCAACGGTCTTAAAAGGTATCTCGTCGCAGTTTGAACGGGTGCGCGTTGACGCGTTGCTCGATGATTTTGACGCCATATTTGCCGACAGCAAAGAAGCCGCGCAGTCTGTTGCTGTGCCGGAAAACGCAGCCGCCGCACCCGCACGTCAGGGGAGCCTGGCACAGTACGGGCAGGATCTCACCGCACGGGCGCGTGACGGCAAAATCGACCCGGTGGTCGGGCGTGATGAGGAGATCCGCCAGATGGTGGATATCCTGATGCGCCGCCGTCAGAACAACCCGCTGCTCACCGGTGAAGCCGGGGTCGGTAAAACGGCGGTGGTGGAAGGACTGGCGCTGCGCATTGCCGCAGGCGATGTGCCGGAACCGCTGCGTGATGTGCAGTTGTGGTTGCTGGATATCGGCATGTTGCAGGCCGGCGCGAGCATGAAAGGGGAGTTTGAGGCCCGTCTGCAGGCGCTGATCAACGAAGTGCAGTCCAGCCCGGTGCCGATCATGCTGTTTATTGATGAGATCCACACCCTGATTGGCGCGGGTGGGCAGCAAGGAACGGGCGATGCCGCTAACCTGCTCAAACCGGCGCTGGCGCGCGGCCAGTTGCGTACCATTGGCGCAACGACCTGGGCTGAGTACAAAAAATACATCGAAAAAGACCCGGCGCTGACCCGTCGCTTCCAGACGGTACAAGTGGCCGAGCCGGATGAAGAAAAAGCGGTACTGATGCTGCGCAGCACCGTCTCGGCGCTGGAAACACACCATCGGGTGCTGTTGTTAGATGAAGCGGTGGTCGCGGCGGTCAAGCTCTCCCATCGTTATATTCCGGCGCGCCAGTTGCCCGATAAAGCCGTGGCGCTGCTCGATACCGCCTGTGCGCGTGTCGCGGTGAGCCTCAGCGCGCCGCCGCCGCAACTGGAAGATTGCCTGCACCGCATTGCCGGGCTGGATGTGGAGATAGAGATCGCCGGGCGCGAGGCGCGAATGGCGGCCGGTGACGAAAGCCGCGTGGCAACGCTACAGGCTGAACGCGAGCGTCTTGGTGAGATGCGTGATGCCCTGACCCGGCGCTGGCAGCAGGAGCAGGGGCACGTGGATGAAATTATCCGTCTGCGTCGTGCGCTCAGCCAGGCGGCGGCGGAGGAACACCCGGCGCTGCGCAATGAACTGGAACAGCAGCAGCAGGCGCTGCGCGAGGTTCAGGGGGATGCGCCGCTGTTGTTTGCCGCTGTCGATGCCAATATCGTTGCGGCGGTGGTCTCCGACTGGACTGGCATCCCGCTGGGCCGGATGGTGAAAAATGAAATCGATGCGGTACTCAAACTGGCGGATACCCTCAATGAGCGGGTCATTGGTCAACGCCACGGTCTGGAGGCCATTGCCCGTCGGGTGCGCACCTCCCGCGCGCGGCTGGATGATCCGAACAAACCGGTTGGCGTGTTTATGTTGTGCGGTCCCTCTGGAGTCGGGAAAACCGAAACCGCACTGGCGCTGGCGGAGTCGCTTTACGGTGGTGAACAGAATGTCATCACCATTAATATGAGTGAATTCCAGGAGGCGCATACCGTCTCCACCCTGAAAGGCGCGCCTCCGGGCTACGTGGGTTACGGTGAAGGGGGCGTGCTAACCGAAGCGGTACGCCGTCGTCCGTATAGCGTGGTGCTGCTTGATGAAATCGAAAAAGCGCACCCGGATGTCCATGAAATCTTCTTCCAGGTATTTGATAAAGGCTGGATGAAGATGGCGAAGGGCGACATATCGATTTCCGTAACACCATTATTATCCTGACGTCGAATGTGGGGACTGAACTGATCAGCGGTATGTGCGCCGACCCGGAGCTGTTGCCGGATCCCGACGCGCTGCGTGATGCGCTGCGTCCTCCATTACTTAAAGTTTTTCCCCCTGCGCTATTAGGCCGTCTGCTGGTGGTGCCATATTACCCCTTAAACGAAGCGATGCTCGCGTTGATCGTGCGTCTGCAAATCAAGCGCATCCAGCGTCGTCTTGAGGAGAACCACGGCATTGTCTCTGAGGTGGATGAAAGCGTCATCACGCAAATCGTCCAGCGCTGTACGGAGGTGGAATCGGGCGGCCGAATGGTCGATGCGATTTTGACCAATACGCTGTTGCCTCAAATGAGTCAGCTTTTACTTGACGCCAGCGCGCGCGACGAGAAGTACCGACGTTTACACGTTACCTTTGCACAGGGCGAGTTTCACTGTCAGTTTGCGGCGTAATGCCATTATCAAGAGAGTTTTCCATTATGACGGATCACGAAAACAACCGGACTGTACCGAACGCACTGCCGACGGGATACCGCTTTAATGAGTTCGAAATCAAAGAGGTGATTGGCGGCGGCGGTTTCGGCATTGTCTACCGTGCCTGGGATCATCAGCTCGAACGCACTATAGCCATTAAAGAGTTCATGCCCTCAACGCTTGCGGTACGCAATGACGACATGACGCTGGTGTTGCGTAGCGAGCGCTTTGGTAAGGCCTTTTCCGCCGGACTGAACAGCTTTATCCAGGAGGCGCGTCTGCTGGCGCGTTTTAATCACCCGAACCTGCTGCACGTGTTGCGTTTCTGGGTGCAAAACGACACCGCCTACATGGGCACAGTCTTTTACAGCGGAACTACGCTCTCCCGTTTGCGCGAAAAGAACCCGCAGATGATCAACGAAGCGTGGATCCGCCGCACGCTGCCGATGCTGCTTGGGGCAATTAAAACCATCCACGACGAAGGCTATCTGCACCGCGATATCTCGCTGGATAACATCCAGATTCAGGATAACGGCCTGCCTGTTCTGCTGGATTTCGGCTCTGCCCGCCGCAGTATTGGCTCGGTTTCCGACGAAACCGAAACCATGCTGCGCCCAGGCTATGCGCCGATTGAGCAATACACTGACGATAACGAAAGCGAGCAGGGACCGTGGACAGATATCTACGCTCTGGGTGCCGTACTCCATACGCTGATCGTGGGCTCACCGCCGCCGGTGAGTGTGGTGCGCAGCATTCAGGATGGTTATCAGCCGCTGGCCCATCGCCATCTGCCCGGTTACTCCCCGTCCTTGTTACAGGCGGTGGACAAGGCGCTGGCGCTGAAAATGGAAGACCGTCCGCAAACTATCGATGAATTTGCGGCGCTGATCGAAATGCCGGTCGCCGGACTCGACGATGTGCTGAATGTGAAAAAACCGGGCACCATGCTGGTTCCCATTGAAGAGGTTGAAACCAAACCTGGCGTCCTGGACTGGCGGCGTTACAAAGTGCCAGGCCTGGTGGCGGCCGGGGTGCTGGTTGGCCTGATCGCCGGCGGCGTGCTGTTCCATCAGGGCAATGCGCCACAGGAGAATGCGAATCAGACGGCAAGCACCGGGCCTGCCGATACCCCCGTCGCGCCAGCCACACCGGCCGCCCCGCCTGCGCAAAACAGTGCGCCGGTTTCGACGCCGCCAGCAGCTACGTCCACCACCGCTGCGTCTGCGCAGGATACGGCGCCGACTGCCCCGGCACAAACCGCACCTGTGGCGGCGGATAAACCCGCTGCAACCACGCCGCCTGCGGCGATTGCACAGGTGTATGTGCGCATGAATGAGGGAGAAAAACTGACCCTCAACGGGGAATCGCAGTCGATAACACCGGCCAGCAATGGTTTCGCGACCCTGAAACTGCAGCCGGGCCAGTATGCGCTGGTGTTGCAGGGTAACGGTCAGACCCGTCACCAGACGTTAAATATCACCAGTGCCGGTACCTGGCTGGTAAATCCGCAACCGTAATCTCTTCGCTGCCGGTGCGGTAATATCGCTCCGGCAGTCTATCGGTTGCATAAAAATAAATGTGGCAATGCCCTATACAGCCAAAGACCGAACTATGAATGCATTTACACACACTGCTGATGGTGGCAATGAATTTACGTTTGTCGTGTCTCGCGCCAGTGCAAATGCCGACGATAAAGTACATGCTGTCGCCGCCAGAACGCTTCGCGAACTAAAAGATACGCTGACCGATTTTTATCTTGAGTCGACGCAAATGTTGACGGTTGATGGCTACCCGGCCGTTGAGCTTTTCTATCAGTTCAAAAATGATAATCGCGTTATCTTCCAGCGTCAGACCATTATTTTACTGGACGCAGCGCCAGCCGGAAAAAAACTGGTGAGCTATGTGGCGACCTGTCCGGGGGAATTTAACGAACGTCATCAGCAGCAATATCAGGAAATTATTCAGAGTATCAAGTTTCATCGTGGGAAGTAGAACATGCTGCACTTTACCGTGCTTTTTTGCGCTAAAGCAGGGGAACACGGGGTGTGGCTTAGCCAGAATATTTGAACGGCAAAGTAACCTGATAATGAAAATTACCGGCACGAGCGCTTATATTATTTTGGATATTGATGGCTGGAAAATTAAAGCACAAGGGGAGAGGGGCATCGGCGGTTTTTACGCTGTGATGAAAAGCATGCCGCAGTTTGAACCGCCGCATGAAAAAACACCGCTCACGGATGAAATAAAACAGAAGTATATCGATGAGGCGATGGCAAAAACAGCAGGTTCACATAGGGTGATCCATTTCGTTTAATTGCTGTTTCGCTAAACTGCATATTGCCAGGAATTTTCTGAAAAGAAATGACTGCCCCCCATTCTCGATATCAATGAATAGATAAAACGGACGCCATTGCCCGTTTTTGTAATATCCTCACTGACTGCTGGTTGATTATATTTGTCGTTCGGGCACGATAATTTAATGATTGCACCTGGTTCTTCATGATTTTTGTAACGGAATTAACCTTATGCTCAATCGTATTACCGTACAACTCCCCGTAGACGGGCTATTGTTCTGGAAACTGTCAGGGCGTGAAGCGCTGTCAGAACCTTATGCACTTGGCCTGACGTTGCTGGGCACCGATGCGCGCATAGATCGCAGCCAGTTGCTGGGCAAATCCGTCACTGTGACTGTCCCGACGCAGGATATGACATCGCCGCGCTACTTTAACGGCAAAGTGACCCGCGTTGCGGTGAGCGCCGTGGAGCTGTCCGGCACCCGCTACGCGGTCTATCAGCTCAGTGTTGAATCCGACTTATGGCCAATGCAACGCGACCGTAACCTGCGTATTTTCCAGGGGCAGACGGTACCGCAAATCGTCAAAACGCTGCTCTCTGAAAGCAAGGTTACCGTTGAAGACAAACTGAGTGAGAGTTACCGCGTCTGGGATTACTGCGTGCAGTATCAGGAGAGCAGCTTCGATTTTATCAGCCGCCTGATGGAACTGGAGGGCATCAGCTACTTCTTCCGCCACGAATCCGGGCGTCACGTCATGGTGCTGACCGATGCCGCCAGCCAGCATCAACCTTTTGCCGGTTATGAGTCCATTCCCTACCACGTCACACCGTCCGGCGGCAGTACCGACGAAGAGGGGATCAGCCAGTGGGCGTTAACGGACAGCGTGACGCCGGGGATCTACAGCCTGGACGATTACGATTTCCGTAAGCCGAATGCCTGGCTGTTTCAGGCGCGCCAGAATCCAAACTCGCCGGAGCCCGGCAGCATTAACGTTTATGACTGGCCGGGGCGCTTTGTCGATCATGGACACGGTGAATTCTATGCCCGTATTCATCAGGAACGCTGGCAGGTTGAGCACCAGCAGATACAGGGCAGCGCCACCGCGCTGGGCATCACCCCTGGGTATACTTTTACCCTCTATAACGCCCCCTTTTTCAGTGATAACGCGGAATACCTGACCACCGAAGCTAACTACTGGCTGGAAGAGAATGCCTACGCCAGCGGCGGGAGCTCGCAAACGATGCACCGCATTGATTTCACCGTCATTCCTTCTTCTGTCACGTACCGTCCGGCGCAAAAAACGGCCTGGCCGCGTACCTATGGGCCACAGACCGCAAAAGTCGTCGGTCCGCAGGGAGAGAGCATCTGGACCGATCGCTATGGCCGGGTGAAAGTGAAGTTTCACTGGGACAGGCAGGCAAAAGGCGACGATACCAGCTCCTGCTGGGTACGTGTTTCCAGCGCCTGGGCAGGGCAAGGCTTTGGCGGTGTGCAGATCCCGCGTGTTGGTGATGAAGTGGTGGTCGACTTTATTAACGGTGACCCCGACAGGCCGATTATCACCGGGCGTGTTTATAACGAAGCCAGTATGCCGCCGTGGGACCTGCCTGGTGATGCCACCCGGATGGGCTTTATGACCCGTAGTAAAGATGGCAGCGTCGATAATGCCAGCTTCCTGTTTTTTGAAGACAGTCCGGGTAATGAATCGGTGCAGATGCATTCCGAGAAAGACATGATGGTGTCGGTCGAGAATGATCAGACGGTCAATATCGACGGTAACCGGACGACGACGATCAAAAAAGAGCAGAAAGATGATGTGACGGGCGATGCCACGTTCTACTACCGGAAGAAAAGGACGACCACGGTGGATGATGTTGAGACCGCGACCTTTAACAACGGAGAAAAAACAACCATCAAGAATGGTCGACAGTTAGATATTGTCAGCGGTGGGGATGAAAGCAATATCACTGGTGATCAAACTACAAATCTGGATGGTATCCGCAATGTCACTATCTCTAAAGGGGAAAAGTTGACAATCAGCGCTGGCGGGCAAGAGGAAACAATCACTGGCGACGTCACGAAAAAAATCAAAGGCAACTGGGTTCAAACAATTGAGAGTGGAACGACACAGATCTCCTCACCAAACCTCATCCGAATTGAAAGTAAAACGAAGGTCGAAATAGATTCACCCGAAAGCTTTTATACCAGTAAAGGTTCAAATCTATCAATGTACGGAGCTTCACTGTCATTTAATGGACTAAGCTCATCAACAAATGGAACAAGTTTTAGCTGGACGCCATTAAGTATTTCTACTTCCCTGACCAGCGTAGTGCATGCTCCAATGAATACAGTAAGATCTTTAACTAAAATAGAATCATCAATACAGAATGTCGCTATTGGGTTTCTGCATATGTTTATGTAAAGGGGAAAGTATGAGTTTTTTATCAGAACATTCAAACTCAATAGCGCTGGGCGTGATACTGGTTTTTATTTTTATCTGCCTTAAGGGATTGAAGGGGCAAAAAGAAGATGTTACAGAAATAAGATACTGGTTATCGAGAGATAAATGGCAGGGCGAGGTGACGACGGCAACATTGCGCGAGTGGAAACAGACTTCCACTACGCATAATTTTGATTATTTCTTTATTGTTACCTTTGATGCAAATCTGGAGGGTGGGGTGAAACAATATAAAGCGGCTGCCGCGCTAAAAGTATCTGAAATCCCCCAGCTTAAAAAAGGGATGCCCATTGTGATTAAATATCAGGGTGTTCCGCCAAAAAAAATGGCAGTACTGAGCATGCAAGCTGAGCATTGATGATAAATATGAGATATGTTACAGATGTCATCGTGTTCGCCGTCCTGGCTTTTTTTGCCTATGTTATTGTGTCTTTGCTTATCAGGGATGCCAAAAATAAGAAAATCAAAGATGGGATAGCGGCGGATGGCGTCAATACTACGGGGATTATCACTGATGTATCCAGTCGCTCTGGTGGGAACTCCGGGTTTATTAACATCACGGTAAGTTTTGACTATGAGATTGAGACGGGTAAAAAAATCAGTGGTAAAGCTGATGCGGTAATTGATGTAATGAATATCAATAAATACCAGCCCGGTGAAACCATTTCTTTAAGATACTCAAGAAAAGAACCCGAAAAAGTTATTGTGGATATTCCAAACCCTCTTCTCAAGCGTCGCTGATTGTCATAGTGGGAAAAGCCACGGTTAGCTACGTGGCTTACCCACAAATTAACTTTAAAAAGGGTTCATATGAACATTTTTATCAATGTTATGAGTGACCCTTTCTTTATCTCTGGATTGATTATCACCCTTGCGGGACTGTGGTCTGCCGTTGTTTTTTTCAAGCAGTATGGGGTACAAGCGCGGTTATTGCGCGACTGGGTATCACGCGAAGAATGGACCGGGAAAACCATTCATGTTCCTCTGGAGTCCTGGCAGCGTACCGGTACGAAGCGTGGCGAGTATTATCTTTACGAATGCTATTTCTTTGCGGATTTCGCTAAAAAGAGAAAGAAATACCGTGCCAGGGCCGCTGTTAAACCCAATGATATTCATAAACTGAAAAAAGGGTTAACCCTGACAGTAAAATACAGTGATGACAAACTGCCACGGATTGCAGTAATGAACGTGTTTGACTAAGCTTTTCTGGCTGCGTTTATTCTGGAAATAACTCTGCGTATACACGAAAGGTCCAAATTAATGGAATTTTTTGACACTTACTGGTATCTGCTGCCCATTGGGATATTTTCAGCCGTCTTTTATATTATATACCTTAGCTTGCGCGATAACCTTATTGTTTATATTAAAGATTCCTTTAGGCAAGCATCAGTGCTTAAAACCGGTATTGGTGCCAATGCGGATATTATTATCGCCAGGCAAACGGGGATGTGGGATGCAGAAAATCCTGTCTATTTACTGACGGTGAACTTTAAAACCCGTGAGGGGCAGGAAGTACAGGCAAGCTTCTATACATCTATGAACTTTGAAGAGAGAGAACGCTTTAAAGCCGGTAATGGCACCACCATCAAATATGACCCCAAAGACCCGAAAAGAATTGCGTTATACGATCGGCCACTCATATTAGGCGAATAAGGTATTACGGATGAAGATTATTAAACCTTTGCGCCTGAGCGTGCTCCATCGCCCTTTCCGCTGGCAGGGTAAAAACCATCTTGGCGTGTCGGTGATGGCGCTGACCGATATGGGGGAGGCCCCAACACTGCGTCCGGAGATGGAGCTCTGGCAGCTTGCCGCCAGTGAACTGCAAACCAGCGGCGGCGTTATTGATATGGCGATGCCGAAAACCCGTGCAGAATTCCTTGCCACCGGGTATGCCTATACGCACCACCAGCAGGAAAAAACGGCGGTGATGACGCGGGTGGATATCGACAATCTCAGTAAATCACTGGTGGTGTTTGGCGACCGTTTCTGGTCGGGCAGCAAAATGACCCCACCGCAGCCTTTTGGCGACATGCGTCTGGACTGGACGCGCGCCTGGGGTGGTGCAGGCTGTGAAGAAAACCCGCATGGGGTGGGGTTTTGCCCGGAAAATCATCAGGGACAAAGCCTCCACCGCCTGCCGAACATTGAGCCCCTCCACGGGCGTATGACCTCGCCAAAACAGAGGCCGGAGCCTGCGAGCTTTGGGCCGCTTGATCTCTCCTGGCCGCGCCGCTTTCGCCGGATGGGCAAAAACTATGACGCCGGTTGGTTGCAGAACGATTTTCCCGGCTTTGCCCGCGACATTGACTGGACGGTATTTAATGCCGCCAGCCCCGATCAGTGGTGGGACCGGGACACCCTGCCGGAACAGGCGTCGTGGCGTATCTGGAACATGCACCCGCAAAAACCTGTGCAAGAAGGCACATTGCCCCCCTGGCATGCGCGCTGCTTTATCAGCCGGTTGCGCCAGGAAGAGACCCTGTTTGAAGAGATAACCCTGCGTGCAACCACCGTCTGGTTTTTTCCGCATCTGGAGCAGATGGTACTTATCTGGCAGGGGCATATCCGCATTAATGAAGACGACGCGGCGGATGTTTTGCACTTAATGCCCGCGCTCGAAAAAAACGGTGCCGGGCGTTCGCTCAATCACTATCGCAAAGTCCTCAGCCAGCGCCTGGATAAAGAAAAAGGGGCGTTGTTCGCGTTTCGCGAAAAGGATCTGCTGCCGGAATCGTTAATCGGCCCGTGGCTGGACAGTGAGGTGCAGCAGACGCCGAGCCCGATGCGCGACAATATAAAGAATCGTGAAAAGCTGCTGCGCGATCAGTACCGGGAAAGGCTGGAAGCAAACGGGCGCGACATTGGCGATCTGCTCGACAACATCGAAGAGCCTGAGATGCCTGCCCTCGATGAATTGCCTGAGTTTATGGAAAAAATGGAACGTCAGGCGCAGCAGATACAGGCTGATGCGGAGCAGCGCAAACGCGAAATGGAAGCGAAATATCCGCACAGGGATGACCAAATGCCGCGCGGGCCGGAATCACTGCATCGGATGCAGGAAATGCTCCACCGCAACAGCGACCTGATGAGTGAGAAAAAGCGCGAGCAGGCGAGCGAGGCACTGCATCAGATGTATCTGGCGGCTGTGGCCCAACAGCCTCCCGCCGTACGCCTGACGGGTGACCTTGCACAGATCATCCGCCAGCGTGCCGGGCGCACATTCGCGCAAGGGGGCGATTTTAGCGGTATGGATCTCACCGGCGCTGACTTTTCCGGTATGGATCTCAGTGGTGCGAATTTCACAAAGGCGCTGCTGGAATGTGCTGATTTCCGCAACAGCAAACTGGATGACGCCTGTTTTGCCGGGGCGATGCTTGCCCGTACGCAATTTGGGCACGCCTCATTACAACGATGTGATTTTACCGGGGCAAGCCTGGCGCTTGCTCAGTGTCAGGAGAGCGATTTTAGCGGTGCACGCTTTAAAGAGACGCAGACACAAAATGCCTTATTCGAGGCGTGCATCTTCGATAACGCCAGCCTGGATGGACTGCTGTTACGCGAAACCGGGCTGAGCCGCTGCCGTTTCCACCACGCCTCGCTGGACGGCTGCATTTTTATGGAACTCACCCTGGCCGAACCCGATTTTCACGGTGCGCGGCTGCATAAATGCGCGTTTATGCAATCGGTGCTGGTGGCCGCAGTGTTTAGCGACGCGCGGCTGGATAGCTGCTCCTTTGTCCAGACTCAGGCGGAACAGGCGAGTTTTGCCGGGGCCACTTTAATCGCTACCGCGATAGCGGCCGAAAGTACTTTAGCGGGCGCCGATTTCCGCCAGGCTTCGCTCATCCAGTGCAACCTGCGTCAGACGCCGCTTGCCGGCGCGCAATTCACCCTGGCGAAGCTGGAGAATTGCGATCTCAGCGAAGCGGATTGCCGCGCCAGCCACTTTGGTCAGGCAAACCTGATGGGAAGCCTGTTTGTGCGCACCGATTTTCGCGATACCGATTTCACCGATGCCAACCTGATGGGGGCATTGCTGCAAAAAAGTCAGCTTGGCGGGGCCAATTTTAGCGGGGCGAATCTTTTTCGCGCCGATCTCTCGCAGGCGTTCATCAGCGATACCACCCGCCTTGATGGGGCATGGACGAAACGCATCAAAACGCTGCCGAAGCGCGATGGAGAAGTGATATGACGATGCTCACCGCAGCACAATTGCAACAGCGGGTGAAAGGCGGCGAGCCGGTCAGCGAAGTCTCTCTCGACGGGCTGGATTTGCAGGGCTGCGATCTCTCCGGCGGTATTTTTCAGGAGGTCTCGCTGGAGGGCGTAAACCTGCAAGGGGCCAATTTGCAGGAAACGGCGTTCACCGAATGTGCGTTAAACGGGGTAAACCTGCGGGGAGCCCGGTTAATCCAGACGGTGTTTAATCAGTGCGAAATGGCGAACCTGCGGGTGGAGGAAACGCCGCTTGATGGATGTATCTTCAACCACTGCACGCTGACGGGTAGCCATTTTACGGGCTGCTCGCTACAGACCGTGCAATTTATGCACTGCGCGCTGGCAGACAGTCACTTTGATCGGGCAACACCTGAACGCAGCGTCTTTTTTGAATCACCGCTGGCCCATGCCCGCTTTGCCGGGTGCGGTTTTCTGCTGACCACCTTTTATGGCATTGATCTGCGTACGACGGTGCTTGAGGGCAGTCAGTTTGAACGGGTGGTCTTTTTCGACTGCGATCAGCGCGGGAAAGATTACGCCCGACATGGCTTTACCGGCTGCCAGTTTACCGACAACCAGTTAGACGGCGCGGATTTTAGCGGCGCGCAGCTTACCCAGTGCAATTTTAAGGGGGCGTCGTTACAGACCGCGCGGTTAAACCAGGTCAATGCAACCCAGGCGCTGTTTATGGAAGCGAATCTGCGCGGCGCGCAGTGTCGTGGCAGCCTCTTTGATCAGGCTATTTTTGTAGGCGCCACGCTTGAGCAGGCCGATTTCAGCGAGAGCCGCCTGTTTCAAAGTATCCTGCAGCAGGTGAATGCTGTCGGTGTGCGTTTTACCCTTTGTGACCTGACCTACAGCGATTTTACCGGTGCCGACCTGCGTCTGGCCGACCTGCGCGGCGCGACCTTTTCCCGCACCCGGATGCATCGGGCGAATCAGGAGAATGCCCAGTTCACCGGGCGTCAGGGCATTCTCGAATATGACGAAGAATTATTGGCTGCTGAGGCCTGGAGCCTGCAGCGCCAGAGCCGCCGTTGAGGAGAGATAATGAGTAAAGTCAACCATCTGATGGCCCAACCCATACTGCCGCCCGTACAGGCATCGGCGGTGGTGACCCACTGCTTTGCTGACGGCAGCCTGACGGTAGAAAGCGAAGGGCGTGGCTGGCATTGTCGCCGGGCTGCGAGTTGTGTTATCGCACCGCAGACGGGCGATACGGTGTTGATTGCCAGCGTAGAGCGCCAAATCTGGCTGCTGGCGGTACTGGAACGGGCCAACCCGCAGGTTGCGGAGCTCAGCGTGCCGGGCGATCTGCATATTCGTAGCGCAGGGGAGCTAAGCCTGAGTAGCGAGGCGCTCCGTGTCACCGCCGGGCAGGGTGACTGCCATATCGACGAGATGAAATACAGCGGCGAGAAACTCTCGGCGTGGGTCAGCCTGTCGCGTGTTGTCGGCAAGCGGGCAGAATCTGTCTGGCAGACCGTCACCCAAATCAGCCACAGCCTGTTTCGCACGACCAGACAGACCGAGCAGGTTCGCGCCGGGCAACTGGACATGAAGGCTGAGGATTATGCGCGCCTGCATGCCCACAACACGGTGATCACGTCCAAAGCGATCACCAAAGTCGATTCTGAACAGATTCATATGGGATAAGGAACCGCCATGTTTGCGAACTGCCAGCTTTTCGGGGTTGATTTGGCCTTTCCGGATGTCTGCCTGACGCCCATGCCAGCCCCTACGCCCATTCCCTATCCGGATATTGCGCTGGGGCCGACGGCAATCCCCAATGCTTTTAATATCCTGTTTATGGGGATGCCTGCCCACAATATGGCGACCATCACGCCACTGACCAACGGCGATAACCCCGGCGTGGCAACAGGCGTGGCCTCCGGTACGGTAATGGGGCCATCCCGGCATTTAACCGGTGCGTTTACCGTGCTGTTAAAAGGCACTCCCGCCACGCGATTGACCAGCGTGAGCCTGCAAAACTCCACCAATGCGATTGGTATGCGTATCGTGCCGAGCCAGTTCAAAGTGCTGATGCTGGCGCCGTAATAACGGGACAGGATGGTATTAAGGGATGAATATCTCGACATTTGAAATTGTGAATGTGGTTGTAACGATTGTGCTGATATGTCTCTTTTTCGGGCTGGCAAAAAGAGTAGTGCGTAACCTTGAGCGCAAAGAGCAGGACATTCTGACTAATGGCAGCGATGTCAATATCACCATTTTATCCATGAAGCAAAGCGGGTTGTTTATTAATAACAACCCGGTGATTGAAATGTCATTACGGGTAGAACAACCACAGTTTAATAAAAGCTGGCTGGTCGAAAAACATAATGAAACGGCGTGGTTAATCGCCGTTGCGGCTTATCAGGTGGGGAATGTTTATCAGGGTAAGCTGGGGCAAAATGACAAGAGCCTGGTCTTTGTAAAAGACGGTAGCGGCAAACCGCTGCCTGCGATACAGCAGTAAATATCCCACATCATAACTGGGTTAAAAATAATATTTTCCCATCAGAAAGATCCTGAATTTCAAGTCGTGGGCTTATCCATATCAAGCTAAAGGAACTTAATGATTGACTTACACGCTGATGATTCAGCCATAAATAATTATGTCACCCGTTATATGGAGTATCTTCCGTACTCTATGCGTGGACTGACACAAGAAGAGCTGGATAGTCTCGAACTAAAATATAGATATTGGGATCGTACACTTGAACTTAATGTTAGCGAGGATGTGTCACGAGATAAAGCGATAGGTGCTTTGGTCGGACTCGCTGTAGGTGATGCAGTGGGCACAACCCTTGAATTTCAGCCTCGTGACGTAAACCATGTTCAAGATATGGTCGGTGGAGGTCCGTTTCGTTTGCGCCCTGGTGAATGGACCGATGATACTTCCATGGCACTATGCCTGGCACAGACCTATCTGCAAGCTAATCGCTTAGATGCCGATCTGTTTTGCGAGTTAATGCTTCGATGGTATAAGTTTGGTGAAAATAGCAGTAACGGCCGCTGTTTTGATATTGGTAATGCCACACGGTATGCGTTGGAACAATATTCTCTGCATGGCCTGAAATGGGACGCAAAAGCAGCTAATAATTCGGCGGGGAATGCCCCAATTATTCGTATTGCTCCCGTGTCTATATTCAGACGACAGTCTCATCGGGCCATTTATTTTGATTCTAAAGCGCAATGCCATGCGACACATTTTGCATGTGATGCGTTAGAAGCTAGCCAGTTTATGGCTCTTATGCTCCATTATCTGATTAGTGGTTATAATAAAGAAACCGCTTTTGCACCGCATATTTACCCGCTACTTTCACGTGCAGCAATCATCAACGCCGGTGAATATAAAGAAAAAAGCCGCGACCAGATCCGCTCCAGTGGCTATGTTATCGATACGCTGGAAGCGGCCATGTGGGCGGTATGGCACACCGACAATTTCCGTGATGCCATCTTGCTGGCGGCGAACCTTGCCGATGATGCCGACAGCGTGGCGGCGACGGCCGGACAACTTGCCGGTGCTTTGTATGGCTGGTCGGGGATTCCGCAGGAATGGAAAGAGAAGCTGGTGCAGCATGACCGCATTGCCTCTATGGCCGCGGCCTTATTTGACCAGGCGCCGGATGAGGAAACGCCGACGGAATAAATAGTGGCATGACTGAGGTTGATAATAACCTCGGCAGACAGCCAGGAACACGGTCTTATATTGTGTCCGATACAGAGCGATAAATATAACGGCCAGTACAGACGGGCAGATACAATTTACCTCACCAGACATCGAAATTTAGTAAAAATACCGCAATTTTAGCGGGTGGATTTTCTCTATCGAATGGCATTTGCGCTGACGATTTCAGCGCGTTGCTACTTTTAACGGAATGAACCTTATGCTCAACCGTATTACCGTGCAGCTTCCGGTCGAAGGGCTGCTGTTCTGGAAACTGTCAGGGCGTGAAGCGCTGTCAGAACCTTATGCACTTGGCCTGACGCTGCTGGGCACTGATGCGCGCATGGATCGCAGCCAGCTACTTGGAAAGGCCGTCACCGTGACTGTCCCGACGCAGGATATAACATCACCGCGCTACTTTAACGGCAAAGTGACCCGCGTTGCGGTGAGCGCCGTGGAGCTGTCCGGCACCCGCTACGCGGTCTATCAACTCAGCGTTGAATCCGACTTATGGCCAATGCAGCGTGACCGTAACCTGCGTATTTTCCAGGGGCAGACGGTACCGCAAATCGTCAAAACGCTGCTCTCTGAAAACCAGGTCAATGTCGAAGACAAGCTGACCGGCAGCTATCGCGTCTGGGACTACTGCGTACAGTATCAGGAGAGCAGCTTCGACTTTATCAGCCGCCTGATGGAACTGGAGGGCATCAGCTACTTCTTCCGCCACGAGGCGGAGCGGCATGTTCTGGTACTGACCGATGCGGCGA